>Ga0222712_10007271_pt1 | contig 10748 bp, 9 predicted proteins | sample C33_657DmetaG_FD_165043 | JGI IMG/M metagenome (GOLD analysis project Ga0222712, IMG submission 165043) | Estuarine water microbial communities from San Francisco Bay, California, United States - C33_657D | ecosystem: Environmental > Aquatic > Marine > Unclassified | place: USA: California... | reverse complement strand
CTCAGCCGTAGTTAAAACGTAATAGGTAGGTAACAATTGATCGATATAAGGAAAATCCACTCCTTCAACTGTATAACCTAAACTTCTTAATTTATCCACTTGCACTTCAAACGCGGCTTTAATCTCTGGCTGAAGACTAGGATGCTCCACTACTTCCTTAATATAAGCGATGCGCTTATTATCTGGTGCAGCTGCTGGAACATTAGAATTCAACGTACTATCTTGGCCATCCTCCCCTTTAATGATATCTAATACTAACCTTGCATCCGAAACATAGTTTGCAATCGGCCCTATTGAATCAAAAGATGACGCATAAGCAATTAATCCCCAACGAGAAACTAATCCATACGTGGGTTTCAAACCGATTACGCCACAAAAAGCTGCCGGCATTCTAATCGAACCTCCTGTATCCGTCCCTAAGGAAACTTGACACATTCCTGCCTGAACGGCAACTGCCGAGCCGCCAGAACTTCCTCCAGCCACATAAGCTGGATTCGCAAAATTCAAAACAGGTCCATAGGCAGAATTTTCATTCGTACTCCCCATCCCAAACTCATCACAGTTTTGACGACCAATGATAATCGCATCTTCATCTAATAAACGCTGAACAGCTGTAGCTGAAAAAGTAGATTTAAAGGAATTCAATATTTTACTACCCGCATACGAATGATGCCCTTCGTAACAAAGTAAGTCTTTAATCCCCACGACTAATCCTGCTAACTTACCGGCAGAACCAGCCTTTAATTTAGCATCAATTAAAGCCGCCTGAGTCATTGCTTCCTCCTCATACACCTCCAAAAAAGCATTCAACGAAGTATTATGTGTATGAATTAGTTGTAAATGGCCTGCGACAATAGCAGAAACCGATAGCTCACCCGCTAACAATTTCTCCCTGATTATCGCATAGGGTTGATTGGAATTACTCATTAAAAAAGGGAATCTGTATAAACACAAAAGCATAGTTGAATTTCTTCAACTATGCAGATATAGGGTAAAGGAATAGACTTATTCTTTCGTATCGTCTAACTCTTTGTTGATTTGATCTTTTACATCATTCTTCGCATTTTGAAACTCGCGAATACCTTTTCCAAGGCCTTTCATTAATTCTGGAAGTTTCTTCCCTCCAAAAAATAACAAAATCAATAAGCCAATCAATAGCATTTCGCCACCACCAAGGCTATTTAAAAATAATAATATGCTTGCATTCATCATATCGTGTTTTGTCTAAATTTTCGTAAATATATTTAAAAAAGGTTAATTATTCGTGTATTTAAAGATGTTTTTCAAACTCATCTAACTCCTCTTTGATCGCTTTTCCTACCCAAACTACAATCGCTAAATCATCCGCAAAACCTACCAAGGGTAGAAAGTCAGGAATAAAGTCAAAAGGCATCACAAAGTAGAGTAAAGCAGCTGTAATTTTAACTAACGTTATTAAAGGTAACTTAGTATAAGATCCTTGCACATAAGCTTTAATTAATTCGCTAAAGAGGATAATATAGCGATTCAATAATTTCACTACTGTCAAATTACTAGAGGAGGCCGTTTCCTGTACTTTTTTTAAAGCTCCTCGCAATAAACTAAGTAATCCTACTTTGTTCTGAGAAAAAAGCTCTTCACTCTTTTCCAATGCTTCCTTAAAAAAACGGGAGTCCACAATTCGCTTCACCCAAGTCCCTGATTGTGACATAATAATTTCGATTAATGCTTAAATATAATGAAATCATTTAAGGATTTGTCGTATTTTTGTATCGTTTTTTGAATCATTCTTACCAAAAATTATAACAATGAAAATCACAGTAGTAGGAGCAGGTGCTGTAGGAGCAACTTGTGCTGACAACATTGCCAGAAAAGAATTGGCAGATGAATTAGTTTTATTAGATATCAAAGAAGGTATCGCTGAAGGTAAAACATTAGATATGTATCAAACAGCTAGCTTGTTAGGTTTTGATACAACTTTAATCGGTTCTACGAATGATTACACAAAGACAGCTAACTCAGATGTAGTGGTAATTACTTCAGGACTTCCTCGTAAGCCAGGTATGACTCGTGAAGAGTTGATCGGGGTGAATGCTGGAATCGTGAAAAGTGTGGTAGAAAACATCTTAAAATATTCGAAAAACCCGATTATCGTGATCATCTCTAACCCGATGGATACGATGACGTATTTAGCTAAATCTGTCGCTGGATTAGACAAGCACCGCATCATTGGTATGGGTGGTACGTTAGACTCAGCACGTTTTAAATGCTATTTAGCGAAAGCAATGGATGTATCCATCAATGATATCTCAGGTACTGTTATCGGTGGCCACGGAGATACAACGATGATTCCATTGAAGCGTTTAGCGACTTACAACGGTGTTCCTGTTTCTCAATTCCTAGATGACACGACTTTAGATAAAGTGGTGGCTGATACGATGGTAGGTGGAGCTACTTTGACAGGCTTATTAGGAACGTCTGCTTGGTATGCACCTGGTGCTGCTGGAGCGGCTTTAGTAGAAGCTATCGTTCGTGATGAAAAGAAAATTATGGCTTGTTGCGTATCTCTTGACGGAGAATATGGCCAAAAAGATATCTGCTTAGGCGTTCCTGTCGTATTAGGCAAGAATGGTTGGGAGAAAATCGTTGATTATAAATTAACTGCTGATGAGCAAGCTGCTTTCAACAAATCAGCTGATGCAGTTCGCAATATGAACTCGGTATTAGATACCTTGTCTCTATAATTACCCAGTAAGTTAAAAGCCTCTCCTATTTGCTTAGGAGAGGCTTTTTTATTTCATTGAATTGATAGCAATTATTTCGATCGAATCGCAATCACCGGGTCCATCTTAGCGGCTACCCAAGCCGGTATAATTCCCGATAAGATTCCGATAAAACTGGAGATAAATAATCCCGTCACGATATTCTTCATTGATAGCACCAGTGGCAAAGCATCTTGCGGAATCAAGGTGAGTAAGACGACCAGTCCAATTCCCACTAATCCACCAATCAAACTCAAGAACACTGCTTCAAAAAGAAACTGGAATAGGATGAAATAATTTTTAGCTCCTAAAGACTTTTGAATTCCAATAATATTAGTGCGTTCTTTTACAGAAACGAACATAATATTAGCAATACCGAAACCACCCACGAGTAAAGAGAATCCTGCGATTAAGGCACCCGCTACATTTAATGCTGCGAAGATTCCATCAAAAAATTGATTCAAGCCATCTAAGCGATTTACGGCAAAATTACTCTCTTGTTTAGGCTTAATTGAACGCAATGAACGCATTAAACCAGTAACCTCCCCTTCTAGATTCTCTTGACCTAAATCATCATCCATTGCCTTGATGGCAATGTCTGGTGCTGGTTTATCCTTTTGGAATACAGCTGAAAAAGTAGAATAAGGAATAAATGCTTTTTCATCTGGTGTTCCTCCAAAACTCAATATATCATTTCCCTTTTTCTCAATGATACCAATCACTTGAAATTTGATTCCGTTTAACTTGATTTGATCACCTACGGTAGCTTGTAGATTTTCCGAGACTTTGGCCCCTATAATAACCACGTTCAACGCATTCTCAGCCTCAATGGGTAAGAAATAACGCCCAAACTGAACAGGAACACTCGTAATCTGGTTATAATCATAACTCGCACCAGTCATATTCACATCCATACTAGAACTTCCCTTCGTCGCAGAAGCTGAACGGCCATTATCAATAATCGCAATAGCTTTCGCTGACTTCAAATTGTCTTTCAGGAATTGAAACTCAGTATATTTCATCTCGGGACGATTCAAGTATTTCCACCAAGGGTAGTTATTCTGCATAATCCAAGGCCATTTCCCCACGTACAATACTCCTGAACCGGCAAAAGAATCAATCTCAGAACGAATGTTTTTATTTAATGAATCCACGGCCGTAAAAACGGCTACAATGGCAAAAATCCCCACACTTACACCTAAAAGGGATAAGGTCGTCCGCATGATATTGGAACGCAATGCTTGGTAGGCAAAGATCAAACTCTCGTAAACTTGGATTAAAAACTTCATAGGATTTTGCTAGAATTCAAATTTAGAAAATTAATCCCTAGAAATACGCTTCCTTTTTATGAACAGAGCGTATAAACTTTGAATGGCAATATGAAGGTAAGATTGGATTTTGTAATTTCACTTTTCCTTTTGGAATTATGAGCTGGAGCAATTACGAAGTACGTTTGTTGAAGGACCATTTTGAGGGTCAATTGTATTTTGACGAGAGCCAAAACTCGCAAATTGCGAAGCATATTTATGCGACTGACGCCTCTGTGTACCAAGTTAAACCAGCGGCAGTAGCGATTCCCGCCTCCATAAAAGACATCAAACGCCTGATTCAATTTGCCTCTCAAGCAAAGACGGGATTAATTCCAAGAGGAGCTGGGACCTCATTAGCAGGCCAGGTGGTAGGTGATGGTATCGTCATGGAAATTTCTTCTGCTTTAGGAAAAGTCATTTCACTAAATAGAAAAGAGAAATCGGTTTGGATCGAACCAGGAATCGTTAGAGATGATTTGAACAAACATTTAGCGACAGCTGATTTATTTTTTGGCCCGGAAACTTCAACGGCAAATCGAGCCCTTTTAGGTGGAATGCTGGGCAATAATAGCTGTGGATTGCATAGTATTGTTTGGGGTTCCGTGCGGGATCATATTTTGGAAACACGTGCCTTTTTATCCGATGGCACCGAGATTCACACGCATCCATTGACGCGCGAGGAATTCTATCACAAGACTACCCTTCAAAATTTAGAAGGAAAGATTTATCGCGAGATTCACCGGATGCTTAATAACCCGGAAATTCAAACTTTAATTCGGGAGAAGTTTCCTAAAAAGTCCATCAAACGTAGAAATACGGGCTATGCATTAGATGCCTTATTGGATATGCAACCTTTTAATCCGGACGGTGAACCATTCAATCTTTCCAAGTTAATTGCCGGATCAGAGGGGACATTGGCGGTTGTGCATGCCATGAAATTGAATCTATTGGATCTACCTGAGCCAGAAGTGGCCCTTGTTTGTATTCATTGCCAAAGCCTACAAGAAGCATTACAGGTGAATATTGAGGCACTAAAACAACCGATTTTAGCCTCTGAATTAGTGGATGATTACATACTTTCGTTTACGGAGGCTCATCCAAATTTCGAAAAAGACCGCGATTTTATTGAAGGTAAGCCGGCGGCCATTTTAATGGTGGAATTCCGTTCGGCGGATCGGGCTACTTTGGAAAATCAGGTTTCTGGGTTTATCAAGCAACTACAGGCACAACGATTAGGTTATGCCTACCCTACCTTATTTGGTCAGGATATTACCAAAGGTTGGGACATCCGAAAAGCCGGTCTAGGATTAATCCGTAACCTTGAGGGAGATACGCAACCCGTCAATTTGATCGAAGACTGTGCAGTAGATCCATTGGATTTACCGGCTTATGTAGCTGAAATACAAGCATTACTCGTGAAGTACCATACGAATGCTGCTTATTATGCGCACGCAGGAGCAGGAGAATTGCATATAGAGCCATTTATTAACCTAAAGAGCCCTGAAGGTGTTTCTATTTTCCGTCAATTATTGACCGAAACGGTGGAAATACTAAAAAAATACAAAGGCTCATTAAGTGGCGAACACGGGGATGGCCGTTTGCGCGGTGAATTCATTCCTGAATTGATGGGAAAGGAAGTATATAGCCTTTTCAAAGAGATTAAACACGTATTTGACCCCCAAAATCTCTTTAATCCGGGTAAAATAACAGATAGTCCACCAATGGACACAGCCTTCCGTTTTACCGATAAAAAAGCAGAAGAACCGACCTATTTCTTTGATTATGGGGTTTGGAGAAACCCCTTAGGTCTTGCTGAAAAATGCTCTGGTTCCGGAGATTGCAAGAAGACAGCTTTAAGCGGTGGCACCATGTGCCCAAGTTATATGGCCACTTTGCAAGAAAAAGATTCTACCCGAGCAAGAGCTAATATGCTCAGACAACTCCTAAGTTCACCTAAAGAGGAAACATTCAGCAATCCAGATTTGCACGAGATTTTAGACTTATGTTTATCTTGCAAAGGTTGCCAAACGGAATGCCCTTCCGGCGTGGACATGGGGAAATTAAAGGCTGAAACACTACAACAGTCTTATTTGAAAAATGGAGTACCCTTGCGAACTAAACTCATCGGGCACTTCCCTACTTTGCAACGTTTCGCCAGCTATATAGCTCCTTTGTACAATTTTATCGTTGAATTCCCGCTCACGTCTAGCCTAGTGAAATTAGCTATGGGCTTCTCCATCGAGCGAAGTCTACCTACCGTTCAATTCACCAGCTTAGAAAAATGGTTTGATCGTTATGCGCAAAAAAACCCACAAGAGAACTACGAGAAGGGATTTATCTATCTCTTAGCAGATGAATTCACGAATCACAATGAGGTTCCTTTAGGCCAAAAGACCGTTAAATTATTAAATCAATTAGGCTACGGGGTTCAAATTCCGAAAGGAATTGTCACCGGTAGAAGTTTTATTTCCAAAGGAATGTTAATCGAAGCTAAAGCGTTAGCCAATGCTAATGTAGACCAATTAGCAGATCTCATTTCGATTGACCAACCTTTGATTGGAATTGAACCAAGCGCCCTATTAACCTTCAGAGATGAAATCCCTTCTCTTGTTGATACTGATAAACGCGAAAAAGCGGAACAATTAAAACCGAATTGCCTCTTAATCGACGAATTTATCGCACGTGAATTCAAAGCAGGAAGAATAACTTCCGATTCTTTTCACGGCAAACAGCAAAAAATCCTCTTACACGGCCATTGCCACCAAAAATCAATCGCCGGATTGACATCTACCCGAATCGCATTAACGATTCCCACTCAGTACGAAGTAGAATTATTACCTACGGGATGCTGCGGAATGGCAGGATCTTTTGGCTATGAAAAAAAACACTATAAAATTTCTCAGCAAATCGCGAATCTGGTACTTTTCCCTCGCTTATTAAATAAACCCATCAAAAGCATCATCGCCAGCAATGGAACATCCTGTAGACACCAAATCAAAGATGGTATTGAACAAACAGGTTTCCACACGGCAGAAATTTTATTCAAAGCACTCAAATGATCCAATACAACATATCGCTCTTTATTGAACCCAGCATTACAGAAACTGCGTTAAGAGCATTAAAAACCATAATAATGCCAGAAATCGAGAAGCAAGACTTCATCGATCAAATTCATTTATTCGAAATAAGTTCACACCAAGAGCCTGATTCAAATGGATACTCCTTACAATGCTGGTTGCCCGAATTCGAAGAAGGACACAAGGAGTTTATCGAAGGAGTTGTTTCTGGATTTTTCCAAAAGGAATTCGCGAACCAGTATGTGTACTTTCCGAGTCAGTTGAAGAGAGTGTAGATAATAGATAATAGAGTATAGAGTATAGATAATAGAGAATAGAGAATTTACCATTCATACTATCTATACTCTATAATCTCATTATTTACCCCATTCAATCGGACTTTGCCCACTCCCCACTAAGTACTCATTGATCTTCGAAAAAGGCTTCGTCTTAAAAAATCCACCTCGATTAGCCGATAAAGGCGATGGATGAGCCGCTTGAATGATGAAGTGGCGTTGAGGATCGAGGAATTTTGACAGCTTTTGGGCGTATGCACCCCATAAAACAAAAACGACGTTTTGTTTCTCTTGATTTAAAATCTGGATGACTTCTTGAGTGAATTCCTCCCATCCTTGTTTCGCGTGTGAATTGGGCTCTCCTGAACGAACAGTTAAAACAGCATTCAGTAACAACACACCTTGATCAGCCCAAGACCTTAAATCACCGTCACTTCGAAATACTTTCAAGTCGTCATAAAGTTCTTTGTAAATGTTACGAAGCGAAGGTGGCAAAGGGAAAGCAGGGGGCACAGAAAAGGATAAACCTTGCGCTTGTCCTGTACCATGGTATGGATCTTGGCCTACAATAACTACTTTGGTTTGCTCAAAACTACAGCGTTGGAAAGCGCTAAAAATCTGATCTATGGGCGGAAATACATCGTAAGCAATAAGCTCCTTTTCTAGAAACAACACTAAGTCTTGAAAATAAGAGGAAGAAATAGTGGAATTCAGCACCCTTTTCCAATCATTATTCAAAGTTTCGGCTAATTTTACAACAAGATTATTCATTATTCCAATTCACAGGATGACAGAAGCATATTCAAACGGATTCTTAGTTTCAGTAGACACGACTCACCTACCTGAATTTGAGCTAAATCCGCCTTACAAGCATTTTTTCTCCTACCAAATTACAATCAAAAATCTAAGTAATCAACCGGGACAATTAGTAAGTCGTTTTTGGGAGATTGTGGATGGAATTGGATCAAAAGAAACAGTAAATGGATTAGGCGTTGTGGGCCAACAACCCATTATTGAACCCGGTAATTCGTTTACCTATACATCTGGTTGTCCTTTAATCTCATCTATCGGTAAAATGAGTGGCCATTATGTATTTCTTAATCTAGAAAACCAGGCTACCTTTAAAGTAGACATACCGGCCTTCGAACTGATTCCCGCATACCACTTAAATTAATGAATCGTTTACAATTCTATTTTAAGGCGCAAACGGCACACGGATTACATTCTCCATCCATCTATTCCTTGTTTTGTGAATTGCTCAATCCCTATTTAAAAGGGCAATTAAGCTATTCTCAATTAAAAGAAGCCATGGCTAATCGTTATTCAGATTGTACGATTCTAGAAATTCAATCTTATGTAGATCTTGCCAAAATACCTCAAAATACCATCCTTCTTTTTGAGAAACCGCACAGCCAAGAGAAAACTTGGAATGAATTAAATTCAAACCCAGCCGTTATACAGACTGTCGACTTATTTGACCTTGGGCTTCTCTTTTTAAAACCCATTTGCCCTAAACAGCATTTCTATTTACGTAAAATGGCATAAAAAAAAGGGGCTCTTGTGAGCCCCTTTTGATTATTTGTCTGCTTTCGCAATATCGACATTCACTCGCTTACCCTTGATTTGGGCTCCGCTCATTTTATCTAATACCACATTCGCATATTCTTTCGGCACATCCACAAATGTGTGTTTGTTTTCGATTTGAATTTGACCTAATACGTTTCCTGGAATACCTGATTCTCCGGCAAAAGCTCCCACTATGTTCGATGGAGAGATTTTTTCGTTAAATCCAATGTTCACCACTAGACGTACCATGTTTTCGTCTGATTTGTAAGGCTTACCATCGCGATCCACACGAGGACCACGAGGAGCTGAGTTACGATCTCCGCCTCTTTCGAAACGACCACCGCGGTCTCCACCACGATCTCCACCTCTTTCGAAACGGCCAGCACCACGGCGATCTCCGCCACGGTCTCCACCGCCCCAACGATCACCGCCACCGCCTCTTTCGAAACGACCACCGCCACCGCCGCGTTCATCACGACCATATTTACGTGAGCTACGTTCCATATCGCCTTCGAGATTTTCATCACCGAACTCGTTCTTCACGACACCCATATTCATCTTCACTAAAGCAGCCACTACTTGCTCCACAGTAAAACCAGCATGTTGGAAATTAGGTAAAGCATCATCGAATAATTCTAAACCGCCTTCAGCGATGGTAGCACCTACCCGATCAATAAACATACCCTTTTTCACACCTACTACGTCAGAGAAAGTAGGAATCACTCCTTTATCAATCTTTACTTTGGTATAGTTCATGATATCACGCAAACGATTGCGCTCAGCTCCTACCACTAACGTAAATGCCTTACCAGACTTACCGGCACGACCTGTACGACCGATACGGTGTACGTAATATTCTTCATCTAATGGGATGTCGTAATTGATTACGGCATCCACATTATCTACGTCCAAACCACGTGCTGCCACATCCGTCGCCACTAAGAAACTCACATTTCCACCGCGGAAACGATTCATTACTTGGGTACGTTGTGATTGACGTAAGTCACCGTGAAGACCTTCAGCCGCATATCCACGCAACATCAATTCTTCCACCACTTCGTCTACACGTTTCTTTTGGTTACAGAAAATCAAGACCAATTTCAAGGAATAGAAGTCGATCAAACGAGTCGTTACTTCCATTTTCGCACGTCCTTTTACATCGTAGTATAATTGCTCGATGTTTACGTTCGTGATCTCGTTCTTAACCACCTTCACTAACTTAGGGTTAGTTAAATAACGGTTTGTCAAGGCCATAATCGGCTTAGACATGGTTGCAGAGAACAAGACTGTTTGACGCTCATTCGGAATTTCTTCCAAAATACTTTCGATATCCTCGCGGAAACCCATATCTAACATCTCATCCGCCTCATCTAGAACGATCATCGATGTTTGATTTAATTTCAACGCACGACGTTCGATTAAGTCGATGACACGACCTGGTGTTCCCACCACGATGTTAGCCCCTGCTTTCAAGGACTTAATTTGACGATCGATGGAATCACCACCATATACCGTCGTCACCCAAACACCCTTCGTAAACTTAGACAACTTCTTCATTTCCTCAGAAACTTGAACCGCTAATTCACGCGTAGGACATAAGATGATTGCTTGAACATACTTCTCAAAAGGAACAATATGCTCAATCATCGGAATACCGAACGCGGCTGTTTTACCAGTACCTGTCTGTGCTTGACCGATGACATCACGACCTTCCATTACGAAAGGAATTGCTTCTGATTGGATGGGAGAAGCAAACTCAAAGCCCATTTCTTTTACTGC
>Ga0222712_10007270_pt1 | contig 10749 bp, 14 predicted proteins | sample C33_657DmetaG_FD_165043 | JGI IMG/M metagenome (GOLD analysis project Ga0222712, IMG submission 165043) | Estuarine water microbial communities from San Francisco Bay, California, United States - C33_657D | ecosystem: Environmental > Aquatic > Marine > Unclassified | place: USA: California... | reverse complement strand
TGACAACCGCATAAAGCGCATCATTAGTTTATTTATAAATGTTTAATGAAGTGTCAAAGAATGTTGCGGTTATATAATTTTATATGTAGGGTGGTTAGGTAGTATTAGTATGGATATAGTATAAAAACAGTTGAATATAGTAGTATGTAGTTATGTTTAGTGACTATATATATTTTATTTGTATATATTATACAACAAATGGGTGTATGACAATGGGGTGAGTGTATGAATAATAGGTTGCTGCGGTTGTTGCGGAAGGGGGAGGGGGGGGGCTTAAAAAGCCTCCCTATGGTATGGGGGTGGTTGTGTGTGTATAATAAGTTGGAATGGGTTGGTGAGTGCGGTAGGATGGTTGTTATATATGGGTGATGATGTATTTAGTAAATATCCGGTGGTTAATGGTGATTGGGAGTTGCATAAGAATCCCGATGATATTAAGATACCAGAGTTATGGGGAACTAGTTTAGGTAGTGAGATGATGGCACGTTGTTTGGATGTTGGTGGTGTGACTAATGTAGTAAAGAGTGAGGTAATTAAGTTTGACAAGGTTTATGAGTATTATGTGAGGAGGGTATATAGGGGAAGTGATTTTATAGTTTATCCTGGTATTAATTCTAATGGTATCAATGGTAGTAGTGGGCGTAGGGATGTTATATTTAGGGGATATAATGTTGATCCATGGGGTAGGGAGTTTCCTTGTTATATGGATAATGAGTATAATGATTATTATAGGGGCAGTGACAATAGGATAAGGTATGGGTATTGGGTGGTATATGGGGATAGGATAGTTAGTAGCAATTATAATAATTTTATTGACGGTCGGGTATTGGATAATGTTATGCCGTTGATGGTATTGACTACTACATCTATAGAGGGAGTTACTGTGGGGTGTTTGGATATGGTTGATGGGGTGTGAATAAAAAAAATATAAGGTTTGACGCGGGTATAATTGGGATGTAGGATGGATTATAGTATTGGGAATTCAGGGACTTATATCATATGGTTGATATTCAGAAAGTCATTCCCATCTAATTGTGTATATATAAAATATGAAAAATATAAAGAGTAAGTTAATGGAGAGGTATAATTTGAGCAATATAGTTACTATAGATTGTGGTAAGAATATAGCTTATTATTATAACCCGCTGGAAAATAAGAAAGAAAGCATTAAGGTAAGTCACGCGGATTTATTGGAGTTACCAAGCAAGGTAAAGAATACGTTGATTGTGTCTGAAAGTGCTCATTTGGATAGACCACGGACGATGAAGTCATTTGCGCAACCGTTTAAGGTGGAGGAGTTGAATAAGTTTAAGAGGTTGTGTGAGGAGAATGGTAATGTATTGAGATTATTTCCCGAGATGTTATCATTTGATGTAATTAGTGAAGGTGGTATGGAGAAGAGTGACGAGAACGATCCTATATCGTTATATAAGTATTTGACCAAGAATGTGGATCTTATTGATGTATTGAAGAAGCCCAGCGACAATTATGAGGCTAGTGAGTTGCGTAAGGAGGGTTGGCGGGTAAAGAGCAATATGAATACGTTATTGAACTATGCTAGACGTAATGATTATGGTAAGGGTGATTCTACTGATACGATTAGACTTTGGCTGGAGCAGAATATCAAAGATATTGTAAGTGGGTTGGATGATAATACTAAATTGGTATTTGGGTTTGATAGTGTATACAAGAAGGATAATGTCAAGAAGGGTATTAGAGCTGGTGATATTAATTTGAATGATTGTAATATGACGGCGGTGTATTCTATTGCGGCTGGGTTATTTGAATTTAGTATTACCAAGGATTTGAATGTGGAGTATATACCTAGATTGAGGGAGAATACCAAAGAGTTACCCGGTTGGAAGTTTATGGAGAAGTATGTGTATGGATTTAGTCCATATCATTTGAATGGTGGGTTGGCTAGGAGTAATTTGAAGTTTCATAATTTCAATACGTATTTGGGTAAGAGAGCTGTTGAAAATGGATACACGGTCGAAAAGAAGAAATTGAGTGGCAAGCCCAAGTTTCAATTTGATAATAAGGAACGACAATTTTTTAGAAAGGTTCAGAATGACCACAAGAAAGCTTGTAAACAGTTATTTTTGAGTTTCAAGCGAGTATTGGAAAAGAGAGGAGAAGTGTTAATTAAACCTAGACCCGTATTAAAAACAGACTTTTTTTAATAATATAAAACTGTGGTAATTCATCCACTCATATCATTTATTTGATATTCAGAGGGTCATAATCACAGTTTTTAAGGTTATTAAATAATATACATAATAGGAATTCAGGGCGTCATATCATACAGTTGATATTCATTACGTCATACTCATTATGTATACAAAACAAACAATCATATTAATAATTCAAAACCTCAAGTCATAAAGTTGACATTCACAACGTCATTATTAATATGATAAAAAACAATTACAATAGGAATTCAGCACGCCATATCATCCAGTTGATATTCAATTCGTCATACTTATTGTAATGATAAAAACAAAACATATGTCTATTATAATTCAAAACCTCATGTCACATATTTGACATTCACTACGTCATTATAATAGACATAACAACTGAAATTCGGTTTCTCAAACCATATATTTGGTTTTCATTAGGTCATTTTGGTTGTTATTGTGGTTATAAACGAAATAGATTGTGGTTGGTTATAGGAATTCAACCTCTCATATCATCATAAATTTGATATTCATATTGTCATATTTATAATTGACCACAATTTATAAATAAAGTGTAATAGTAAGTAATTCACCCACTCAAGCTATGTTATTTTAGCTTTCAAACCGTCATTATTTACTATTACATTAAAATTTTATTTAATATATGAATATAGTTCCTATAATAGCAGATAGTAGTTTAGTTAAGAGTCATACAGAATACCCCGTGACGAATAATCAATGGAAGTTGATGGATAATGGTTTGGGGTTATGGGATTATTTGACTACGTTAAAGTTATTTGGTGCGGATACTAATTCTCAGATGATTTTGTTTGCGGGTATTCGGTATTTTTATTTGAGAGTGAGATATAATGCCGATCCGTATACAGAAGAGTTTAATAGTGATCCTTGGGGAAGGAAGTTTATGGTATATCCGCCTGAGAGACAAAGGGATAGGGCAGTTTACAGATATTATAGTTTTTATAGTCATGAATTGTATTTAGATGTAAATGTAATAATTACCACCGTAAATAAAAGCAGAGTATATTGTTTGGATGTGGTTAGATTTAAATAGAGGGGTGGGGGGGCTAAATAATAGCCTCTCTATGGGGTAGGAGGGGTTTGTATATATATTTTTAGTATGATGTGATGATGGTTATATTTATAATGTATATGATAAAATTAAAGCAATTATTGTGTGAAGACCCCGATGGTATTAGTGTTGATGGAATTAATTATAATTTTACTGAGGCTTCACATACATTTTTGTTGTATGACGATGTTATAGATAAAAAGAGATATTGGATTGCGTATGTATATCCGGACTATAGAAAGGGTGGTAGAGCTATATTGTGTGAGAATGAGCAGTTGGAGTCTATATTGAACGGTGATGATAACATTGAAGTAAAAACGTATATAGATGGAAGGCTTGGTGATTTTCCTTCACATGCGAGACTGGCTTGGGTATTGGAATTAACAAAGAGAATACCGTCTGCAAATGAACATGATTCTTATAATAATTGTCATGGACGGTTATTTTTGAACAAGTATTTTACTTTTTGGGATGAAAATAATGCGGTTGTTAATAACAAAGTTAAAATAGTTGATTTTTTAAGACGTATAGGAGTAAATACGAACAATGTATTTATAGAGGACCATACGAGAGATGATTATGATGTTAATGGTGACCAGATTATTGTTATGGTTCCGTTCAATGAATTTTTTGGTAATGTTCATCATCAAGAATTGAATGCTTTTGAGAAGGCCAAGTTAGAATTGGCTAAGAAGTTGCATATGGAGAAGGGTAAGTTGGATAAAGCTGTATTGGATGTGATAAGAAGCAATCCAAAGGATATGGAGACATTGTATGCTAGGTTGGAGGATAAGTTTGGTATGCCATTACTTCAGATAAAAAGAATATTTAAGAATGTTCCGCTTGGGAAATTGGTTGCTAAAGAATTAAAAGAGTATATTAATAAATTAAACAACATTTGAGGTATATTTATATAAAATATGAATTATAGAGATTTTTTCTTGATAGAGAGTTGGAAGAATTATACTGTAAGCACCAACCCGGAGATATTGTTATATGATTTTTATGTGGTAAGTTATTTGACCACATTGCCTCTTGACCCAGCTCAGAAAGGATTTTCTGGAACATTAATAGGTAGAGAAGCAAATGAAATCAAATTGGATATCAAGAATGCGGAAGATAAGTTATTGCCGGTATTGAGAGACAAGTTAAGTGAAGCGTTGTTTATTGCTATATGTGCGGAGATTCAACACATGTCAGATGAGGATATGAAAAAGAATAAAGAGGATTTTTTTGAACATTATAAAGAATATAAGAACAATCAGTTACTAAAGAAGTATTTGAGAAATTATACATTGTTCAAAGATGATAGTTTACCCGATGAGTTTAAGCCGACACGTAATGTAGATGAACCTCAACAACAACCTAGCAGATTCGATTATTTACAATCGTTTAAAGCTGCAACCAAAGCTATAAGAGATACTGGTAACACTAGAGAACAATTTGCTACTTTGTGTGCGCAATTGTTTAGAAACATGAGGTGGAAGGCGATGTATGGTGGCAAGAAGTGGGCGGAGATTGCGGAGGCTTATGTATTATTGAATAAGAGTCCGCAGACGAATGCACAGTTACAAGTTGCTATTGACCATGCGTATGATTTACAACATAATACTGGAACGGTATTGAACAAGGTTAAGACGTATTATAACAAGGGTGATATTAGTTGGTTAAAGAAGGCGTTAGATTTCAAGGCTAATTTAAAGAATGTTTATAGTTTATTACCAAAGTGCAGTAGCGACATGCGTAAATTGGCGTTGGAAGCATTTAAGACTGCGGGTATAAAGAAAGAAACATTGAAAACTACTGTAGCTGGTGATGCCATAAAAGTCAAATCGGGAAGTATTGGAATTACATTTAAAGTTGGAGATTTAATAAACATTAGAATGGGTTCGGGTGTCATTGAATTTGAAGGTAAAGTTATTGCTTTGAGTAAATCTAATGATGCGAATGTGTCTGTTGAGATAACTAAAATAATTAAAAAGCCTACTAAAAAAGATGTGCTTGCAAGTGATTGGAAAGTTGGAATGGAAATGTCTATACCTAAAGCGTTTGTGACTAAAGTAGGTGACAATGATATCACTATCAAATATAACATTGGTGATTTGATAAAATATAAAGCTGGTAGTGGAACAGATACAATTGAACTTTATGGTTATATTACTAAAGCAAATGCAATTGATAATAATAATTCGGTTATTAATATAACTAAAATAATTACTTTACCGCAATCACCGGGTGCGGTTGCTCATGATTGGAAAGTTGGAAAGTCTGTGATGGTGCATAAAGCATATATGACTAAATTGGGTGAGAAGTCACCTTTTAAAATAGGTGAGTTTAAAGTTGGTGACTATATACATTATGTAAACAATGAAAGTGGGAATGATGTTGAGGGTGTAATTGACGGTGTGGAGTCATTGGGTTATTATAAGATTAAAATTACTAAAGTTAATAAACTTGATTCTAACCCTAATTGGAAAGAAGGAGAAACAGTATCATTATCAGGTCAACATATGACCAAGATATCTGATGATGGATTAAAGATAGGTGATGTAGGAACTTTGAATATAGAAGGTAATATATATGAAGTGAAACTACTTGGTCAGGCAAGTGAGAACAGTGTTAATGTTTTAGTAGTAAAACCAATTGATATCAAATATAACACTACGGTTAGTGTTGGAAAGGAAATATATATTGGTCTTAAATATTTTAAGAAAGAATTTAAATCTTACAGTGTTACCAATGAGAAACCTGCAACAAATCAAGAATTAAAGGTTGGTCAAATTAAAACTGTCAAACTGTTTGGTAATATCTATAATATAGGAATACTTCGTATATCTGAGAGGGATAACCCGATAAAGGTTACTTTTATAATACATAGTATAGTAGACAATAAATATCCAGTAAATATTCAGGTTGGCCAGACGCTGACGACTGATATAAACTCCATGAAAGGTTTATTGACATCTACTACTAAACAAGAAAAATTTGAGGTAGGAGATGTAGTTACATTTGTATTTCAAAATGCCAAATATGAAGGTGTTGTAACGCAAAAGGTTACTAACTCTACTCTCAAGGTAAAGGTTCAAAAGATACTTGATAGTAAAGACGCAAATAAAAGCCTTTTATTTAGAATTGGGGCCGAGGTGACAATGGCACAAAGTTTTTTTAAGAAAAAAGAATATATATAATATTTATTTAAAAGGAAATATTTATCATTATGAAGAAAACCGAACTTAAAAATTTGATTAAAGAAACTTTGGATGAAATGGCCAAAGAAAAGACAGTGAAGATAAAGAATTCACAATTGAATAAATTGATATCAAAGGGACAACTTGGATTTGTATATCAAGGTGAGTTTTTTATTGCCAGTGAATTGAGAAAATTGGCACCTGGCGAAGATTATTTTGATCCTGAAGGTGATGATGAAGGATATAGTGGATGGAATTTTTATTCAGATGATTCAGTAAATAGATTTCCGTGGGAAGAAGTTGAACAGATTTACATGTTGACCCCAGTTTCTCTTTAATTTATAAAATTATATTAAATGGACCCCACATCATTAATTTGATGTGGGTTTTTTATTTATCTGATGTATTATTTTTCTGGCCGAAATACCATCCTATTGCTGCCATAACTAAACTGTTTAATGTTTCGCTATTGATTTTGAAGAATACTGATATTCCGAATATTACAACAAGTGTTAGAACTATTATTGCTCTAACTGATACACCGCCGACTGAGGATTCGTCATTCATAATCAAAGATTGTAATTTGTTCTATATTGAGCTATTATTGCCCATTTATTTTCTGGTTGGAATGATTGTGGATATTTAAGATACGAAGCGTGTCCGTCTGTGAAAACATGAGTGGAACCATCGTTATGTTTTTTAAAATCGAGTTCTGTCATATCATTGCCTTTACCTTCAAATATATCCATATAATAGTGTAAAGATGTTCCTAATTTTTCTCCAAATAAAACTGTTTCGCTTGTCTGTGGAATTGATGATGATTTGAGTGATTCTTCTAAAACATCCCAATCACCGTCAAAATATTCAAAGTAATAATCATTAAATCCGTTTATAATAAAACTTCTATTTGATTTATTTATATTTGTTTGAACGAGGTTGTTTGTGAATTTGTCAACGGGACATTTTAATACATTGACACTTTCAAAATATGGTTTGAGTGCTAATGGCCATTGATTGGTTAAACTTCTAGCTGGGTAATTATCATTAAAATCTAATTTATATTGTTCAGTAGCAATACCTAATTGTCTTGAATTATTGAGACATTGTATTTGAAGTGCTTTACCTTTTGCTTTACTTAAGGCGGGCAATAATAGTCCTGCCAATATAGCTATTACGGCGATTACCACCAATAATTCTATTAAAGTAAATGCTTTTTTATTCATAATATAATTATAAATAGTCTATTAAAATTTTATATTTATGAAATATGGCAATGATATCACTTAAAACTTTATTATCAGAAATTAAGAATACCACGATTGATTTTGGTTATCATTATACAAGTAAAGAAAACTATGATAAGATACAGAAAGAAGGATTGAGGATTAATCAAAGAGAGAATTTAACTAATAAGTTTGGTAATGAATCTGATAATTGGGTAAAGAGAGCATATGGGTTGACTCCGATATTTCTTAGTTTAAAACCATTAAAACAATTTGGTCCTAGAATGCCAATGGGTAGTAATTATGATTGGGTATTATTAAAAGTTGATGTAAGAGGATTGGACATAGCTGCTGATTTGGGATTTTTAATAGACCACGGAGCTTATATTGAAGAAGATGGTTTTTGGTTTGAACGTAAACCAAAGTGGTTAGATGATTATGAATATAGTTATGAAGATTTACAAGGAAGCGACACGTTTGATTTAAATAGTGTTATTAAGAATACGGGAACATTTGTTGTATTAGAGAACATCGACGTTAATAGAATAAATAAGGTTGGTGAACATAATAAGTTTTCTTTGGGTGGAATAATGAATTATTTAACACAAAAATAAAAATTTTGGTTGATATCAAATGGGTTATCAACTAATATCAGTATATAACTAAAAATAAATGTAACAATATAAAAAATTATGGCAAACAGTATAGCAGATAACTTTAAAGGATTACCGATTGAGGACTTGATAGTATCTCCGTTGGTAGGTATGGCAAAAGGACAAGCCAAGTTAAATGATGTAACTTGGAAGTATATCAATGAAGTTGGATTTACACAAGACAAGGATGGTAATACCGTTCCTCGTAGTTTGGATGTTCAAATCAATAGATACGTTCAAGTAGCAGGTCAACCAGAACCACAACTTCAATCAATGAAGAGCATGGTTCCATTATTACCATTGATACCAATTCCAGCATTGGCAATCACACAAGCTGATATTGAGTTTACGATGGAAATTCAACAAAGTGATAGCAGCACAGATACATCAAGCAGTGAAGTTGACACAAGTGTTGATGTCAAGTATAAGTCTTGGTGGGGATTGAGTGTAAGTGCCAATGTCACTGGTAAAGTTGCTACCTCAAAAGAAAATACTAGAAAGACTGATAATACTGCTAAGTATGATGTCAAGGTTCATGCAGAACAATTGCCACCAACTGAAGGTATGTTGAAGTTGAGTGATGCGTTGGTCACTATGATGGATCCTGTTGTAATTGGCAATCCAACATCTGGTGGAACAACTGGAAACTAAACAAATAAATAAAGGTTATAACATATGGGTGCCGTCACATTAGAAGATTTAATTACTTCGTTAAAGACATCAATTATAAATGCGTCGAAGGTATTGGAGACATCCAATCTAAATACGATACAGAATTATTTTAATGATGACGGCACCCCTAAAACAATGCCAATTAAGATTGGTGACAAAACATCAGATGTTCCAATTTATACATTACTTAACCAACAAAATCTAAACATAAGCGAATTAGAAATAAGTTTTCAAACAAAACTGTTTGGTGAACGAACAAGTAGTGGTGATACAACTGGCAGTGTAAGTGGTAGTGCGGCAAGCAATATATATTGTGATATACATGACCCAAATAAATCTCAAGATGGTGGTTATGCTAATATCAAGATGACTTTTAAGATGGGTGATAAACCAGAGGCAGTATCAAGAATTAATGACCAGTTAATACAAAAGTATAATCTATGATAGGTGGAGGAATACCGTGTCCTGTTTGTGGACAGAGGTTACAATTAACAATTGATTTTATAATAGAACATTCCGCAGCGGCTTGTCCTAAGTGTTATTCAATTATGTCATTTCCAAAGAATGATAAATTGTTTGAAGAATATAAACAGATAAAGGCGGAGATGGAAGTATTAAAGAAACAAATTAAAAGTTATGTTTAAAATAATTGTATTTTCTTTTTGATTGATATGTATTGTTGATAGTCAATAACGGCTATCATAACACACATACACAAAGGAAATATATGGCAGATAATAATAAGACTCCCTACGAATTACGTTGGGATATACTCAAAGAAATGATCAGCGTCACTCAAAACGAGTGGTTCACAAAAAAAGAAATTGCTGAACGTAATGCTGAAAAGAGTGGAAAACAGTTAGAATACATTGGTGACTTCCCTCTACATGATGCGGTTCAAAGAGCAGAGAATGTATACAATTCATTCATCTGTAAGAAATAATCAGAACAAATAAGTTATGAAAACCCGTTCATTAATTTGGACGGGTTATATTTATTAATACTATGAGTGATAAACTAAACGAAACATTCCAAAGACATTTGGGACTTTTACACAAGAAGTTGAATTTAAATGAGAATGTAGATATTAATCAAGTAGCATCTACATTAGAATTCAAACCAGTAACCAAACAAAAGTTGGTATACAAATATGTTGAAGATGGTAAGCCAGGTTCTATGGAACCGATGACATATACTAAATCCAAAAGTAAACAAAATGTAGTAACTACTACAACTGATGGTAAAGAAACTCAAAATGTTGCTGAAGATGGTGACATTATTATGAGTGGTGCTACTGGTGAAAACTATGTAATCAAAGGTGCCAAGTTTTCTAAATTATATCATGGTAATGTAGGTGGAGATGTATATCCAGAACAATCACCAAGACAAGTTGCTTTGTATACAGGTGGTGAAACAAAATTCAAAGCACCTTGGGGAGAAGATATGGTAATTAAACCCGGCGACTATTTAGTAAAAGACCCAGCTAATACTGGTTACTATAGAATCGCTAAAGTAGAATTTGAGAAAACATACAATAAACTATAAAATCGAACCCCACTATAAAAAGTGGGGTTTTTTATTGACATATCTATATTAATCAGTTATGATTTGTTACATGCAAAAAATATTGGAGTGGTTGATTATTGGGTATATGTTATTAGCATACACCTTATGTATAGGACTTATAGTAATAATGAGTCTTCCGTTTATATTTATAGAAGTATTATCTGATTTTGTTAAACC
>Ga0222712_10007269_pt1 | contig 10750 bp, 7 predicted proteins | sample C33_657DmetaG_FD_165043 | JGI IMG/M metagenome (GOLD analysis project Ga0222712, IMG submission 165043) | Estuarine water microbial communities from San Francisco Bay, California, United States - C33_657D | ecosystem: Environmental > Aquatic > Marine > Unclassified | place: USA: California... | reverse complement strand
TGTCGGTGTTGGTGTCGGTGTTGGTGTCGGTGTTGGAGTCGGTGTTGGAGTCGGTGTTGGAGTCGGTGTTGGAGTCGGTGTTGGAGTCGGTGTTGGAGTCGGTGTTGGAGTCGGTGTTGGAGCCACGTTCAAGGTTTCAAAAGTTAAAATTGAACTTTCAACGATTGTCCAACCACCGCCTGCTACATCGGTGACATAGAACCTGTAGTAGAACTTACTTCCCGAAGGAAGCCCTGTTATTGCTACCTTTGAAACGGTATCTGTCGCATTCGCAACTGCAAAAGGAGTTCCCTGAACAATCGTTGCTCCCACTAGCGCAGGGTCACTTCCATAACTGAAGTAGGTGCGACTATTGCTTCCCATCGCATTCCACTGTGCATTTAGCGTAATTCCTGATGCAGTATTTAAATTTGCATAGGTGTTCTTAATTATTGGAGGTTCGCTACTCAAGATCGCGTACTTGATTTCACCTTTTGTAACACCTGAATCATTAAGTGCTGTGAATTGATAGTAGTAACCATAGCCAGGGAGCATTCCGCTTGTAACGGTCGCCGATACATTAACGACTGCATCACCTGTTATTGGGCTCGCAGGTAAAGTGAATGTTGTTTGACCGGAAGTTAAAGACTTTTCTCGACCGAAGGTGAAGGTAACTTTTGTGGTCTGGCTCTTTGGATCAACAGTTCCAACGAAGGTAGCGGCGTTATATTTACGATTCGTTGGATTTGGATCTACAGTCACAACAGGTGCTAGACCAGGGGCTATGGGAGTTGTAAAAGAAGCAACACTTGATTGAACACTTGCAGTTGAATTAATTGCTACGACTTTATAGTAGTAAGTCTTACCACCATCTAGGAATGAAAGAGACATGGAAACCGGCTGTGCAACGTTGCCGCCAAATTGGAATGGCACGGCAGCAATTGAATTCACATTTGTGGCAAAGGTTGAATCAGGGCTATACATAAATGTCACAGTAGATGTTGAATTACCGGCCATCACAGTTCCATTAAGAACTGCACTATACGCAGTCACATCTGTTGCATTGGTAGCAACAGGAGTTGGTTTAGTTAATGGCAGTGCAAGAGTTGTGAATGAACCAACCTTGCTAAGTGTTTTCCCAGATTCATTGGTAGCTGAAATACGGAATGAATAAGTCTTTAAAGCAGTAAGGGCTTTAAGGGCTACAAGTGCGGTTGTCGCATCTCCGCCACTTACGGTTCCTGGTGTCACTGCAGCAGTCTGAACACCTGAGGCAAATGTGGAATCTAACGAATATTCAAATCCTAAAGTTGTTATGGCAAAACCAGGATTTACATCAAATGCCAAATTCGCACTTTCATGAGTTATCTCGGTAATTTTATTAAGTGCAACCGTTGGTGCGACTACTGGTGGTGCAACAACTGGTGGTGGCACTACAACTGGTGCTTCCCCATCAGTTGGCGATACATAAAGAAAGTTGTTTACGGTATTTGCTTTTAATCCAGTTATCGCATTCTTGGTCGATTCAGAACTTAAGAAAGCTGCAACTTGTGAAACTGATGCACCGGTCAAACCTAAATAAACCGCGGCCGCACCAGCTACGTGTGGTGAAGCCATTGAAGTGCCGCTAATTGAATTTGTAGCTGTAGTTGAGCCTATCCATGCACCAGTAATGCTTACACCTGGTGCGTGAATATCTACACAACTTCCATAATTTGAGAATGAGGCAGGGGTTTCATTAAGTGAGGTTGCGCCAACCGTAATTGCACTTGGTGCTCCAGCTGGTGATCGTGTACATGCATCGGTTGCTTCATTACCAGCTGCTGCAACAACAGTTATGCCGGCATTAGTTAATTTTTGAATTGCTGAGTTAAGCGCTGCGGAACTTGGGCCACCGATAGAAAGATTTAGGACGGCATTGCTTTTAGAATTTGGATTTTCAGGACTCAAGATCCAATCTAGGCCAGCAAGAATTTGAGAATACATTCCGCTGCCAGCACAATTTAGAACTCTTACCGGAACCAGAGTTGCATTCTTTGCAATTCCATATTTTGTACCTGCCGCTGTTGAAGCAACGTGAGTTCCGTGACCATTACAGTCAACTGTTCCGTTTCCATCAGAGATTGCTGAGTAACCTGAATTCGAAAGCCGGGAACCAAAATCAGAGTGCGGATAAATTCCGGTATCGCCAATATAAATTGTGGCACCAGCACCGGCGCTGCGATATCCAAATGAACTTACTGAACCAGCTAGACCTACTCGTTCACGTTGATCGATTCGGTCTAAGCCCCAAGATGGGGTTGGAGATTGCTCTGCTAACCCAAATGCAGTTTGATCTAATTCAAGAGACAAAATATTAGGAATCTTCTTTACAAGGGAAACAACCAACGTAGGTAGTTCGACTGCATACCCATCAAATACATAATTGTATTTAGAATTTATCTTGCCGCCCGAGTTGGTAATCGCTATTTCAATGGCAGCGCGTGCAGCAGGATTAATGGAAATAATATATTTAGCTTTAGCGCCAAGGTTTAGCGCTTCAGAATGCGCCGAAGAACCCAACATCAAAAATGTTGAGAGAAAAGCTACGACCGAAAGTCGAAACTTCTTCTGGGCGGATCGCTTCATGGGGCTCCTTGACCGATGTCTTAAGTGACATAGAAATGGCGCTTACGGACCCTGAAATTTTACGACAGCAAAGGGGTAACCACTAGGCCAAAGGTGCCAAAACGCTCATTTATTAAAGCAATTAGCCAACATCTACGCGTGTGACCACGCCTAGCATCACCGTCACAGTCACTCGATCAAATCGATAATCCTTAGTGGTTGCGAACATTTCGCGATCTCGCTGCCCAACTCGGAAGCCCCAATTAAGCGAATTTGCACATTCTTCAGCTTGAGGCTCACTCATGCCAATAAGGGCATTGGCTCTTGATTGCGATATTCCAGATTGATCGGCGGAGTCGTCCTTTGGACAAATAAGAAGAGGTGAAGAGCTATTCGAAGTCGGCGATGGTTTAGTAACCGTAGCTTTAACAGTTACGCCTTTATCCCAGACTAATTTCTTGCCACTTTTAATGCAGGTAAATTTCTTGCCTTTAACGATTGATGTGGCTTTAAACTTTGTGCATGCAGCGCCAGCTTTAGCAGTGGCTGCGCTGGCTTGAGGAAAAGGCACGAAAACTAGTGCAATAGCCAATAATGTAGAGAGCGTGCGCTTAACCATGAGTTGAGAATACAAGGCGAACCTTAATAAACCCAGAGACTAGCCTTTGATTTTAGGTAGATTCCAGTTTTGTTTAATCGAAATCAGTCGAATACCTATTACCAGAACGAATCCAATAGCCGAAGCTAACTCTTGATTGGCGCCAGCTTCAATCGCAATTACAAGTGCAGTTGCCCCAATAAATGAAGCGGTGCCGTTGGTTTCACGGTGCAGTAATACGGGTGGAACTTGTGCCAACAAGTCGCGAGTTAATCCGCCGAGTACAGCGCTGAGTAGCCCAAGTAAAATTGCTGGGATCGGATCTAAATTTAAATCCAACGCGAGTGCTGTTCCGGCAACAGTTGAAACGCCTAATCCAATGGAATCTATGAAGAGTACAAAACTGCCAACTTCTTTAGACCACTTAAATACAATAGTTAGAACTACAGCTAAGAGAACAGCGCCAAGTAGATAGGGCTTTTCAATCCAAGTTAATGGAATATCTAGAACTAGGTTTCTAAATGTTCCACCAGTTAGCGCTGCAACCGAGGCCACAAAAAGAATACCGCCGTAATCCATAAAGCGGCTTGCTGCCAAGCGAGCACCTACGAGTGCAAAAGCAAAGGTTGATAGAAAGTCTAGAACTACGAGGAAATCATTCACAGGTGAAGTTTACCGATTTCACTTAGTGAAAGTTGGCTGTAAAACACCTAAGCCAAGTGCGCTTTCGATTTGCGCCATTGCAGCAACTAATTTCACTTCATCATTTGCGCGAGCGACAAAGCCTAACCCAACAGGTAAACCTTCGGTAATTCCCATTGGTAAGCAACCAATTGGATAGCCAGCAATAGCAGGCGCCATAGTGATCCAACTATTATTTCCGTAGTCATCACCTTTACCCAAAGTGCTTTCCCAGGCTGGCGAATATGTGGCACCAATTAAGACATCAACATCTTTGAGTGCGTTATCTAGCGTTTGGGTTGCCCAAAGCAAATTGCGAGAACGTTTGCGGTTATAGGCTCGAGCTCGACCGCCTAAATCAAGTGCGGCATCAAATAACTCTTGGCCAAAGTACTTTAACTCGGTATCGGCATTAGCTTGGTTGAACTTAACTACTTCAGCCAATGAAACTAGTTCACCATCAGTGCGACCAGGCAGATAGGTTCCTAAATCATCTACTAGTTCATGTAATAAACATTCGTATTCATCATTACCAATTGATTCTGCTGGGGCTGAAACTTTTATCTCAACTAAAGTCGCATTGGTTTTTGCTAGTGCACTAACTGCTGCTTCAAATAGTTCGTCAGTTCCGGCATCACCGGATAACCATGATTTAACGATGCCGATACGAATTGGCTGAGTTGAATTTGCCGCAGCTACCAAACCTGGAATACCAGAGAGAACTTCGAGCAAGAGCGCAGCATCTGCAACGCTACGTGCCAATGGCCCCGGTGAATCTTGGGCATCACTAATTGGAACAACGCCAACTCGTGAGACAGAACCAACTGTTGGTTTGATTCCAACGCAACCATTTAAGGAAGCCGGGCAAACGATTGAACCATCAGTTTCGGTACCAACCGCCAAAGTTACTAATCCCCCAGCAACTGCCGAACCAGAACCTGATGAAGAACCGCCGGCACTATGTTTATGAATCCAAGGGTTGGCAGTTAAGCCGCCAACTGCTGACCAACCACTAGTTGACTTCGAAGATCTAATGTTTGCCCATTCCGATAAATTAGTTGCACCGATTATGTTGGCACCGCCTGCGCGTAATCGCGTAACTAAATCGGAATCTTTCTTAACTGGATAATTCTCAAGCGCTTTTGACCCGGCAGTTCCAGGTAATCCAATTGCTTGAATATTGTCTTTAATTAAGATTGGTAAACCCGCAAGTGGTAAATCTTTAGAAATTGTCATTGCATCACTTAGGGCGCTCTTTGAAACTGCGAGCACACTGTTTAGCTCATAGCCAGTTTGGTCAACACTTTGGATGCGCTCAAGCGCTTCGGTGGCCAATTCAGCAGCCGTGGTCTTGCCGCTTCGAATGGCAGCAATGGTTTCGTGGGCTGAAAGATATGAACTCATCTGCGCAGATTACTCGGAGTGCAGAAAATTATCAGGTCTAATACCCTTTCTAAATGCTGGGCGGAATCAATAATGGACTCTTTCTCTCATCCTTTGGCGGCTTTTTCGCTCTTGCCTTTCTGGCTTTGATTTTGAAATGGGCTTTTGGAAATCGCAACAAGGACAAGAAGTTTGTTGCTACGCCAGATCAGGCAGGCAAGAAAGATCAATATGGGCTTTTGGTAGCCCTGCCCACACCAAAGAATTACATCGAAGCTGAGATGCTAAAGCAGAAACTTATGGCTGCTGATATTCGAGTTAATCTGACTCAAACTTTCGATGGTCCAGCGCTAATGGTCTTTGAACGAGATTTTAAGATCGCTCAGGCGGTACTAAAAAGTTAAGTTACGTAAATAATCTCGAACTGCAAAAGTCGCACGCACGTCATCGAGGTTATAGGAATACAACCAATCAATTGATTCTTGTTGTTCAACTTTTGACTTATTTGGATCAACCGCATATTTATACTTCAAAAGTGAAAGTGCGCCACCTGGATCTTGTACTTGCCAATTAAAGCCTGCCTTTGGAGCTAACTTCTTGATTCCGTAACCAGTTGTGCCGAGAGCAACTTGCTTTGAATAATCGAGCAAGTCCACAAAATAGTTGCCAGTGAAATCATCAACATCATCAAGTGTTGGTACACCGGCTTTGCCTTCGTGATTACGGGCAAAATTACGCCACCAGGTTTTTTCATGGCTGCTGTAGTGGAAGATGCCAATTGATTTTCCAGCCGATTCGGCCTTGGTAACTTGCTCCTTGAGAAAATTCCACATCTTTAGCAGTAATTGATATTCGCCTTCTTCGGTATTTGAATAATCTGCGAACGAGTCAAAGCTTGCGCTATGCCAATCCTTATTTAACGTTCGGTCATGAATTCCGAAACCATATAAATAGACTCGATCTTTACCTTCGATTTCAGTCAAGCCATTATCTTGAAACGCTGAAAGACTATTTTCGAGGTCTATATCTATCTCAATATCGAATTCAGGAATTAAGAAATCTTTATCAGGGTCAAGCAAGATAGCTTTATCAAGGACTTTGGCTTGAGCTTGCACTTGGTGCTTTTCAGCTGGCTTAGGCAATCCAGCAACTGCTGCAAGATCTCGAATACTTGTTATATCTGGGAAATATTTAGCTTGCACATTCTTAGTTACCCCTGCCAATAACGTTACATGGCCAGCCCCGCCATCGTGGTTCTTAAGTTCACGTTCGCAAATAATTTGGAAAGTGCATGCGCCACAACCAAACTTGGCATCGCCTTCAAGCGCCGAATATGCAGCTGGCGGCAAGCTTGGATCTTTCTGTCGTGCTTGAGCAGCAGCAACAATTTTCTTAGCCACATCGAATTTGAATAAATAATCGGTGCCGGCATCGCCTGCTTTACCACCTAGACCAAGTGCGGTCTCAGAAAGTTTGGCCCACACAATTGTTTCGATTTCTCGACCGATTACTCCAACAAATCCTTCATCGGTTGCTAGCCCTAAAGTGTGCAAATGCTCGTGATAGTGAGCGAGCTGAGCGGCATCTTCGAGATCTAGTCGCGCAACCGTCTCGACCCCTTCAGTTGGTAATAAGGAATCCCAGTTAGCTAAATAAAGTTTGCTGGATTTATTGTCATTAATTGGATCATGACTTTTAATATCAACTGGCGCCCAACGAGGTTTGCCATCAGCGCCCTCGCCTACTCGAATTAAAAGATCAGGGCGACTAACCCGATCTGGATCATTTGCTCTCTCGCGCCCAGTTAGTTCGGCAATTTTTTCTTCGCAGACTGAACTAATCCAGGCGCCGATAATTATTTGCGCTGTCGAATTAATTAGCGCTTCAGCTGTAGTTAATTCTTTTTCGATTTCACCTTGATCTTTATCGATAACTAAAATATCAAGGTTCTTGGTGAGCAAATTTTCGATGGTGCGAGCTTCATGAATATCACCTTGCCGTTTAAGCTCACGCATCATCTCGGATTCTGGTGCGCGTTCACTCAAATCAAAGCAGGCAGGTGCGAACGATTTATGCAGGTATTCATGGCACTGTAAAGCGGCGCGGGCATCTAATCTCATTGCTCAGATCCTATGGGCGGGTGCTGACAAATGGCCTTAATGTCGCAAGACCGTTCGATATACGCCTAAGGGGTCAGCATTTGTCGCGTTAATGACAGCTTCTAGATTGGCAATGGAGTCTCGATGTGAGATCAATTCGCCAACCGGAATCGAGCCACTTGCTACCAACTCGATTGCCTTTTCATAGCGCCTCGCACCACCACGTATTCCGATCAACGTTTGATCACTTAGCACAGCGTTTGCAAAAGTAAGCGGTAGATCTGCAGCGCCTACGGCAACTATTACTCCCCCGATGCCAACCCAATCCATTGCGAGTTGAGCACCAGATTTTGATGACGAGGTTTCGATTGCAACTGCTCGTTCGCCAGATATTGCATGAGGCAACAATTCAACAGGATCAATCGCATCAATACCCCATGCCTTAGCTTTATCGCGTCGTGCCGAAAGTGGTTCGACTAATTGCACGGTAAATCCATTTAGCTGCAGAAGTTTGGCAGCAACGATTCCGATTGGTCCGCCACCAACGACAATAAGTGGAGCGGTTGTGGTTACAACTTGCTTTAAACGTTCAACCGTATGCAAGCCAACAGTAATTGGTTCTAACACTGTGCCCGCTTCATCACTGACTGAATCGGGTAATGCGTGCAGATTTTCTTTTGGCAAAGTTAGATAAGAAGCAAATGTCCCTGGCGCAGTTAACCCTAAAAATTTATACTCGCTACAAGCACTTGGTCGCCCGGCTAAACAAAGTGCGCAAGTGCGGCAACTAATTGCGGGGTCAATTGCAACGCGTTCTCCCGTAGAAACAATCTCACCAACTGCGTCATGTCCTAGAACTACTGGCATGAAACCCCAGTCAGCCTCGTACAAATGTAAATCTGTTCCGCAAACTCCAGCAGTTCTAATTTTTACTAACTCTTCACCTAATTGTGGGGTTGGAATTTGAGTTTCAGTAATGCTGATCTTGCGCAAATGCGTCAGAGTCGGGATCGTTCCACCAGCGGTAACAGTCATAGCCTTAATTTTATTGGGTAATTGACCCACATGGCTATGAGGTTTACTCTGAGAAAAACTTTTACCTATACGGGGGAATTCATGATCGAGATCGGCGTTGTTAATGAACCATCTGCTGGGTTCACCGCTCCTAATGCCAAACGCTTGGAAGATATGGGCTTTGATTATTTATTAACCCCTGATACCCAGAATTTATCGGCTGATCCATATGGGCAGCTATCACTCGCTGCCGCTGCAACGAAGAAAATCAAACTTGGCACCGGTGTAACTAACCCGATAACCCGCGATGTCGCAGTAACTGCCAGCGCCCTTGCAACACTGCAAATCGAATCAAATGGTCGCGCCGTATGCGGAATTGGTCGCGGTGATTCATCTGCTGCTCACATCGGTAAGAAACAAGCAACTGGTGAACAATTGGCTTTCTATGCCAATTCAATCCGCACCTACATCGCCGGCGGCACAGTAGATCGCGATGGCACCGCATCAGCCATGCGTTGGATCAAACCAGGCGATGTTCCACCAGTACCAATAGATATTGCTTGCACTGGCCCAAAGACAATCGAACTTGCTGCCGATGTGGCTGATCGAGTTTCATTCGCAGTTGGCAGCGCCCCAGAGCGTTTGCAATGGGCGATGGATATTTTTAATGCGCGCATGGCAGTTAATGGTCGCGATCGCAAATCTGTAAATGTTGGTGCTTATATTAATTTAGTTTGTGACCCTGATGAACAACGAGCCGTTAATTTAGCTCGAATGGTGACTGGCATGGTTTCCCACTTTGCCGGGATGAAAGCTTCGCCAACTGAACATTTGCCTGAGCAAATCAAAGGTATCGCCGAGAAAATGAAATCTGATTACGACATGAAGCACCATGCCCAAGATGCAGGTTCGCACTTAAACATGATTGATGATGAATTTGTCCGCTGGATGGCAATTTGTGGGCCAGTTGATTTGTGCGTCGAAAAACTCAGCAAGTTAATTGATATGGGTCTAGAGCATGTATATCTATTGGGTGGCTCACCTTATGCCGAACCACATGGCAAGCGCATTACCGGTGTTGTTGATATGTCCGAACTATTTGCAGCAGAGGCAATGCCGCAGATCCGAAAGTCATATGCAAACGTTTAGATCTTGAATTAAAAAGCGGGAGTGACCAATTGGCCACTCCCGCTTTTCTATTTATTAGTTTTTACTTGGCGTTATTTGAACACCAGCTGGCCCAAGTTAGATCGGCACCACCGGTGCCCTTGCCCTTGAGTTGGCTATTGAAGAAGGCAGACCATGAAGTCTGGTTCTTCCAGAGTGGAATAAAGCGATCTGCAGATGCACCAGGTGCAACTGGAGCAGTTGCAGGAGCAAATTGGTACTGAGCATCTTTAGCGATTACTGCATCACGCAACCATGGCTCAATTTTGTTCCAGGTTGAAAGTGTCCATGCCCGAGCATGATAGATCGCATGGATTCCGGTAGCTGCCTCACCGATACAAGTAAATGGTGGCATTGGTGAGACGCGAGCCCATGAGTTATAGAACGGTGCTGGTCCTGATGGAACACGTGCTTCGCCGGCTGCATTCTTAGGCAACATGCGCATTTGTCCTGGCTTTGAGATCCAGAAATCAAAAGCTTCGATTCCGGTGTAGCGAGCTGTAGTACCGGTGAATTTATCTGATGCACGTGAAGTGTAACCAGTTGAGAAGCCAAATGGATCTTTGATTCCATAACGGCCATCATCATCTAATCCATAATTAAGTGGAATATCAGATACGAATACTTTGGTCCCATCACCCAATGTTATTGGTGCACCAACAGCACCTTCAACTTGGAACGCGGTTCCAATTGCCGCAGGGACGCCATATAGAACTCCACTCTTGACGCGGTAAACGCTATTAACCGTGTCATTAAGAATTGGAACTACTGGATAAGTCTTTCCATCGTAGGCATTCTTCCAAGTTGTCAGAACCTTAGTTGCATCGGATGGGTCTGTGTAAAAAAGAATTTCGCGAGTAACTAAATAAATGTATTCGCCATTACGTACTAGCTTGCGAACGTTGTAACCCTCAAGGTTCCAGAGCTTTGCACCTTGGCGCATTCCTGGAGCAACTGGGCCGCCACCTGGAACCTGGGCGAAGACACTTCCGCTGATACGGAAATACATTTCCTTGCCATCTGGACGACCGGCATATTGCAACGCTAACTTCTGATCATCACTCTTGATCGTTAAGTAGAGCGCACCAACTGTGCCATCGTCAGCACTTGCATGTGTGGGTATTGAAAATAGGCCGGCAATAAGTGCCGCGCATAGTCCAACTACTTTTAATTTCTTCATTGAATAACTCCTCCTCAAGAGTACGTTCGGTGAACGCTTTGT
>Ga0222712_10007267_pt1 | contig 10752 bp, 3 predicted proteins | sample C33_657DmetaG_FD_165043 | JGI IMG/M metagenome (GOLD analysis project Ga0222712, IMG submission 165043) | Estuarine water microbial communities from San Francisco Bay, California, United States - C33_657D | ecosystem: Environmental > Aquatic > Marine > Unclassified | place: USA: California... | reverse complement strand
AGCAACTTGTTGAGTTCCTTGCGTGTTATTTGCTAGCGCCTGTCTTCCTAATGCCGTGTTATATCCACCACCAGTATTATTTTTTAATGCACATGTCCCAACTGCGGTATTGTTTGATGCTGTATTACAGAATAAAGCATCTGTACCTATTGCAGTATTGCTACCTCCAACTAAGTTACATCTTAAGGTATTAAGACCAACAGCTGTATTACAAGAACCTGCGGTATTAGCTAGTAAAGCTAGTCTACCAATAGCGGTGTTTCCAGCTCCTGTGGTGTTTTCTAACAATGTTGCTTCACCCAGAGCTGTATTATTTGCACCTGATGTATTACTAACTAAGGCTCGGCAACCAACAGCTGTGTTATACGTACCTACTGTATTTGCTCCTAGAGCTAATGTTCCAACTGCAACATTAGCTGTACCAGTTGTGTTAAATCTTAATGCACAAAAACCTACTGCGGTGTTGTTTGATGCCAAGTTAGCTGCCAATGCATTTGAACCTACAGCTGTATTATATGCTCCTGTAACATTCAAACAGCTAGCATGATATCCTAGTGCTGTATTACTATTTCCTGTTGTATTATAGAAGCCGGCATATCTACCAAAAGATGAGTTTCTATTACCTGTAGTATTTCTATTAGATGCTGATTGGCCAACTGCTGTATTAAAGGCGCCTGATATATTTGAGATCAATGCGCTATATCCAACTGCAGTATTTACATCTCCAACTGTATTTGAATATAATGCACTGCTACCAAGTGCAGTATTTCTACGTCCTGTTGTATTACTTCTTAATGCATTCATACCAACAGCAACATTAACTGTACCTGTTGTATTAAATCTTAATGCGCAAAAACCTACTGCAGTATTATTAGAGGCTGTACTAGTTAATAAAGTATTATGTCCAATAGCTACATTTCCAGTACCGCCTACATTTGAATATAGCGCAGCATTACCTATTGCTGTGTTAGATCCTCCTGTGGTAACATTTTCTAATGCACTTGAACCAATAGCTATATTTGAATTAGCAGTAGTGTTTTTTCTTAGAGCATAAGGGCCTACTGCTATATTACTAGTACCTGTTGTATTGCTTCTTAATGCACAGAAGCCAAATGCTGTGTTATTTCCTGACGTGTTATAACGTAATGCGTGGAAACCAACTGCTGTAATATTACTTCCTACTGTATTATATTGAGAAGCAAGTGCGCCAATAGCAACATTGGCAACACCTGTTGTGTTACATGTTAATGTATATGGACCTATAGCTGTGTTAGAACACCCTATTGTATTAGCACGTAGAGAATTATTACCTACTGATGTATTTAATGTACCTGTTGTATTATTTCTTAATGCACAAAAACCTACTGCTGTGTTGTTTGATGCTGTGTTAGCTGTAAGTGCAAACATACCAACAGCAGTATTATTATCTCCTACTGCATTTGATTCTAGTGCATTAACACCTACACCTACGTTGTATTTACCAGTTGTATTAGATCTTAAAGTATATCTACCAACAGCAGTATTTCTATTTCCTGTTGTGTTACTTCTAAGTGCGCAGAATCCTACTGCGGTGTTATATGATGCTAAGTTAACACGCAACGCATTTGAACCAACTGCAGTATTCCTAGCTCCTGTAACATTATATATTAAAGCAGCGTGCCCTAGAGCTGTGTTATCAGCACCTGTTGTGTTGCTAGATAATGTATTATCGCCAAAAGCTGTATTTTGTGCAGCTGTTGTATTGCTTTTTAAAGCATTAGTACCAGCAGCTACGTTTCTTAGTCCTGTAGTATTAGATGCCAAAGCACAATACCCCATAGCTACGTTATATTGACCAGTAGTATTGAATCTTAATGCAGTGTGTCCAACAGCTGTATTGCTATTAACCAAATTACTTTGTAAAGCAAGTCTACCGATTGCTACGTTATTATTTCCTGTAGTATTGGATGATAATGCTGATGAACCAAGAGCAGTATTTTCATTTCCTGATACGTTTGCTTGTAATGCTCCTTGACCAAAAGCTGAGTTTGATCCTCCTGTTGTGTTACAAACTAAAGCTGAATCTCCAAGAGCAGCATTATAATTTCCTGTTGTACTAGCAGCTAATACATTTGCACCTACTGCAGTATTTTGTCTCCCAGTTGTATTGCTTCTTAGTGTACGATAACCTAATGCTGTATTATTGTTTGCAGTATTTTGACGAAGAGAGTAAAATCCTAATGCTGTATTCGCTGTTCCAGTATTTGCATAAAGTGCTGAGTGGCCAACAGCAACGTTTCTTGTACCTACAACGTTATTGTTTAGTGCTCTATGTCCTACTGCAGTATTATAAGCACCTGTAGTATTTGTAGTTAGAGCATTTGTACCTACTGCTGTATTGTATGTACCTGTAGTATTATTTGTTAAAGCACTTCTTCCAACTGCTGTGTTGTTAGAGGCTGAGTTGTAGCGTAATGCATTATTACCAATAGCTGTATTATTTATTGCTGTTACACTTAAACGCAAAGCACTATTTCCTACAGCAACATTATAACATCCGGTTGTATTACATAATAGAGCATACTGTCCTATACCAGTATTGTATGAACCTATAGTGTTTTTGTATAATGCACTTTGACCTAAACCTGTATTACGATTTCCAGTGGTATTATTATATAAAGTTGCATCTCCAATAGATGTATTTCGAGTACCCGTTGTATTTTTTGATGATGCTATTCGACCTATTGCTACGTTTCCTACACCTGTTGTATTACTTCTTAATGCACAGAATCCTACGGCTGTGTTGTTTGATGCTGTATTACATAATAAAGCAAGATAACCAATGCCTACGTTATTAACTCCTGTTAGATTATCTCTTGAAGCTAAGAAACCAATTGCAATGTTTCTTGTACCTGTAGTATTATTTCTTAAAGCACAATGTCCAATACCAATATTACCTTCAGCACAAGTATTACAGAATAATGCTGAATAACCTATTGCAATGTTTTGATTTCCTGTTGTATTGCTTCTAAGAGAACAAGCCCCTACAGCTATGTTTTGAATACCAGTTGTATTAGAGAACAATGCATTAAAACCTAAACCAGTATTATTATTTCCAGTTGTATTACAAGCTAAAGCACTTAAACCAAAAGCAGCATTATATTTTCCTATTGTGTTAGAAGACATTGAGCTTCTACCTACAGCAGTGTTACTATATCCTGTCGTATTATTTATTAATGAATTATAACCAACAGCTACATTGTTTGCACCTGTTGTATTATTCCTCATTGCACAAAAACCTACTGCTGTGTTGTTTGATGCTGTGTTAGAGAATAGAGATTGAAATCCTAGAGCAGTGTTACTAGTTCCAACTACATTTGAATATAAAGCTCCTGAACCGATAGCTGTATTTCTAACACCAGTTGTATTACATTGAAGAGCTGCTTGACCCAATGCAGAGTTATCTGTTCCTATAGTATTAGATAGTAATGCTGAATGGCCAACTGATGTATTCCAGTTTCCTGTAGTATTTGATGCTAATGCACAAAAACCAAGTGAAGCGTTTGCTGTACCTGTAGTATTACTTCTTAATGCACAGAAGCCAACTGCTGTGTTGTTTGATGCTGTGTTTACAAATAAAGCGCAAGAACCAACTGCTGTGTTTTGATATCCTACTGTATTACATCTCAACGCACTTCTACCTACTGCTGTGTTATTAGTGCCTGATATATTTTGGCGAAGAGCCGCAACTCCTAATGCTGTATTTTCATTACCTACTGTATTGTATTGGAGTGCTAATGAACCTACTGATGTATTTACACCTCCACTAGTATTTGTTACTAGAGAACATTGACCAATAGCCGTATTGTATGTACCAGTAGTATTATTTCTTAATGCAAAGAAACCTACTGCTGTGTTGTTTGATGCTGTGTTAAGTTGTAGAGCAAGTCTACCAACAGCTACGTTATTATTTCCTGTATCATTATTTGATAATGCTGAAGATCCTAAAGCTGTATTATAATTTCCAGTAGTGTTTCTACCTAAAGAATAAAGACCCACTGCTGTATTATTGTTTCCTGATACATTTAAACATAAAGCACACGTACCAACAGCTGTATTATTACCTCCTACTGTATTACATCTTAATGCGTCTCTACCTAATCCTACATTACGAGTACCACTAACATTACATAATAATGCAGTGCCACCTAAAGCTGTATTATAGCTTCCTTGTGTATTAGATTGTAAACTCTTATAACCTACGGCCGTATTTCCTTGACCTGTTGTATTATCTCTTAAAGCAGCATAACCTAGAGATGCATTTTGAACGCCTGTTGTATTAGCTCTTAGGGCACAGTATCCAACTGCAGTGTTATTAATAGCCGTATTATACTGTAAAGCCCTAACTCCTAAAGCAGTGTTTCGACTACCTCCAATATTACAAAGTAGTGCGTCACGGCCTATGGCTACATTATACTGGCCTGTTGTATTAGTACTTAATGCACAGAATCCTACTGCTGTATTATTACACCCAGTAATATTACTACCAAGCGCATTTGTACCTATTCTAGTATTAGTTAATATACTTCCTCCACCTTTTCCTACACAAACTCCATTAATTATAGAATCACAAGTAGTAGACAATGATCCAGTCACTTGTGAATTCTGTAGTGCTATTACTCCTAAACGAGCTACAAATTCATTTGGCATATATTGTTACCTCAGTTCACTATCCCTAAGGTGCGGGTTTCATATAAATATCAAGCCAATATAGTATTAAAGCCTACTATATTTGAACTGCTCTATATAATCTTCCAGTAGGATCTTGAGCTTGAAGCTCAACTGCTTTGGCTTCTGCCTCAGGCTGATTATCATACTCATAGATAGGATCATTTGGGTTTAATTGAGCCACCCAGATCATTGGGTTTCCTGGGATGAACTCACACTGTACTTGCCACATATATTATTTGTTTTTGAGTGTTTCTACTTCTTGTTTAAGCTCTTCAATCTGGTCTTGTTGTTCTTGAATTGCTTTAATGATTGGGGCTATAAGTTCCTCGTATGTTAATCTATAGGCATCCTTCTCATCATCATGACCTAGACCATCAAACTTAACATCCAATTCATCTAGCGTCTGCTTAAGTTCTTGAGCAATAAGACCGTAGTGTTCTTTCTCACCAGCAAGAGTACCGTCCTTGTCTCCGTAGGTGTACTTGCATTCACGTACGTAAGTATCGCGGTGATCCCAGTTAAACGCTACAGGACGTAGTTTCTTGATCAAGGCTAGACCGTATTTGCTACCTAAAGACTTTACATTAGTCTTATCACGGCAGTCAGAAACGTTAGACCACGCGGCATATACGCAGTTACAAACGTTGTTTACTGAGCTACCCCAAACAGTATGTCCTGATGTTGCAGTAGTAGTTGCCGCAGGTCCTACAGCTATGATATTATTTACACCAGTAGAAATGTTGTTAGCAGCATTAATACCAATTCCAATATTACAGAGGCCTGTTGTATTTGCTGATAGTGCACCTTCAGATATAGCTAAATTATATCTACCTGTTGTGTTAGAACATAGTGTTCTAGGTCCTACAGCTACGTTACTACGGCCTGTTGTATTTGCATATAATGCACCACAGCCTAAGGCAACTTGCATGTCTCCAGTAGTATTATTTCTTAATGAATAGAATCCTACTGCTGTATTATTTGAAGCAGTATTACATCTAAGAGCTCTATCTCCAATTGCTACGTTACTGTTTCCTGAATTGTTTGCATATAATGCAGAAGTTCCTATAGCAATATTATTAGAACCAACTGTATTAAACTCTAATGCACTATTACCCATTGCTACGTTAGCTGCACCTGTAGTATTTCTGAATAAGGAAAATGCACCAAAAGAATTATTAACAAATCCTGTGGTATTTACACCTAGAGAGCGATGTCCTACTGCTGTATTATAAGCACCAGTAGTATTATTTCTTAATGCACAGAAACCAACTGCAGTATTGTTTGATGCAGTATTAAATACAAGAGTACTTCTACCAAGTGCAGTGTTATTACTACCTCCGACGTTACACTGTAAAGCATCAACACCTACTGCGGTGTTACCGCCGCCTGTTTTGTTTTCAAGTAGACTGTTATATCCTACAGCTACGTTAGAAGTACCTGTTATGTTACAAAACAAAGAACGAAAACCTACACCAGTATTGTATGTGCCTGCGGTGTTATTTCTTAGTGAACAACTACCTACTGCTGTATTGCTTGATGCTGTATTGCATTGTAAAGCTTGTTTACCTACTGCTGTATTATTGCTTCCTTCACTATTATACATTAGCGCAGCATTACCTACACTTACGTTACTAGAGCCTGATCTGTTATATCTTAAAGCACTGTCTCCAATGGCTGTATTAGTAGTACCAGTTGTATTAAGTCTAAGTGCATTAACACCCATAGCAACTTGGTTAGTTCCAGTAGTATTATATCTTAACGCACAGAAACCTACTGCGGTGTTGTTTGATGCTGTGTTGCATTGTAACGCATTAGCACCTATAGCTGTATTATTTACACCTGTTATATTTGATTGAAGAGCTTGTAAACCTAATGCTGAGTTGTAGTTTCCTGTTGTATTGTTTTGGATGGCACTTACACCTACCGCTGCGTTAAATCTTCCTGTTGTATTACAGAGAAGAGCATTTAAACCTAGTGCTGAGTTAGAATATCCTGTAGTATTACTTAGTAAGGAGTTGTAACCTATTGCAGTATTATTACTAGCTGTGTTTACTCTAAGAGCATACTTACCCATTGCTGTATTAGAACTACCAACAGCATTGTATCTCATAGCACCTTGTCCTACTGCTGTGTTTCCATTACCTGTTGTGTTAGTTGCTAAAGATGACTGACCTAATGCTGTATTATTAGCCCCTGATGTATTAGCTCTCAATGCACTTGTACCAACTGCAGTATTGTTTGATGCTGTATTTGCACATAAAGCATAAAAACCAATACCTACGTTACTACCACCACCAGCATTGCAATATAACGCATTAACACCAATAGCAATATTAGCTGTACCAGTAGTATTTCCTCTTAAAGCATTAACACCTAATCCTACGTTATTATTAGATGTTGTATTGTCTCTAAGTGCATTAAATCCTACAGCGGTATTGTTAATACCTACAGTATTAGAACATAAAGCGCCTCTACCTACTGCTGTGTTATCTGTACCTGTTGTGTTTGATCTAAGAGCATAAGCTCCTATTGCGGTGTGTGCACTAGCACCTGTATTACATCTTAATGCACTAAAACCAATAGCGGTGTTGTTAGATGCTTGGTTTGCATAAAGAGAATTTACTCCTATTCCTACATTATTATTACCTCCACTATTATTCTGAATTGCACTAGTACCTATTGCAATATTATTTACACCATCTACATTAAACACAGATGCATTGTGACCAATAGCAGTATTACTTGTACCTACAGTATTAGCATATAATGCTTGAAAACCTACACTAGTATTAAATGCGCCTGTAGTATTTAATCTTAAGGCACTTCTACCTAAAGAAGTGTTATTACATCCAGTTGTATTACATCTTAATGCATTTTGCCCTATTCCAGTATTATTGGACCCTACAGTGTTTGCATATAGAGAACCTCCACCAACAGCCGTGTTATCCGTGCCTATTGTATTTTTATATAAACTAGTTCTACCTATAGCTGTGTTAGTAGTTCCAATTGTGTTGGATTGAAGTGCAGACTGACCTACTGCGGTGTTATTTGATGCTGTGTTACAGAATAATGCTAAATGACCAACAGCTGTATTGTTTGATGCTACTGAACTGCATGCTAATGCGCATGTACCTAAACCAACATTATAGTTACCAGATGTGTTAGCGCAAAGTGATTTTTCTCCTAAAGCAGTGTTTTGGATACCAACAGTATTATTAAATAAGGCAGTAGATCCCACTGCTGTATTACGAATACCAGTAGTATTACAGAATAACGCATATGCTCCAATAGCACTATTATCATCTCCTATAGTGTTAGTAAGAAGTGCTCTATCACCTAATGCTACGTTTCTTTGTCCTGTGGTACTATTAGCTAATCCTCTATATCCTACAGCAGTATTTCTAATACCAGTAGTATTACTCCTTAATGCACAGAAACCTACTGCTGTGTTGTTTGATGCTGTATTGCAAAATAAGGCTTGATTACCAACTGCAGTGTTATTACTTCCTAAACTATATCTTAAGGAGTTAATACCAACAGCAGTGTTATAATTACCTGATATATTTTTATATAATGAAATACCTCCAATAGCAACGTTATTGGTGCCTATTGTATTTACTTTTAATGCTTGAGGACCAACTGCTATATTATAAGTACCGGCAGTATTACAGTATAAAGATAATCTACCTACAGCTGTATTGTTGCTCGCTTTATTACAATACAATGCCTTCATTCCAACAGCAGTATTGCAGCCGCTTGTTGTATTTCCAAGTAACGTATTGTACCCTAAAGCTACGTTTTGTGTTCCTGTAGTATTATTCTTTAATGCATTTTTACCAATAGCTACATTGAATGTACCGGTAGTGTTTGCACATAGCGTACTAAATCCTATTGCTGTGTTATCTGATGCTGTGTTACAGAGTAGAGCATTAGCACCTATAGCTGTATTATTTGCACCTGTTATATTTGATTGAAGAGCTTGTAAACCTAATGCTGAGTTGTAGTTTCCGGTTGTGTTGTTTTGTAGTGTACTGATACCTACAGCAGTATTATTATTACCTGTAGTATTTCCTAACATTGATAGTGACCCTAATGCAGTATTACCGCCACCAGCTGTATTATTTGCTAATGCGCTTCTACCTAAAGCTGCGTTAAGGTTACCTGAGGTGTTAGTGCATAGAGAGCTTAAACCAACCGCAGTATTATAAAGACCTACAGTATTACATGCCAGTGAAAAATTACCAACTGCGGTGTTTTGACATCCTGTTGTATTATTTCCTAAAGCAAAGTGACCAACAGCCATATTATATGATGCGGTATTACATCTTAAAGCAAAAGCACCAATAGCCACATTAGGTGTTCCTGTTGTATTAGCTCTTAATGCACATAAACCAACTGCGGTGTTGTTTGATGCTGTATTTTGACGAAGAGCATCCTTACCAACTGCGATATTATTGTTACCTGCTGTATTAGATGTTAGTGCATAGTCACCAACTGCTGTATTCTGGCATCCACCTATGTTACTATTTAAGGATTGAGCACCTATAGCAACATTTCTTATACCAGTTGTATTGTTTCCTAATGCTGATATACCAACGGATACATTTAATGTACCAGTAGTATTAGAAAATAATGCAGAATCTCCTACTGCTGTGTTATATGATGCTCTATTACAAAACAAAGCATTTACACCAACAGCAACATTTTGTGCTCCTGTTGTATTACAATATAGCGTTTGTAAACCTACACCTACATTATTATTGCCTCTAAGATTATTTTGTAGAGCGCTTGATCCAATAGCTGTATTTTGAAACCCTGTAGTGTTGCATCTTAACGCTGATGTACCAACAGCTACGTTATTTTGGCCTGTTGTATTAGAGCATAAAGCGTTAGTACCCATTCTAGTATTAGATGGGATACTTCCTCCACCTTCACCTATATTAACGCCGTTAACAATAATGTCTTGAGCAGAATTAAACGACCCAGTTACACTAACAGACCCAGTAAACTGGTGGGTGTTGGATAAACTAGAACCAAATATAGTAGAACCCGTAACATACTCAGTAGAGGAAGTTATAACTTGAACAACGATCGTCTGCGCTGTTAAAGTGCCTGCTACTGTGAAGTTGTTTGCAAAAGAAGATGTTCCTGCATAAGAGGCACTTGTAGCAAATGAAGCAGATGTTGCAGATCCTGTAATAACAGCATTAATACCTCCTAGTACAGTTAAGGAACCGCTTATTAAAGCGTTCCCTGTTGTTGTTTGTGATCCTGATATGAAAGGAGAATTAATTACCATAGCTTAGCTTGTTTCAAATATGACTACTCTTTTATCGAGAGGGGCTCGATCTTTTATATAATTATCTGTGTTTAAGGCCTCTGGCTACGCCATTGATCCACTATTCCATGGGAGTGGCAAGCTAACAACCGGAGGGTTCTTTTGGTTCTCAATCTGCCCATCAAGTGATGCATCAATTGCCACCACATCAAGTGCGTTCTCCAACCATCCCTCTACGATTGCCTGTGTCAGGTCAGCGTAAGGGGTGAAGTTCTCGGGTGCAGGAGGAGGTACGCTCTGAGCACCATAGGTCTCTGCGAACCAAGTTTTGTCTCCATCAATCTGCTCTGCTTGTCTCCTCCAATGTACTGTGAACACCACATCAGTTAGGTTGTCGGGAGTTGTTGGGTATTCGTTCATTTGCGAAATAATCCATTTGTAAGTCGTTGTTGCCATTTTTATTTGTTTTTAATCGTTTGTAGTTTTTGCTGATAAATAGTAAGTTGTACCATCAATTTCTATTTCAATTGTTCTATTTGGTGAAGTTGGTGATACCGTTGCTGCTGCCCCTATTTTAAATGGTTTTGCAGTTCCTCCTGTTGGTGCTGCTGTTTTGATTTTTCCGTTTACTTCAAGCTTCTCTGTCGGAGTTGAGGTATTTATTCCTACATTCCCTCCATCATAATTCAATAAAATATTAGCACCAGAACCACTATCATAATTTTGTATTCTTGCTACACTTCCACTTCTATCAATTCTTAATA
>Ga0222712_10007265_pt1 | contig 10754 bp, 7 predicted proteins | sample C33_657DmetaG_FD_165043 | JGI IMG/M metagenome (GOLD analysis project Ga0222712, IMG submission 165043) | Estuarine water microbial communities from San Francisco Bay, California, United States - C33_657D | ecosystem: Environmental > Aquatic > Marine > Unclassified | place: USA: California... | reverse complement strand
CCTGGCCCTGGATTTCGCCGCCCCGGCCCGCCCCTCCTTTGTGGACGCGTTCCTCGATTTCACGAAGATCCCGCTGCTGGGTAACCTGCGAGTCGGCCAATTTCGTCAACCCGAGGGCCTGGAAGTTCTGACAGCCCAACGCTTTGGCGTTTTCATGGAACGGGCACCCAACATCCTCCTGATGCCGGTGCGCCGCATGGGTATCGGCACCTACAACCGCTCAGAGGATACCCGAAGTACTTGGTTTGTAAGCGCTTATCGCACCGGAACCGACCAATACGCAGATGACCTCAACGATAACGGTGCCTTTGCAGGAATGGCACGATTTACCCGTCTTGTTTGGGACGGCGACCATGACAAATACTTGCACCTTGGTGGTAGTTTTGGATTTGGCGGAGCCACCAGTGGCAAGCTTCAATATGGACGTCTTGGCGGCAATTCACCGGAATGGGGTCTGTTCGTTGGTACCATCGGCACGCCCGAGTTCGCCAACTCCACCCCCTCGTTTGTGAATACCGGACAATTCAGTGCCCTCAACACCGTCCTCAGCAATCTGGAGTTTGTCTCCACCATGGGTCCCTGCACCCTGCAGGGGGAATTCACCACCAGCCAAGTGAACCGCCCCGACCTCCCATATGCCTTTTTTTACGCCTACTACGGCCAAATATCCTGGTTCATCACCGGGGAAAGCCGACCTTACAATCGCAATTTGGCTGTGCTGGACCGGGTGATACCACTCACTAACTCTGCCCATGGGCATCCATTCGGGGGCGCTTGGGAAATCGCCGCTCGAATTTCCAGCATCAATCTCAATTCCAGGAACATTGAAGGTGGCCAACTAACCGATGGAACGGTGGGCCTGAGTTGGTACGCCAACCCCTATACCCGTTTTTACTTTAATTTCATTCATTCCTTCCTGCAGAAAGAACCTGTCGGCCCCAGCAATGCCAATGTTTTCGCGATACGGGCGCAGGTTGACTTTTAAGAAGCGCTTTTGTTATTCCCATCCGCCCTCGACCGGATTGCCAGGGAACTGGCAGGCATTCTGCCACAAGTCGAGTGATACGCCAGTTTTGGCGCAGCCTGCCGGCGGGGGCGAAAGCGTTGATCGCGCTGGTGCGAAAGTTTGGACTGATCATCGCCCTGCAGGCAGTCATTTTGCTGGGCAATGCTTGTGGTTTTCCCGAAAATCCTGACAGCTCAAAAGTCACTCCTTTGGCTGATCCAGAGGCTAGTGAATCAATTCCAATATTCCCTCCGGCGGCCCAACTGTCCCCGGATGACGCCCCTTTAACAACAAATAACTTATCCTTATTGGTGTGGCAGGGCCCCGCTCTGGATGCCGGCCCGGGCGGCACTGAGGATGCCGTGGAATACGGCATGGCCCGCCTTCTACCAACGGTGGCGGGTGCCAAGCCCGGCGGCCCCAAGGTCACATTCGGCGGTGTGTTCCAAGTGGATGCCGGCTGGTTCAACCAGAGCACCGCCAGTCAGGTGACCATGGGGGATGTTCAGGACGCCGCCGGAATTCGGCGCGCCCGCCTGACGGCGTTCGGCTCAGTCGCCGAGAATGTCGACTTCCGCATGCAGTTCGATTTCGGCTTCCCCGGCAGGCCCACCTTCACTGACAACTACGTGGATTTCACCAGGGTCCCGCTCCTCGGAACCCTGCGCGTTGGCATCTTCAAGCAACCCATGGGCCTCGAGGAATTGACCAGTTTCCGGTTCCTCACCTTCATGGAGCGGGCACCCAACTTCCTTCTCCAGCCGTTCCGACGGGTGGGCATCGGATTCTTCAACGCCTCGGAAGACAGGCGCGCCACCTGGTTTGTCTCAGCATACCGCTCGGGCAATGACCAGTTCGCCAACGACATCAGCGACTCGGGTGGTTATGCCGGCATGGGCCGTTTCACCTTCCTGCCCTTCATCAACGAATTCGACGACCACTTTCTGCACATCGGCGGATCTGTGGGATATTCCGGAGCAAACAACGGCAATATCCGTTACGGTTTGTTCGGGGGCAACGCCCCCGAGTGGGGCATGTTCGTCGGGACCGTTGGCACGCCCGAATTCGAGAAATCCACGCCATCCTTCGTCAACACCGGCAGGATTCCCGCCTACGGCGCCATCTTGTCCAACACCGAGCTGGCATATGTCCTTGGCCCATTTTCACTGCAGGGCGAGGTTACCACCAGCCAGGTGGAGCGGGTCGACAATCCAACCGCCTTTTTTTACGCCTATTACGCGCAGGCCTCTTTCTTCCTCACCGGGGAGCACCGACCCTACAACCGCAACCTGGGCTACTTCGACCGCGTCATGCCTCACACCACCATGGGCTCGGGAAAACCCCTGGGTGGTGCCTGGGAGGTCGCCCTGCGACTCTCCCACATCACCCTCTCGAACGCCGGCGTGGAGGGCGGCGACCTCACCGACGGGACTTTTGGAATCAACTGGTACGCCAATCCCTACACGATCATGAAATTCAACTTCATCCACTCGTTCCTGGACAACAAGGGCAATGGCAAAGGCGGAATCTACGACCCCAGCAACGCCAATGTCTTCGCCATCCGGGCCCAGGTGGATTTCTGAACCCGATCCAAAACCCCCGAGAAACCCGGCTCATTCAATTTCCACAACGGTTCCGTCGGGCTTGATGTCAATCTCGCGGACCTTACCGTTCTTGGCCTTGCCGCGCACCTCGTAAACTCCGTTGCCCATTTGCCAGGCGGTCTCGAAGGTCACGCCGGGCAATTTTTCCCTGGCCACCGCCATCACATTTTCTGGCACATCCTTCAGTTCAAGCGTTTTCTTTTTCAGCACCGCCTCCCCGCACCCTGTCACCGAAAGGGTACCGAGCAATGCCACCACGAGCATTTTCCAACGCATCAATAATCTCCCGATGCGACGATCTCCCCACCGGAGCGGGTGGAAAGTGCCTTGTAAACCGGGTAGCTGGTCCCCCCGGCCAAACCTGAAACATGCCCGTCAGCGAACAGGTAATTGCCCGCCCCCGCATGGCGCGAGGTGAAGTGATTGATCTCTTCGGGATATGCGGGCCCCCGAAAAGTCTCCCCGGTATGGCCTAGCACAAAATTCGATGAGGGAAGAATTTGCAGGGGCAAAGGAGAATTGGGAGTCGGACAGTGGTTTGCGCCCGTCACCGCTCCCACCCAGGTGGACTCGGCATGGCGAAACGACCTTTCACCAACCAGCAGTGTGCTATGGGATCCGTCGGTGATATCCGCCAAACGAACGGCGGAACCTCGGTAAAAAACGCCTTCCCCGTCCACTCCCGGCTCACCGATCCCGAAATTCCCCACATAGTTGGCGGGGGCGAGCCTGCAAATGGTGGTGGCCAGTTGCCCCCCGGCGGACCGTTGGCCCACCGGAAAAGGCTGGGCCTGCGCTCCATCCGAGGGACAAAGGTAGCTCTTGATCACAACCTCCCGGGCCACCTGGTGGACCGGGGCTTCAATCGCCTGTTTCAGGTCCAGTTGCCTGAATAGGTTGTCCTGTTCCATGCTGGGCAGGATCATCGCGGCCCATGCCCACCCCGGACCGGTGTCGTTTCCGTTGCCATCAAAACCGGAAAGGTATCCGGCCGGAAATTGCCCGGCCGTGTTGTGGTGGTTGTGCAGCGCCAAACCGATCTGCTTCAGGTTGTTGGAGCACTGGGCCCGCGAGGCTGTTTCCCGCACTTTTTGCACGGCGGGGACAAGCAAACCAACCAAAACGGCGATGATCGCGATGACCACCAACAATTCAATGAGGGTGAAACCAAACCGAAGTCGACTGGATTGGATCAAGGGCACACCGCCAAGTAGTTACCTTTTGGGAAATACATCAAAAGCCTAACCTCCGCGCACCTGAATTTCCCTTCCCTGGGTGCATTCCCTACCAAAAAGCAACCTTCAGGCCACAATCTTCATAAACGCAAACACCCCGGCCAATTAGCCAGGGTGAGGCTTCCAATCATCAAAATAAGACTACTTTGTCCGCTTACGATCTTTGCGGCGCTTGCGATCCAGGAAACCCTTGCGCTTCAGCGCCTTCGGGGTGGGATGATTCAGGGCCTTCCGGCGGCGCTTGCGGGCAGTGCGAAGTTTGCGAGCCAACATGGGTCCAACTCCAGATTCCGAAACCAAAACCCAAGCATACACCCGATTTCCCCTTAGGTCAGCACCTCTTTCACCACACGGGCTGGTTCCACTCCCGTCAATTTCAGGTCCAACCCCTGGGTTTTGACCGTGAATCGTTCGTGGTCGATCCCCAGCAGGTGCAATGCCGTGGCGTGGATGTCATGCACGCTCACCTTGTCCACGGCCGCCGAATAGCCGAATTCATCGGTTTGGCCGTAGGAAAACCCGGGTTTAACCCCACCGCCGGCCAGCCACATGGTGAAACCAGCCAAATGGTGGTCCCGCCCGTTCCCCTGCGCCATCGGTGTCCGCCCGAATTCCGATCCAAAAATCACCAGAGTGTCCTCCAGCATTCCACGGCGCTTCAGGTCGGTCAGCAGCGCCGACGCCCCGCGGTCCACCTCGGCGGCCGTCCCGGCGATATGTTCCTTGATGGCGCCGTGGTGATCCCAGTCACGGTGGTACAGCTGGATAAATCGCACCCCCCGCTCCGCCAGACGTCGCGCCAGCAGGCAGTTGGCCCCGAAGGTGCCATCCCCGCCCTTGGTCCCGTACAGGTCCAGGGTTTCCTTGGTCTCGTCCCGCAGGTCCATCAGGCCCGGCACACTGGCCTGCATGCGGAAGGCCATCTCGTACTGGCTGATACGCGTGGCGATTTCCGGATCATCCACCCGGGTTTGGTGCAGCCGGTTCAGGGCCTGGGCCGCGTCCACAACCCCCCGCTGACCGGCGTTATCCACCCCTGGAGGGTTGCGCACATACAAGACCGGGTCGCCGGTTCCCCGCAATTCCACACCCTGCACACGCCCGGGCAGGCACCCGGAATGCCACTGCCGCGCGGCGATGGGCTGTTTCTGCCCGTACCTACCGGTGGAAACCAGCACGATGAAACCTGGCAGGTCCTGGGTTTCCGCTCCCAACCCGTACAGCACCCAGCTACCCATTGCCGGCCGGCCAGCGTTCATGGTGCCGGTGTTCATGAAGGTGTGGGCCGGGTCGTGGTTGATCGCGTCGGTCGACAGCGACCGGATCAGGCAGATCTGGTCCGCGCACTTCTCCCCCAGCAGCGGGAAAACTGTCGATATCTTCTGTCCGGATTGACCGTATTCCTTGAAGGGATGCTGCGGGGCGAACACCTTCAGGGCCGAGCCCTGCAACTGCGCGATCTGCTTTCCCTTCGTGACCGACTCGGGCATCGGCTGGCCGTCCAGCTTCACCAGGGTCGGTTTGTGGTCGAAGGTGTCCAGGTGGCTCATGCCCCCGGCCATGTACAGCCAGATCACCCGCTTCACCCGGGGGGTATGGTGCAAGGTCCTCAATATCCCGGGCGTACCACCGGCCCCGGCCGCCCGCAGGCCGATGCCGTCACGGGCCAGCAGATTTCCAAGCGCCATCGACCCGAGGCTCAGGCCGCCACGCCGCAGAAAGCTCCTGCGTCCAACCTGGTTTGGCAACATCGTCCATCCTCCCATTCAAACCCGGATGATTTAACCCCGGCGCTGCCGTTATTCCCGAGTGATGGTCTCATGCAGGTTCAGCAACACCCGGGCACACGCCACCCAGGCGGCCTGCTCGGGCTCGTTGATGCCACCCGCCTTGGGCGCCACCCCCACCGACAACACCTTCCCCGCCTCGGCAGGTTGGGCCGTGTAGTACTTACGCTGGGAGGCCAGCAATTCCTCCATGGGCTGAAGCTCGGCGGGTTCAGCCTTCCGTTGCAGCACCAGCCGGAACAGGTGCTGGATGCGCCCCGCATCCGATTTTTCGGGGCTGCCCTCCAGCGTTCTGTTTGCCAAAGCCCTGGCAGCCTCCACCTGGATCGGGTCATTCAACAGCACCAACGACTGCAGCGGTGTATTGGATCTGGCCCGGTCCGCCACGCACTCCTCGCGCGACGGCGCGTCGAACGCCTGCATGGCCGGATGCAGATATTGCCGCTGCCAGTGGGTGTAAAGCGACCTGCGGTGCAGGTCCTTCCCGGTGGATACCTGCCATTCACGCGTGGGGAAATTCAGGTAAGCCCAAAATCCGGCGGGTTGGTACGGATAAACACTGGCTCCGCCGACCTTTTCCACCAACAAGCCAGACACTTCCAAGGATGTGTCCCGGACCATTTCGGCGTCCACCCGCCAGCGTGACTGGCGGGCCAGCAAACGGTTGTCCGGATCAGCCTGCCGGCTTTCCGGGTGGGATGATTGCCGCTTGTAGGCGTCGGAGGTGACCATGTGCCTTATCAACGCACGCATGTCCCAACCGTTGCCCACGAACCGGGCGGCCAGCATGTCGAGCAGTTCCGGATGGGTGGGCCATTCTCCCTGGCTACCGAGGTCCTCAAGATTGCGGCTCAGCCCATGACCGAAAAACAGTTTCCACAAACGGTTCACCGTGGTCCGTGGTGTGAGCGGGTTGGCCGGGCTCACCAGCCAGCGTGCCAGGTCCAATCGATCCGCCTTCTGCCCCCGCGCCGAGAGGGGAGGCAATAGCGCGGGCGTGCCCGGCGTGACCACCTCGCCCGATTCATCCATCCAGTTGCCCCGGCGCAGAACCCGCACCATCCGCGGGGGAACGGTTTCCGTCACCAGCGTGGTGGGTAGGGAGGCCTTCAGCTTGTCGCGCGAGGCACGCGCCTCCAGCAGTTCCTTGAACCCCGGGTGATCACCTTGTGCGTTCTGCAGCAGGTATTGTTCCACCTTCTCATTCTCAGCCGCGTCACGCTTTTCCTTGCGCAGCAGGGCATCCACCTCAACCGGCAAAGGCTTGGCGACTTTGGCAGTCTGTTCCTCTCCTTCCCCACCTGCCAAAAGCCGGTAAGAACCCAGCGTGTGACCGGGATTGGGATGATCCTGCCGCAGGGTGATTTCCAACACAGCGCCGGGGGGCAGGGTCTCCGCCAAGGTGAACTCGGCGGCGTTGGCCTTCCCAGCCTCGGGCAGAATGGCCCAGCCCCAATCCTTGCCCTTGGCATCGCCATCGATGGCGCTGGCAATTGTCCACTTCCCGTAGGGATTTTTCTCCCCATGCGAATCCTGCACATGGGTGGCCCTGGCCGAAACCAGTTTCACCGGCCGATTACCCCCCTTTGCGTCGACCACCCGCAATTCCACCTCGGTAAGCACAAAATTGCCGTTGCCGGCCCTTCCCGGACCTTTTTTCGGAAGCCCGTTCGCCGGAAGCACTTCCAGACGCAGGTTACGCATGGGCTTTTCCAGGGGTTTGGTCATCACCACATGGGTGTCGGTAGGCGGATTTTTACCCGAGGCCAGCACGGTCCCCGGCCCCTTCAACTCCAGCTTGGCCCCGCCGGTAGAGGTGGCCCTTTCAATGGCCAGGGGTTTCACCTTCCCGACAGAGCGCTCCAGTTCCTCGCGCAATGCGGGCAATTTTGCCCTGGCTCCGCTCTCCAAGGTGCGGATCTTTTCCTCCAGCCGGGCGATTTCGACACGCTGGCTTTCATCGGGCACCGCCATTTTCGGGCCCCAGTTGTCGCCGGAATACAGCCCCACCTCGCGGATGTCAGCAAAAAACGCCTCCATCCGGTAGAAATCTCGCGTGGTGAACGGGTCGTACTTGTGGTCGTGGCATTCGGCGCAACCCAGCGTCACCCCCAGCCACACGCCACTCACATTGCGAACCCGTTCCGCGATGTACTTGGCCAGGTATTCCTTGGGTTGCACGCCGCCCTCGGCGCTCATCATGCCCAAACGGTTGTAGCCCGAGGCCACCTTTTGCCGCTCGGTAGGGTTGGGAAGCAAATCCCCAGCCATCTGTTCCACCGTGAATTGGTCGAAGGGCATGTTGGCGGCGAACGCCTCGATCACCCATTGCCGGAAGGGGTGCACGCTGACCGGTTGGTCGCCGTGGTAGCCCACGCTGTCCGCGTAGCGCACCAGGTCCAACCACCACATAGCCATCCGCTCGGCATGCCGTGGTGATGCCAAAAGCCGGTCCACCTGCCGCTCGTAGGCCCCGGGGCTATTGTCTGACAGAAACGCGTCCATTTCTGCCGGTGTGGGTGGCAAACCGGTCAGATCGAAACTCAGCCTGCGGAGCAGCACCCGCTTGTCGGCAATCGGCGCGGGTGCCATCCCCGCCGCCAGCAGCTTCTGGCTGATCAGCCAGTCGATGTCATTGCCCGTGGCGCGCTCCGGCTTGCCCTCGGGAGGCCGGACAGGCTCGAACGACCAATGCCCCTCGAACTTCGCCCCCTGGGATATCCACTTCTCTATCAGCCGGATATCTCTTTCTGAAAGCGTCTTGCCGCTCTTGGGCGGCGGCATCTTGCGTGACGCGTCCGACTCCCGCAGGCGCATCGCTAGCTCGCTCATTTCCGCCTTGCCGGGCACCACCGTGCCCGCCTCTCCCGGCTTGCCCAGCAACCCTTCCCGGGTGTCCAGCCGCAGGTCGGCTTTGCGCTGTGCGGAATCCGGCCCGTGGCAAAAAAAGCAATTGTCTGACAGCAGCGGACGGATGTCCCGGTTGAAGCGCACGGTCGCCGGCAGGTCGTCCGCCGGGGGCAGGGCGCACACGCCCAGTGTCATCGCCAAGGTCAGAAGCGTCATCATTCGTCACCTCCGCCGGGCGGCGCGGGTCGCATCACCTCCAGCAATTCAATCGCCGGCATCCCGTCGCAGTGCAACAGGGCCAGCCTGCCGTACATGCATGTTCCATCGGGGTATTCAGGGCCAAGGCCGAATCGTTCCCGATCCACCGGCCTGATAGGGTGGCTCAAAAGCGCCGTCCGTTCCACCCGCCGCATCACACCCTGCTCTATCAGCAATCGCCCCAGCGGGGTTTTCTCCTCCAGGATCAACTCCCGCACCCGGGGCGTCAAAAGATCCAGATGGATGCGGACGATCCCGAAAAGCACCGTCCTGCCGCTCCGTTCCCCCTTGAGCAGCAGCTTTCGACAATACAGTTCGCCCTCGCGTTTGCTGGCAAGGGCCACCAAGGCCACCCGCTCCCGGTGGTGGGCCTCCAGTGTCACCGTCATGTGGTGGTGGTGGGCAAGCAGCGTGAGCGCCGGCTCGGGCAATGCCTCTGGGCCAAGCCAGGTTTCCCCCAGCGGTGGTTCACCGGGGAATTGTGCCAGCAGGCTGGCAAGTTCCACACGGTCGCTTTTTTCCGGGCCCATCGGCGGCCTCAGGTCTGGAAGGCAACTGAAAAAGTTGCCTGTGGCAGGGTATCAGTGGTCAGCCAACCGGTTGTGGCATGGCCAAAACGGGCAGGGTGATCAGGGAACTTTCCGGGGCTGGCTCGTCCGGGGCGGCCGCCGGTTGCAACACCGAATCGACCAAGTAGTACATCAGTTCCCGCAGCGGCTGCGGATCAGCCTCGTCGGCGATGGCTTCGGCTTTGGCGCGGAACTTTTCCAGAAGCTTTTCCGCCCGCTCGAAGACCCGTGCCTGCGTGTACAGGGTTCGCACACGCTCCACCACCGACCCCGAGGCGTTACCCCTGCGGATCAGCTTCAGCAACTCCCGGCCCTTCTCGGCAGGCAGGCTTTCCAGGGCCAACGCCAGCAGCACGGTGGGACGGGCCGCCAGCACATCCTGCCCTGCCACCAGCTTGTTGTCCTCGTCCGGAGTGAAGTCATTCAGGTCGTTGATGATCTGGAACGCGATGCCCAGATTCTTGCTGAACTCCGCGATCGACTTGTCCAGCTTCACCGCCTGTTCGGGATCTCCCCCCAGGCGCACCCCGGCGTACAGCGCCGCCTCGAAGGCGGGTGATGTCTTCAGCGCATAAATGCGCAGGGCGTCCAGCGCGGAAAGCGACTGGTCCTCCGCCTGGCGCCACAGCAGCTCGGCGCCCTGCCCCTCGGCCAGCTTCACATGGGCATCCGAAAAACGGGCCAGCAGGTCGGCTGCGGCTTCCGGGCCGTGCGAGGCGGCGTCCCGGGCCAGCAACCGGTAGCCCCAGCCCACCAGGTAGTCACCGATGTTGATGGCCGGCCCGGTGCCAATACGCTTGTGCAGGGTTTCCTGCCCGTACCGGTAGGCGTCATCGTCCTCGATGTCATCGTGGATCAGCGACGCCTTGTGGAAGGCTTCGATGGCCAGCGCCGCCCGCTTCACCGGGTCAGGGAAAACAGGGGCTTCCGTGGCCCGGGTGGCCTCGCCACCCCGCATGGCGTCATAGGCGGCCAGCGTGATGAAGGGCCGCGACCGCTTGCCGCCCCGCTCCATCCATTCGTAAGCCAAATCCTCGTTGCGGCCCAGAGTCCCTGCGCCCTTGCGGGTGCGCCCGGCCAGGCGGGTCAATTCCGGTTCCTCGCACAGCGCGTGGGCCGACCGCAACAGGTGCACATAGGTTCTTGGCTTCACCGCGGGGGCGGGCGTTTGGAGCTGGATCATCTCCATCACCCAATCGTCATCCACCGAGGTGCTCTTGCAGTTGCTCGACAACAGCGGCGTGGCGATGCACGGTATGCCGGCCAGCAGGATCTTGTCGATGGCCCGTTCCAGCACGTTCAGGCAGGCCACACCCACGATGGCGTCCACATGCCCCGAAACGATGATTTTCAGAACGATGGGCGTGCCTTCACTCACCAGAACCTTGTAGCCCAGGTCCTCGGCCTTGCCCTTGAAATCAGCCACCGAGCACGCGCCGCACTTG
>Ga0222712_10007263_pt1 | contig 10756 bp, 5 predicted proteins | sample C33_657DmetaG_FD_165043 | JGI IMG/M metagenome (GOLD analysis project Ga0222712, IMG submission 165043) | Estuarine water microbial communities from San Francisco Bay, California, United States - C33_657D | ecosystem: Environmental > Aquatic > Marine > Unclassified | place: USA: California... | reverse complement strand
CACATTCTTTTTGGCTATTTCACTTTCTGTTCGATGTAAACCTCCGAGCAAAATAGAACTCACGGCTATCCCATCATCAGTAACAACAGTATCTGCATTGAAGTTGGCATCCAATTTTCTTTTCGACGCGAATACCGTAGCTCTAAAAAATTTACTTCCGAGAGTAACTCCAATTCCGCGAAAAAAGGAGCTTTCATTCACAGAGGAATAAGGCTTCAAGCCTTGTGCATTTCGTTTTACTTGAACACTGAACGAAGACTTCCCGAAGGCCATGCTGTTCCAACACGTAAGTCCTTGTCCAAACTGAACTTGATAATCACCCACGACTAACTGTTTCAGCTTTCCGGCTTCTCTGAGAAAAATGGAAGCACTTTGAAAATCGGGTCCACTTCGTAGAGGCTCTCCAATGTCGTTTTCGAAAGTCATTCCAACTAAAATATTCCTTCGGTACTGAAACCGATAACGCATGTAAGAGCCATATTCACTTCCTAAAAAATTCGTTTTTCCTGTTGTAGGATCGGGAATGAATCCTGCCTGCTCCTGCAAGGTTCGCTTCGTGCGAAGCATCACGTCGTGTGTTCCCTCTTCCTTCAACCTTCGAAATGAAAAATCAGAAAATCCATCTTCTTCATTCACATAGACAAACGGCTGTATCCATCGAATGGTGGGTATATCCAGCCCAACAACACTCTGCAACTCGAACAGACTCTTCAACTTTCCAAATTTTGAAATGTGATTGAAAAACGATTGTATCTGAACGTCTGTAAGAACACAAAGGGACTGCAACTCTATAGCATCGACATGATTCAAATCAAGTGGATGTCGTGCGTAAAAATTCAAATCTTCGAGTAGAGAAGAATAATCCACTTCGTCGCCATCTTCCAAAAAACTTGAAATGATTTCAATGCGCTGTTCAACCAATGCGTTATTCTCATCTTGGGCAAAGAGGGCAATTCCCTTCAACCCGAAAAGTAAAAAAACCAGGCATCTACTTTTCATTTTCATAAGTCAACGAGATTTGAGGGGTAAGGCCCAATTGCGGATGAACAACAGCGGAAGCATCGAACGCGTAATTCCGAAGTTTCGTTCCCACGCCTATGGACCACGTTTGCCAAAATGTGTTCATTCCACATCGAATGGATAAAACTTCAACCGGGACATATTCCAATCCAAAACTGTAACTGATCAAAGATTGAGTGCCGTTTGATGAAATCACCTGTGCTGAAAGGGCCACTTGTTCTCCGAAAGTATAGGTGCTTCCGATTCGAAGCGTTGCGGGTAGCTCTTCCGCATTTCTCAGTGAACTTGCGGGAAGGTCAATGACAGCTGCCCATTTCCAATCTTTCCGAACTGTATAAGTTGCTCCAACATTTGTCCACAAAGTCTGTGCTTTTCCATAGCCCTTGCTGATTCGGGTGGAAGAATAGCCTGCACTCGCAGAGGCGCTAAATTTTTCTGAGAGCGGAAGAGCAAATCCAACGTTCAATCGTTGTCGAACAAATTCCGTATTCCCATACGATCGGAATACCACCCCCATAACTCCTGTTCCTAAATGCTGCGAAATAGCGGCTCCAGCATCTTTTATGTCGGCTATTCCGTAGGGATTCTGTCCGTAAATAGCGAAAGAATTACTGTTCTCGGAAGCGTTCGCCGACAAGTTGTGAAACCCGGCAAAAGCATCGGCTTGTGTAAGAGCACTTCCGCTAAGTGCCGCCATTCTTGCGCCGTAGACATTTTGCCCATAACCTTCAACTTTAAATTGAAGCACGAATACAATTGAAAAAGCTAAATATTTCATCTATTTAAGTTAATCCAGAAGAGAAAAACTTTCATATTCCAAGAAGCATTGTATATTTGCACCGCAACAAGCGCATGTGGCGTAATTGGTAGCCGCGCCAGACTTAGGATCTGGTGCCGCGAGGCGTGGGGGTTCGAGTCCCTCCATGCGCACTGTAAAAGCGGAGGTCAACCCTCCGCTTTTGTTTTTATCTTTGCACTCTATTTTCAATACCTTCCATGGGCAAATACAGGGAAATCAAAGGATTGTCGCTTCCACAAATAGCGAACGACATACAAGCATACTGGCAAGCGGAAAACATTTTCCAACGCAGTATCACTGAACGCGAAGGCGGACAGCCGTTCGTGTTTTTCGAAGGTCCGCCTTCAGCGAACGGAATGCCAGGCATTCACCACGTGATGGCGCGCTCCATTAAAGATATCTTCTGTCGTTATCAAACCCTTCGTGGAAAGCAAGTTCATCGCAAAGCGGGTTGGGACACACACGGACTTCCGATTGAGTTGAGCGTTGAGAAAACATTAGGCATTAAGAAAGAAGACATTGGTAAAACCATTTCGGTTGAAGAGTACAACAACGCCTGCCGCAAGGAGGTGATGAAGTACACAGACCTTTGGGAGAAACTTACTAACGACATGGGTTATTGGGTCGACATGAACGATCCGTATGTTACCTATGACAACAAATACATTGAAACGGTTTGGTGGTTACTTCAGCAACTGCACAACAAAAACCTTTTATACAAAGGATACACCATTCAGCCGTATTCTCCGGCTGCAGGAACCGGATTGAGTTCTCACGAATTGAATCAGCCCGGCTGCTACAAAGAAGTAAAAGACACTTCAGCGGTAGCTCAGTTTAAATTGATTGATGCGAACGCAACACTCAATGTGAATTCAGATCTTCCTATTTATGTGTTAGCATGGACAACCACTCCATGGACACTTCCTTCGAACGTGGCGTTGGCCGTTGGAGAAAAAATAAACTATACTGTTGTTGAGTCGTTGACTCCGTTCGGAAATGAGCGTGCTTATTTCGTTGTGGCTTCTGCTCTTCGTGAAAAGTACTTCCCTGTTGCGAACGGCGAAAACTTCGAAGAGTTCAAGGCCGGAGATAAGAAAATCCCGAATAGAACGGTTTCAGAACTAAACGGAAAACAACTTTTAAATCTTCGATACGAGCAATTGCTTCCGTTCGTTCAACCCAACGACGGTGATGCTTTCAAGATTATTGGCGGTGATTTCGTTACCACAGAAGACGGAACGGGTATCGTTCACATTGCGCCAAGTTTCGGTGCAGATGACTTCCGCGTAGCGAAGCAAAACGGCATGGGAAATCTTACCCTTGTTGATCGCAGAGGTCGCTTCCTTCCTGAAGTACAAGACAGCACATTCTTATTCGGAGAGGAGTTCGTTAAAGAGGCTTACTATTCAGATGAAGAAAAAGCAGTTGAACTGGTAAAACAAAAAGCAAGTCTTGGTGGAATAATCAAAGACACCGACAAACTTCAGTATTTGAGTGTTGACGAACGTATTGTTTTGAAACTTCAAACCGAAGGGAAATTATTCAAGAAAGAAAAATACGCGCACAACTATCCACATTGCTGGAGAACAGATAAGCCCGTTCTTTACTACCCTTTGGATTCTTGGTTTGTGAAGGTTCCTGAAAAGAGAAATCGTTTGGTGGAATTGAACAACACCATTCAATGGAAGCCAGAATCTACAGGCACTGGAAGATTTGGCAATTGGTTGGAAAACGCCAACGATTGGAACCTTTCACGCAGTCGCTTCTGGGGAATTCCACTTCCAATTTGGCGCACCGAAGACGGAACAGAATCAATCTGCATTGGCTCTGTCGAAGAACTTCAAGCCGAATTAAAGAAAAGCGTTGCAGCTGGAATTTCAGATTCCAATCCACTCGAAAACTTCGAACCGAACAATCATTCGGTTGAGAACTATAACCTGTTCGATTTACATAAACCGTATGTCGACAAGATTGCATTGGTAAGCCCAAGCGGTAAGCCGATGCACCGCGAAGCGGACTTAATTGACGTTTGGTTCGACAGTGGCGCTATGCCTTATGCGCAGTGGCACTATCCGTTCGAGAACAAAGAAAAAATAGACAACAACCTTTCCTTCCCAGCAGACTTCATTGCGGAAGGAGTGGATCAGACAAGAGGATGGTTCTACACATTGCACGCGATTGCAACATTGTGTTTTGATTCTGTTGCTTATAAAAATGTCATTTCAAACGGACTTGTTCTAGACAAGAACGGAAACAAGATGTCTAAGCGTTTAGGTAATGCTGTTGATCCGTTTGAAACCCTTGGTAAATATGGTCCCGATGCCACACGTTGGTACATGATTACCAATTCCGATCCATGGGACAACTTGAAATTCGACACAGAAGGAATTGCAGAAGTTCAGCGGACATTCTTTGGAACGCTTTCAAATACGTATTCGTTCTTTGCATTGTACGCAAACATTGACGGTTACGAGGCTTCAAGCAACGACCCTGCTGTTGAAAATCGTCCTGAATTAGACAAGTGGATCATGAGTAAGTTGAATGCACTTACACTTGAAGTTGAGAAAAACCTCGACGCATTTGATCCTACACCTGCTGCGCGCGCCATTGAATCGTTCGTTAACGATCACCTTTCAAATTGGTTCGTGCGTTTAGCTCGAAAGAGATTCTGGCACGGCGAAATGACCGAAGACAAACGTTCAGCGTACGCCACGCTTCACGCATGCTTGAAACAGGTAGCACAACTTATGAGTCCATTTGCTCCTTTCTATTCAGATTGGTTGTTCCAAAGCTTGAACAACAACAACGAATCGGTGCACTTGTCTCATTTAGAAGTGGGAACTTTCAGAGATGAAAACTTAGAAGCACGCATGGATCTTGCTCAGCGTATTTCCAGCATGGCGCTTTCTATTCGTAAGAAAGAAAACATCAAGGTTCGTCAAACGCTCGCGGAAATTCGCATTCCTGTTTTAGACGAAACCACTCAGTCCCGCATTGAAAGCGTTGCCGATTTAATCTGCAGTGAGGTAAATGTGAAGACGGTGAAGTGTGTCGATGAACAAACCACGAAAATTGTGAAGGACCTCAAATTGAATTTCAAAACACTCGGAAAGAAGTGTGGAAAATTCATGAAGGAAATTCAACAATTCGCTGCGGACAATGCACAAGAGATAATTTCTTCCATCGAAAAAACAGGAGAATACCTTTGGACCAAAGAATCAATCCTTCTTCAAACCGAAGACGTAGAAATTATTCCGGTTGATATTCCCGGATGGAAAGTGGCTAATCAAGGTAACCTAACCGTAGCTTTGGATGTGACTATAACGCCTGAATTAAAAGAAGAAGGATATGCCCGCGAACTCGTGAACCGCATACAAAACTTACGAAAGGAGACGAACTTCGAGGTGACAGATAAAATAATTGTTAAAGTTTCAGGAGAAAACTACCTGAATGATGTTTTGAAAAACAATTCTGAATATATTAGCAGTCAAGTACTTGCTTCTTCGCTTGAGTTTATTCCAGAAATGGAAGGGGGTGTTGTTGTTGAATGGGAAGGTGAAGAAGTGGTGCGTTTACTATTAACCAAAAACCTTTAAAACCCATGGCAAAAAAACCTACCCCTGCCAAAAAAGTTGCTGTGAAAAAATCTGCTCCTGCAAAGAAGGCTGCTCCTGCAAAAAAAGTAGTAGCTAAAAAATCTGCTCCTGCAAAGAAAGCCGCTCCTGCAAAAAAGGTAGTTGCTAAAAAGGCAGCGCCTGCGAAGAAAGCAGCGCCTGCAAAAAAGGTAGTTGCTAAAAAGGCAGCGCCTGCGAAGAAAGCAGCGCCTGCGAAGAAAGCAGCGCCTGCTAAAAAAGTAGTTGCTAAAAAGGCAGCGCCTGCTAAAAAAGCAGCGCCTGCGAAGAAAGCTGCTCCTGCAAAAAAGGTAGTTGCTAAAAAGGCCGCACCCGCGAAGAAAGCAGCGCCTGCAAAAAAAACTGCACCTGCGAAAAAAGTAGTTGCTAAAAAAGCAGCACCAGCGAAAAAGGTTGCTCCAGCAAAAAAGGTAGCGGCACCCGTGAAGAAAGTAGAAGTTAAAAAAGTTAAACCAGCTCCAGCAGTAGCCGCAAAACCAGCGGCGGTGAAGAAACCCGAGGTAAAGAATACTGCTCCCGTGTATACTCCTGCTCCAGAGATTAAAAAAGAACCCGTGAGAATGCCAACAGAAAAGAAAACAGGATTACGCTATTCCGATAAAGATTTAAAGGAATTTGAAGTGCTTATCAAAGAAAAATTAGCACAATCTCGTGCTGATTTCGAAGAATTAAAAGAGTCTCTTTCTAGAGAAGGAGATAACAGCACAGATGATACCTCTCCAACATTCAAAATGATGGAAGATGGAAGCGACACAAACAGTCGCGAAGAGGTTGCGCAGTTAGCTTCTCGTCAAGAAAAATTCATCAAAAATTTAGAGAATGCATTGCTTCGTATCATGAACAAAACCTACGGTGTTTGTCGTGTTACAGGTCAATTAATTCCAAAAGAACGTTTGCGATTAGTCCCTCATGCTACCCTTAGCATCGAAGCTAAGAACATGCAGTAAGATCTCGTGAAGTGAGAAAAGTACTATTGACTATTTTAAGCGTTGTTGCGCTTGATCAAATTTTAAAAATCTGGATAAAGCTCAATTTTCTTTACGGAGAAAATATTGAGCTTATCCCAGGTTGGCTCGATTTACAATTCGTAGAAAATCCTGGGATGGCATTCGGTTGGATGTTTCCTGGAACGAGCGGAAAACTCGCACTAAGCATCTTCCGTATCATTGTTGTTACTGCCATTATCATCTACATCTATAAACTCACGAAAAAGAAAACCCACAAAGGATATCTTTTTTGCTTGGCCCTTATTGTAGCTGGCGCTTTAGGTAACATCATTGATAGCGCAGTTTATGGCATGTGCTTCGACAAAGGATCTACCTTCGACCCTCACTTCCAAGATTACATTGCATACTCCGACACAGCTGCTGTCTCGTCACAGGGTTATGCACCTTTCTTAATGGGAAATGTGGTTGACATGATTCACATTACGAAAGAGTTTGATTTTCCTACTTGGTCTCCAATCCATGCCGGTGAAAGAGCGGAAATCTTCCCTCCTATTTTCAACGTTGCAGACGCTTCCATTTCTATTGGAATTGTCCTAATCCTATTGTTCCAAAGACGTTTCTTTAAAGACGAAGACGAAGAAGTTGTGATGGAAGAAGCCGTTACGGAAGTCAACCCTTCAGAATGAAACTAAATCTTTCTATTTCCGAACTTACCTTCCTACTCGAAGGGCAAACCGCTGGCGGAAATAGCGAGAAATGTATTCACTTTATTTGCACAGACACGAGGCATACCATAGATGCATCGAACACTTTGTTCATCCCCTTAATTGGAGAACACTTCAACGGACACACATTTGTTGGAAATGCTTATGACAAAGGAATTCGAACGTTCATCGTTTCAGAAAAGGTAGATCTTCCCAGTGATTGTGTTGTTATTCAGGTAGAAAATACCACCCAAGCATTTCAGAAAATAGCGACTCACCATCGCAAGCAATTCAACATTCCCATTATTGGAATTACAGGTAGCAATGGCAAAACCATTGTGAAAGAATGGATCAATCAATTGCTTGCCGATGATTTCTGCATTGTAAGAAGTCCGAAAAGTTTCAATTCACAAATCGGTGTTTCGCTTGCTTTATTGCAGATTGAGGCTATGCATAATCTCGGGGTGTTCGAAGCAGGAATTTCTCTTCCCGGTGAAATGCATGCGCTTCAACGCATCATTCAACCGACCACGGGTGTGCTCACATTTTTAGGAAGCGCTCATGCAGAAAACTTTGCTTCACAAACGGAATTGCTTCATGAGAAGATGAATCTGTTCTCTTCTTGCGATACATTGATTGCTCCTTCAACGATTGAATTCAATTTCAGTGGGAATATCATTCGAGTTGGAAAACAATTGCAAGATGACTTTTCCATTCGAGAAGTAAAATCTTCCTCATCGCATTCCATCGTTTCATTCAGTTGGAAAGGCGAAATGTCTTCCGCTGAAATTCCATTTACCGACGCTATTTCAATCAATAATTTCGCCCTGGCGGCTGCAACTGCCTTGCAACATGGACTCACATTGACGAGACTTTCCGAAAAGTCTCAACAGCTTCAGTCTGTTGAAATGCGCATGCAGCAATTGAAAGGAATTGGAGGTCTGCAACTGTTGAACGACAGCTACAGCAACGACTTGACCTCTTTGAAATTAGCGCTTCAACATTTCAATTTAAATATTCAAGCCAAAAAACGAAGCGTCATCATTTCCGATATTCTACAAAGCGGAATGAACGATGACGTTTGGATTTCACGCGTTGTTGAACTGATGAATGAATTTCATATCGACAGCATTTTTGCAGTTGGTGAAATTCTATTTCAACATAAAAATAAATTACCACAAAACTTCACCTGCTTTCAAAGCACTGATCATCTGCTAGAATTTTTAGTTGGAAATAAGATCCATGCGAACGCAGCGCTAATCAAAGGTGCACGCAAATTTCATTTCGAAAAAATAGTGAGTGCCCTTCAAGAGCAGCACCAAGAAACCATTTTCGAGGTGAACATGAATGCACTTGGAAACAACTATTATTACTTCCGCTCACTACTCAATCCCAATGTCAAACTGATGGGAATGGTGAAGGCGAATGGGTACGGCATTGGCGCTGTTGAAGTCGCTGTTTGCCTTGCCAATTGCGGAATTGATGCACTCGCAGTGGCCTACACCGATGAAGGTGTGCAACTGCGCGAAGCTGGAATTTCGCTTCCAATTTTAGTCCTTGAGCCCAACGTAACGGACTTCGCTCCGTTATTCAAGCACCGCCTTGAACCCGAATTGTTTTCTTTGAGATCACTAAGAGCTTTTGCGCTAGCCGCGAAAGAATTCAATCCTGAAAAATCATTCAAAGCCCATTTAAAATTGGATACTGGAATGAATCGACTGGGATTCAAGAGGGAAGAGACAGAGGATCTACTTGAGGCTTTAAAGCAAAATAAAAATATTGAGATTGCGAGTGTGTTTACACATTTCGCAGCATCAGAAGATGAGTCGCACGACGATTTCACCCATGAACAAATCAGCGATTTCCAGGACAGATGTTCTGCCATCGAGGATATACTTGGTTATAAACCCCTCCTTCATGCTGCCAACACCGGCGGCATTCAACGATGGAAGAATGCCCAATTCGATATGGTTCGATTAGGCATTGGACTTTACGGCGTTTCAGCCTTTGAAGAAGAGCAAAAAATGCTGAAAAATGTTGGAAGCCTTAAAACAAGTATTGTCCAACTAAAGACCATTCATCCAGGCGAAAGCGTTGGTTATGGAAGAACGTTTACCACTGATAAAACAATGAAAATTGCTATTCTTCCGATTGGTTATGCAGACGGATTTCGAAGGTCGCTTTCCAACGGAAAGGGGAATGTTTTCATTCAGGGAAAAGCGTGTCCCGTGGTTGGTAGAGTGTGCATGGACGTTACCATAGTAGACGTTTCTCATGTATCTGCCAAAGAAGGCGACGAGGTAATAGTTTTCGATGCAGAACACTCCATTATAGCATTCGCCAATGCCTGCGATACCATAGCGTACGAAGTGCTTACCGGAATTCCACAACGTGTAAAACGTATAATTGTAAACGAAGCCTAATTTTCGCGAGGAAAAAAGACAATTCTGTGAAGATGTAATGACATTTCGTTCCGATATTTACCCAATATCAGAATTCAGCATGACACACAGAATTACTCTTGTAAAATCTTTTTTATTCTTCTTGTTCTTCCTTTCATTTTCCGCTGTTTCCTTTGGACAGGCAGCTCGAATGAATAATGAGTTCATTCTTCAACTTAAAAAGGGATATTCCCCTGAAGTTGCTCAACAAGAATTGGTAAATCATTTCGGAATCATTCCCGAAATAAAAATTAGTTACGAAGTCAGCGACATTATGCGGGCTTGGCTCTTTACCTTCAACGAAGAAATTGTTTCACTCGATGAAATAATAAGATACGCACCAACTTGTTCAAGCATTCAATTGGCACAGGCCAATCATAAACTTGAAGAACGTATTGTTCCTAACGATCCTTCATACGGTCAGCAATGGTTTCACGACGACGCTTCAGACAACGATATTGACACTCCAGAAGCTTGGGACATTACAACAGGAGGATTCACTGCTTTCGGAGATGAAATCGTAGTTTGTGTCGTAGAAGGTGGAGGTGCTAAGTGGGATCAGGCAGATATTATTGATAACCACTGGACCAATACCAATGAAATCGATGGAAATGGAATTGATGATGACAACAATGGCTACATTGATGACATTGACGGCTGGAACATGACGGCTAATAGCGACGCAATTGCTGCAGGAAATCACGGCACACAAGTGAGCAGCATGATTGGAGCAAAAGGAGACAACGGCATTGGAATCACCGGAGTTAACTGGAATGTGAAAATTATGCAAGTCGATATGGGAGGCATTACAGAAGCCAATGTCATTGCAGCCTACACTTATCCGCTTAAAATGCGTCGCATGTATAATTTGTCTGGTGGAACCCAAGGGGCATACGTCGTAGCAACGAACAGCAGTTGGGGAACCGATAATGGACAACCTTCTCAAGCACCCTTGTGGTGCGCGATGTACGACACACTTGGTGTTGCAGGAATTCTTTCTTGTGGTTCTACCGCAAACAACAACGTAAATGTTGACGTGGTGGGCGACCTGCCAACAGCATGTCCAAGTGAATACATGATTGCTGTGACAGCTACCAATAGTTCGGACGTTCGAACATTCAGTGGCTATGGCATTACAACGATTGATATAGGTGCTCCAGGAGAAGCGGTTTATTTGGCTGGAAATACCAGTTACGGAAATACATCGGGCACT
>Ga0222712_10007262_pt1 | contig 10758 bp, 7 predicted proteins | sample C33_657DmetaG_FD_165043 | JGI IMG/M metagenome (GOLD analysis project Ga0222712, IMG submission 165043) | Estuarine water microbial communities from San Francisco Bay, California, United States - C33_657D | ecosystem: Environmental > Aquatic > Marine > Unclassified | place: USA: California... | reverse complement strand
TTCTATTGGTGATGGAAAGTTGTGGGTTACAAATGTCGAACAAGTAATCCGCATTCGCACCGGCGAGCGCGGCGGAGATGCTCTCTAACCTCTAGGAATTAACTGTCCTGGGCACTTTGCCAGGATTGATTTCATTGCAGCTTTCTCAGCTGTTGTTACCCAGATTGCATACTTTGCCTTCACTGCAATCTGTCGAGCCACATAGTTGCAGCGATAACTCTTTAGCGGGGGCAACCAAGTTGCTGCGTCACCATCGCCCTTCTGTGAATTCAAGCGACCTTGCACCGCCAGTAAGTTAAGTGGGTCGTTGTAGAAAGCAACCTTTGTTGCGCTCCCCCACTTAAATGCGCCCTTCTGCCAGGCATCAGATACTGCAACCACGTGATCAATCTGCACCAGATTGCTAGTTCCTCGCCCCTGAAGAAAATCAATGCGCGTTCCTGAATATGGATCGATCAAAGTTCCGGTCTGTACTTGGCACTTTTCTTCTGGATCGAATGTGACGGCGCTTAAATCGCGCATCAAAATCTCATCGCGGGTGTGACATGAATCGTTATCGAGATCGGCCCATCCACCGAAGGAGTTGCGGTCATAGCCCGTCTTTGGTGCGCGACCCTTGACCGCTAAAGTCTCAAGTACCGCTGAAGCCTTCTTCTCGGCTGCCTCCGCTGGCGCTAGGGGAATCGTCATTGCACCCGCGATGAGCAGGATAGTAAGGCGGCTTTCCCACTTCGAGATGGCTCTGGACATGGCTCAATCATGCCCACTTCCCCCAGTTTTTACCGGGCGGGCGGTCATTAGGATTGGTCAAAGTTGCTCTGAGGAACTGGTATGTTCTGCTCTGCATTTAAGCGTTCCCGCGCTTAAATGGGTTGTTAGCTCAGTTGGTAGAGCAGGTGACTCTTAATCACCGGGTCGGGGGTTCGAGTCCCTCACAACCCACTTAGGTTATTGCTCAGCATCCCAGGAAGTTTAATCAATCCCTACACGCACGTAGACTTCTCCCCAACCGTCGTATTTGCTATCGCATGAGGGGCTCTATTGAAATGAATGCCAGAAAGTCGAGCGCGCTTTTCCTCTCGCTAGCGGTCGTGCTCGCTTCACTAATTGGCATAAATAGAGCAAATGCAACCTTTGATGCTACCGGGGTTACCTTTGATCTCTCTAATGCAAAGCTCTCTTTTTTCAGTGGTAGTAAGACAACGGCTGGAACTGGTTCATCTGCAATTTACCGAAATGCCGCCACAATTCAGGGGCTCGCTATTGACGTACTCGTCACAGTAGAAGCTGCGCCACAAACCATCACTGAAATGGACTGTGGGCCAAATTCATCATTGACAGTCGGTGGTGGCGGAAATTGTTTGACAACTAATGGCTCTCCCATAACCGACAGTTATTGGGATTTGCTTATCCCTGGAGCCGGTGATTACAAATTTATTTTTTCGCTGTACGAAGCGGGCTCATACACTGGAGCAAATACCGGAATTCCAGTTGTAGTGAATAATCTTTCTGTCAGCACCTTAGACTTAGACACCATTCAGTCAGCGCAATTCTTCGGTTTTCAAAGATATAAATTAGCCAGTAGCACAATCGTCACTGCTTCGGATAATGGCAGTGGTAGAGCAAAATTTATTGCAGCAAATACTGCTTTAGCTGGATTCACTGACTGCCAAGGATTAGTTGAAGTTATCTTTGACAACGTTTCTTCTTTTGGATTTACGACAACTTCAGGTGGTGTTGGTATCGCGGGGTTCATCACAGTTCTTGGCCCGAATAATCTGGGCTGCACAATGTCATCTGCAATTTCCAATCCTGCAAACCGACTTCCAACTTCTAGCAATTCATCTGTCGATCTGCGCGTTGCCAATGGTCTAACCCATACCCTAGAGGTCGGTAACTTCGGTGGCTACACAGACTTGGATAACAATCCTCTCGCTCAGATTAAACTTGCAACAGTTCCAGCAAATGCAAAGATTCAAAAACGCGTGGATGCATCCTGGGTAGATCAGAGCGCAAATGCAGTTCTACTTGCATCTGATATCAGTGCTGGGCTGTACCGGGTGAGCTCACTATCGCAAAGCACTTCATTTACTTTTAATGTTCACGATGGGATCGGCTACAGCGTTGCTGCCTATACGATGAATCTCAATCTAGTCACAAGTTCGCAGACAATTACTTTTAACAATCCGGGGACCAAACTTCCAAGCTCCACTTTCTCTTCTGGCGCAAACTCTTCCTCTGGATTAACCGTGACGTTGATATCAAACACGAGCGGTATCTGTACAGTTTCAGGTCTCAACATCACTACCGTTGCGAGCGGAACATGCTCAATTACAGCGTCTCAGAGCGGGGATGCGACGTATGCGACCGCACCTTCTGTTACGCAGCAGTTCACCGTATCCAATAAGACAGCTCAGTTAATCACCTTCAATACGGTAGCTCAACAAACTTACACGGGGACAACAGTGGTGATTGCGTCGCAAGCAACTGCTTCTTCTGGTCTCACCGTTACCCTCAGTACGAGCACTCCCGCTATTTGCACTATCTCCTCACTGAACATCAGCGTGATTGCAACCGGAAATTGCAGCGTCACAGCGCGACAAGTTGGCGATTCAACTTATGCTGCTGCATCGCCCATTACACAGCTCTTCACAATCACGTCATTAGTGTCGACTGGTACTTTCAATACCATCTCACTAAGCGGGGGTGCAGTGACTGCTACGTATCGAGTCCCAATAACGATTTCGGTTAATGTCTCTACAGCTTCAAAGATAATATTTCTAGCAGATGGAAAAAGAATTGCAGGATGTATTAACAAATCAACAACTGGGGTTTCGCCAAATATCGTCCTAGCTTGTTCTTGGACTCCAAGTCGTAGAGGCGCAGTTACCCTCACTGCGGAAGGTCTTCCGATCGGTGGGGGAACGAAATTCTTATCCGCTGCCCTGAATGTTCGTGTGGGCAATCGATCGACGCAACGTTAATAACGTTCGACCTGCTCCCCTTCTGACTTATTCGAGTTCTAGAGAATTTAGGCAAGTGGGCAAAGTCCACACAAGATGATTCAACCCTTTGCGTTACGAGCAAAATAAGGTGAATCCGGGGTGGCCTAGTCTGTGTGATCACCGCAGGAGGGCTCTTGGTTTGGCAGCATTAAATTTTCTCTTTAAAATGGGTGAATGCGCGCGCGGTTAATACTCAATCGATTGGCAATCGCTGCTCTTGTTTGCGGCACCTCTCTTACAAATCTGACACTATCTCAGGGCGCCACTGTTACTGCCACCGGCACTAACCCTTCAACATGCGACCAATCGGTTAACGATGCCACTGGAGTAATTGTATCTCGCCTCAGTGGTGGAGATTGTTTGATCAAATTCACAGATACTTCCGTTAGTTATCAATGGACTGCTCCGACAAACCTTTACGCAGTTACGTATCTGGTTGTTGGCGGTGGAGGTAGCGGCGGAACTGGTTGGGATTCAACAGGGGCTGCTGGTGGCGGTGGAGGAATGGTCCTTACTGGAACCTTGCCGATAAGTGGCAACTCTACGTATTCCATATCCGTTGGAGCTGGTGGGGCACAAAGTACAAATGGCCGAAGTGCATATAACGGATATAACGGCGACCCTTCATCTCTTGCAAGTATTACCGCGCTCGGTGGCAGATTTGGGTACACAAGTCGAGCTAATTCTGGCGTTGCACAGGCAGGAGGCGCGGCACAAGTGGGCACAACGAGCGCACCTACAGGCGGAAGTGGTGGAGGTGGTGGAACTGGTGGTGGTGGAGGTGGTGGTGCTGGCGGCGCTGGTGGCGCTGGGAGCACAACCGCAGGTGGAAGTTCAGGCGCAGGACTGAGTAACTCAATCACCGATGCAGCAGTTACATATGGCGCTGGTGGCTCCGGTGGAAATGGAGGATCCAGCACTTCGACTGGAGCATCCGGTGGCGCCAACACTGGCAAGGGTGGAAATGGTGGCGTTGGCGGTAATGCTGCATCCGCAAGTGGAGGTTTGGGTGGATCTGGAGTTGTAATAATTCGCTATAGCACCAGCGCACTTTCAATTAACTCTTTTGCATTAACGAATTCACCAACAGTAGCTACTTACAAAACTACAACACCCATCAGTATCAACGTGGCAGCCGCATCAAAGATTACTTTTCTTGTGAATGGTAAGAGAATTGCTGGGTGCATTTCTATCTCTACTTCAGGTAGTGGCTCTTCACATTCAGCTACATGCAATTGGAAGCCTGCCGTTAAAGGTACGACGATTTTGACTGCCCAAATAAAACCTAACTCGCCAGGGTTGGCGAGTTATTCAACCACTTTGACAATCCCTGTTGCAGCCAGAGGTCAATTTAGGTAATTTCTTAAATTCGCCTAAACAAACAACTCCTGTAGCGTTTGATGTCCGCCATATTCGCTGAGATTTTGGCAAAAATTGTCGATTAACCCAAGGGATCTGGTGAATCCGATTCACCAGGCTAATTTCACGCTCAGTCTGGGGCTTTCTGCTCATCATGGCTAAAATCGCCCAATGATGCGCGAAGGGAGATCCTGGCTCCGAAATAGCCTCTCTATAATCCTACTCGCATCAGCACTAGTTATTTCTATGGTTTCGCCGGCATCAGCTGCAAACTACACAATTACCTACAACGCGAATGCTGGGCAGGTGGGTGCAGTTGCCCAAGCGGGCGTTACAACCGGAACTTTGCCAGCGACTACTTCAGTAGCGCAGGGAACGGTTGTCACCGTTGCGGCGCAAGGAAATCTCGCACGTCAAGGATTTACCTTCGGTGGCTGGGCAGATCGTGCCGACGGAACAGGTATCACCTATGCCCCTGGCTCTGGGACTTTCACCTTAGGTGCCGGCAATGTAACTCTATATGCGCTCTGGCAGGTTCCTGTTGCTGCGCGATTAATTGGCAATGGTGGTTCTGCAATTGATGTCACTAACCCAAACGCGGTCGCCAGTGGCGATCTCTGCATGGGCAAGGGAATTCGTGGAATCACATCGGATGGCACGTATATTTACTATCGGCCAAGTGTAAACATCGGCTACATCTGTAAAACTGAATCTAATGGAGTTTTAATCAGCGTCTCTGCTGTATCGGGGCTTGCATCAGTACCAGAAACCCAGCTCGCTCTTGTGTATGGCAATGGTTGCCTCTTCTTGCGCAAAGATGCATCCACAACTCGGAATTCAATTTGGTGTATCTCTCTTTCGAATTGGAGCTTGAATTCGATTTCGCTTCCCGTCGGATATGAGATGCCCATCGGCGGTCCCTGGCTTTATGGAAACTTCATCCAGTTTCCTGATGGACGAATTGGATCAGTCGGAACTTCAACAGCTGCTGCCTCTTGGGGCGGTGGCGTAGGTACTGGTGCTGGTCAATGCCCAGCAACGATGTATTGCAAGAATCTGCGCCTCTATACGGTCTCTGGCACTGGCGCATCGGTCACCACTACATATTCAACTGACTTTATCTTGGCCGATATTCACAATGCATGGCCGAACGATGATCACGGTATTGCAACCGACGGAACCTATCTTTATCAAGTCAGATTTTCACGCGGGTATAAGGTCTGGGCTCTGCAAACTACTGGTCCTTCGTATCTGGTATTTAACGGCGATGCCGATGGCTCATCTAGTACGACGCCATCATGTGGTGCGAGCACTGGAGTCACTGGAGGCTTCTGCTCTATCAATTACCCAGTTACGGGAGCGGCCCCCGGTGCATCCTTGGCGAATGCCACTTACTTTGGACGTTCCCATGGTCTTGAACGTTACTTAATCGGAGATTACGACGGATCTTCCCGTTTCTGGCTCTCAAATTCGGCATCTCCCCCACCTGGACCTGGAAATCCTGATGTCACGCCTCCATCATTTACCAACTCAGACACTTTTACGGTGACCGAAAACATTGCCACATCCTTTAACGCGGCGACCATTACGGTCAATGACTCTGCAACTATTGCAATTGCCGCAGGCAACGATGGAGCTCTCTTCAACATCGTAATTGCCGAGACGGCAACTGCATATTTACGCTTTAAGTCATCACCTGACTATGAAGGCCCGACCGATGTTGGCACAAATAACTTCTATAACATCTCGGTCAGCGCAACAGACTCTGTAGGCAATGCACGCACTAGAACTTTTGCAATTGTCGTTACCAATCTCAATGAGCCTTCAACGACTACTCCCCCTAGCGTTTCTGGGATGGCATATAAAGGAATTGTGATTTCGTTGACTGTCACGGTGAACTCACCCGGCACGGTGCGCTTCTTTCTCGCTGGAAAGAGAATTGCAGGATGCCTCTCGCGCCCAACTTCAGGAAATTATCCGAACTACACCGCAACCTGCCAATGGAAGCCTCCTGTGATGGGCTTTCAAAATCTGACGGCCGAGCTCACTCCATCTGACCCGAGTTTTTCTCGAAGCACATCCGCCGTAGGAACCTTCTGGGTTTATAAGCGCGCGACTCTTCGCTAAAGAATTTGAAGGCCATTTCGTTGCGACAACACCTAATCTCTACCAGTAATCTCGCTACATGAAGTTTGGAATCTCAGATCTTAGATTCTTGCGCCGTAGTCGAAACGCCCTCATTGGGGTAGTGATTGGGGGCGTGCTTGTCAGCATGGCAGCAGTCATTGCAAGGGTTCCGGATACTGAGTTTCAGCAGAACGCCCGAATCCCTGAAGGCGCTCAATCGATTAGCCTTACCATTTCTGATGGTCGAGATGCCGAGCTCTTCCTCCCTTTGGATTACAGGAAAGATTCCAGCGTTCCGCTTCTCATCGATCTCCATGGCTATACCGGATCCGGTAAATCACAGGCTGCTTACACATTTCTGCAGGAAGCGGCTTATGGCCGAGGTATGGCATATATAGCTCCAGATGGGCTAGAAGACACCCTTGGTAGTCAATACTGGAATGCAACGACTTCATGTTGTGATTTCAATCGATCAGGCGTTGATGATGTGAAGTTCATAGAAAATCTCATTGAGAAGGTCAAGGGTTCTGCCAATATCGATCCATCTCGCATCTATCTCTTTGGCCACTCCAATGGCCACTTTATGAGTTACGCCTTTCTCTGCAGTGGAACAAAAGACATAGCGGCGGTTGCAGGACTAGCTGGTGCAATGGATCCCAACATTGCAACATGCAGAGCAAAATCTTCCAACATCCTCCATATTCATGGCGAGGCAGATGGAACGATTCTTTATAGCGGTGGCGCCCTCTTTGGCAATCGCTACACCTCAGCAATTGAGACTGTAAATCGGTGGGCTTTTATAAATGGTTGTGACAACCCAAAGCAGAGCTCGCTCGATGCTATCAACGCAATCGAAGGTGAGGAGATGCTAGTCAATAGCTATTCTTGCAATAGTGGCTCACTTGATTTCTGGACCATCAAGGCCGGAATTCACACACCGACACTTGACATTGCATTCGCCAATAAAGTTATTGACTGGTTGATGGCGCACCAAAAGGTCTAGCTTCAATAATTTATTAGCGATTGCCACTTCGCTTATTTGCAAAAATAGGTGACATATCTACTCTCGTTGAAGAATAATTGGTATCTATTGGTGCAATCTGTAGAGTCAGAACAATGGTTCCTCTTGTTGCTGGCTTCCAATTGCATGTTGCCACATTTGAAGATGTGGTTCGAGAGATGCATCCTGGAATTCTCTTGTTATTAGCAAGAAAAGTTACCTTGCTTGCAGTGTTTGTGGTTGCTGTAAGGGTGGTTGAAGTTCGATATGAAGGAGCGTTAGAAAGAGTAAGTGAAGCAGAGCCACGAAGTGCCCATTTGAGAATCACCACACCTAATGCGCCAGCTGTTCCCTTTGCATTTGCTGCAACGTTTCCATTTCCGCCACCCGCTCCTCCGCCACCACGATTGACGTCAGGAGTAGTTGGTCCCACAGAACTAGTTCCTCCATTTGCAGCGCCCGATCCTCCGGTTGCAAGTGTTGCCGTATTGAAGTTTCCTCCCGCGCCACCTGAACCGTAGACAACACCTGTAATCGTTGCCGTAATTCCTGTTGCGCCATTTCCGGCAGCCGATGTTGTTCCATTAGAACCATTAGCTGCACCACTTGCGCCGCCGCCACCGGAATTTCCAGAACCTTCAGTGGTTCCGCCACCTGTAAATGCGCCAGCTCCACCAATGGCTACGCCCGCAAGTGAATTTTGTCCGCCTGCTCCGCCACCGCCACCGCGAACTGTTGCAGACGCGTCAGAATCTGCCAATCCATTGGCTTCAATTCCACCTCCACCTCCGCCGCCAGAGGCTGTGACAGAACCAAATTTGGTTGTACCGCCTGTTCCGCCAGAACAGCCGACGATTGTCGTATTCCATGATGCGTTGCAAAATCCAGATCCACCCGTATAACCCGTCGTACCACGACCGCCTGTACCGATATCGACTTCGTAAAACGAATTCTCAGTTACTGCAAGTGAAGAGTTTTGATAGACACCGCCGCCGCCTCCACCGCCACCGCCATCGAATCCTCCACCGCCACCGCCGCCGACTGCTAGCAACTGAAGTGAGCTGACACCCATAGGAATTTTATATCCGCCATTGGCACTGAGATATGTTCGTGGAATTGTGACGGTTGTGAATCCAGACGATGTTGTTGTTGACTCAATTGCTGTTTGAGTAAGCGTGCCATTCATCGTCAATGTTGTGGCAGAGGTGGCACCTGTCACTTTATTTGCAACTGTACTTCCGCTGATGTCATTCATATCGTAATAAGCGATCAGGCCTGATGCATTGATCGGACCCCAACGATGCATATCCGCGGTTATCTCGCTCTCGGTGCGAGTCGTCGAATAGAGCCGTATCTCATCCATTTGGCCGTTGAAGTAAGTGGTGCCGTAGTGGATGCCCAACTTAAATGGGTAGTTGCTCCAATAGGTTGGATTAGAACTCCAACCAGCAATGGTGTTGCTCCAGACAAGCTGACCGTTGAGATAGAACTTCTGTGCGCCGCTGCTATATGTATATGCAACATGTTGCCATTCGTTGAGACGAGGGACTACGCCGGTATTTTGTTGACCGTAAAGTTGGTTGTAGTTGTAGTACTGCCATAATTGAAATGTTCCTGAGACGATGCTGATGTTGTAATCGGCATCATGGCTGAAGATGGTGCAGGTATTTGCGCAATTAATATCTGTGGGACGAATCCAACCTTGGATTGTGAATGAACTTCGGTATCCAAAGGCACTATCGGTTACATAGAGATAATTACTGGATCCATTGAAGGTAACTGCCGAATCGCTATCGCCGGTGGCAGCTGAGGCAAGGGGTGAGCTTGTCACCAAAATCAGAGGGAAGATAAGAGCGAATAGAGCTATCAAGACCCCTCTTTTTCGCATATGGAGATTCTACCTGCCCTATTGTTGGGCTATGAAAGCTATTCAAATATCTGAGTTCGGTGGCCCTGAGGTCATGAAACTAGTTGATCTCGCTGATCCGACGCCAGTCGAAGGTGAAGTCCTCCTGGATGTGACTGCTATCGGAATCAACTATGCCGATACCCACCAGACTGAGAATAGCTATCTCTCTGCCCAAACCCTCCCCCTTGTTCCAGGGATAGAGATTGTTGGAACTCATAGCGGAAAGCGCTATCTCGCATCATGTTCTTCTGGTGGATATGCCGAGAAAGCCGTCGCGCATAAGGCCGTGCTCTTTCCCATTCCTGATGGCGTTACCGATGAGCAAGCTCTCTGTATGTTGGTTCAAGGCACAACCGCTTGGCACCTATTGAGAACCATGGGTCATGTGAAAGCTGGCGACTCAGTAGTTATTCATGCCGCTGCAGGTGGAGTGGGAACTGTCGCTATTCAATTAGCAAAGCTCTGGGGTGCAAAGGTAATTGCCGTCACCTCATCCGAAGAGAAGTCAGCTCTTGCCACATCTCTTGGCGCAGATGCTGTGGTCGATGCGAATGCATCAGATCTTGCGAAGGCAATCCGTGAAGCTAATGACGGCAAGCGCGTTGACATTGTTCTTGAGATGGTTGGCGGAACTACTTTTGATCAGAGCCTGCTCGCACTTGCAGATTTTGGTCGCTTGCTGACATTTGGAATGGCTTCTCGAACAGCACCAACTCCAGTCCAACCTGGTTCGTTGATGCATGGATCCAAGACAATTTCAGGATTCTGGCTAGCTAACTGCTTTGGCAAGAAAGAGCGAATGAATGATGTCATCGATGAGTTATTCGGATTAATTGTCGATGGAAAGTTGAAGCCAGTTATTGGTGGAACCTACCCACTCAACGAAGCCGCTGAAGCCCATAAAGTAATGCTCGCACGTGGCACAACGGGAAAAATCGTTCTTAAGCCCTAACGCGTATTCATACGCTTCGTGACCATCACTCTTGATGAGTTTGAATAGTATGTGGACGAACCGACCTTCCCCATGGCCGATATTGAATATGAGCCAATTTTAGAGGGTTTCCAGTTGCAGGTCAGCGTTGGTGGAGTACCCGAAATGTTAATGCAGCCTGCAATTCGTTTACCTGAATCATAAAATGTATAACTGCCCGCAGTATTGATTGTTAAGTTAATTTGATAGTTTGTTCGATATGTTGCCACACTCAAATCCGGCAATGAGAGTGTAGGCGTTAGAACTGCCCATTGCGCATAGAGAAGCGCGGAGTTTGAGGCGAAGTTGTATAAGGCGCCATTGGCATACGGTGTCCCTGTTCCATCAGCCTTTGTGTTCCAACCGGAGAATGTATATCCAGATCTGG
>Ga0222712_10007261_pt1 | contig 10760 bp, 11 predicted proteins | sample C33_657DmetaG_FD_165043 | JGI IMG/M metagenome (GOLD analysis project Ga0222712, IMG submission 165043) | Estuarine water microbial communities from San Francisco Bay, California, United States - C33_657D | ecosystem: Environmental > Aquatic > Marine > Unclassified | place: USA: California... | reverse complement strand
ATCGGAGTCGTCATCGACACAGTCACCGTCGCCAAAGTACCGGCGTTTGACCGAACGACGAAAGCCGTCGTGCTGGCGCTGACCGTGAGCTGAGCACCGTTGACCCCGTCGCTCAGGATCACCGCGAAACCCGCGAACGCTCCCGCCGTTGACCCGCCTGCGGTGACTGCGAACTCGCAATCGACCACGGCCTTGTTCTGAACTGAGGTCGGTGCCGTCGTCGAGCTCATGTGTCGGGACACACCAGCGCCCGAGAACTGCACCCGTCCGTTAGTTTGGATCGAGTCGTTGGCATCAGTCCCGGTGCCACCGGCCGTCCAGCAGGCGAGATCGTCCGGTTCATAAGCGGGAAGCCAAGTCGCGCTGGTCCAGCTTCCGTTGTATCCGGAGCCTAACTGCGCGGACTCGTAGAAGGCATCGAGGCCGATCACCCCTCCGATCCAAGTCATGCCCGACCACCCACCGAGGCGCGTCAAGATCGGGCTCTGGTCATAGGTGCCCGTGCCGTCGTAGGACTGGTGCAGTAGGTACATCGACCCGCCACTATGGCAAGCCTGCCCGAGCGATAACCCCTGCGCGGCATCGGCCGCATAGTCATTCAGCGCATGATCCCACTCTTCCCATGTTGCGCCGGCGTCGTCGCTATGGCTCATCACCACAGCACCCACGAGGAAGGCCGGCGTCGACCGCCGCGACCAGACATACCACCGTCCGACCGGGTCAAAGGCAAGCCACGCCTCCGCGGCACCCGTTGCGATCGAGGTCGCCCCCGTCGCCGACACGATCGACACCCAGGGCGAAGCCGTCGACGTCCAAACGAGTTCGCCGGCCGGTGTCACCCGCGCCAGCCCCAGCACGCCCGCCGAGTCCATCGCTGCGTCGGAAAGGTTCGCCGTCACGTTCGCGTCTTGCGCCACGCGCACGAACGTCGCGCCCCCGTCGGAGGAGGCATACTGGCGCACGTAGCCGGTTCCCCCGTTTGCAAAGAACTCGAAGATCGCCATATCGCCGTTCGGAAGGACGAAGAGCCGCATCCGGGTCGTGTTTGCATTCGGTTCCCAAAGACCGAAGCTGGTCCGCGCCGCTTCGAGCCAGCCGTCCGCGACCGTGTCAGGGCTTACCGTCCGCCATAGGCTCCATCCCTGCGCCTGCTTCACGAGCAGGTAGACGAACCCCTTCGAATCGACTGTAATGCTCAACGGTCCCGTAACGTCGGAAGTCGAACCATACACCGAAGGGGAAGTGGTGGCCGTCGTCCACGTTTGCGTCCCGACGTCGAAACGAGTGATCCACAGCTCCGTCCCGTTCCTTCTCCGAGCGCATATCAGATCCCCCGTCCTTAGCGTAGTAATACTCTGGTTCGAGTTAGCGATCGCGGAGGCGCCGATCGGAATGCAACCGGTCACCACGTTGGGCGCATTCCAGCCCCGGAGCCGGTCGGGGTTTTCCCCTTCGAGCCGGTAACCGATCCGAGCGCCCACAAGCCGAGGCATACCACCTCGAAGCGCTTCGACGTAGAGCTCGGAGGCCTGTTCGCCTGACGCCTCGACCACGCCTGCCATGTCGTCCCGCGCCGGCGTACCGATACCACCCGCTCGCGGCGAGCCCTCGGAAGGTACTCCGTTTGCGATCACCGAGTTGAGTGTCGCATAGGTGAACCGCGGATCACTGAGGAGCCAGCCCCGAAGCGTTGCATCTTCCCCCGTGTACCGCGTCGAAGCCATGGATCACCCGTAGTGCGTTGCCGTTCCTAACCTTACCACACGGCCACCCGCCACCCTACCGCGAACCCGCTGCGTCCGAGCATCGAGCTCCGCAAGGATCCGATCATTCAGCGCGATCACCACCGGCGCGGAAGCCATCGGCGCCGGCGTGCCTGCGTTCGCCGCGGCGAGCTGCTCGCGGAAACCAGGCTGGCCCATCGCCCGAACGTTGGCCACGCCTTCGCCCTTGGTCAGGACCGCCGGAGTTTCGCTGGGATCGAGGCCAGTGTGGAACTTTGGTCGCTCGCTGCTGATCAGCGCCACCTCAGCCGCGGTTCCCGTTGCAATTACGCCCGCAGCGATCGCACCGGCCACCGGCCCGAGCTCCGCCAGGGCGCGAGTCGCGGCCACGGCGCCGTTGACAATCGCCTCGGAGATCGCAATCGCCTTTCGTGTCCGGAATGCCACGAGTTGCAGTCGACGATAGGCTGCGCCCTCTTCTTCAAGTTGATCTAGCCTTTGCTCCAAACGTACTTTCTCGTATCCCGTCGCTTCTTTGATCTTATCGCGGAGTGCCTGGCGTTCGTCGCGAATCGCGCTGAGCTGCTGCTCGGAGAGCTGCGCGAGCTTATTCCCAAGGTCGCCCAACGGTCCAAGCACGCCGAGGATAGTCCCATACAGCTGCTCGTAGGCCTGACGCTCTGCCTCGGTCTCCGCTTGGATCGCTTCGAGAAGTCGCTGGCCCGATTCAAGCTTCGCCTGTTCGATCTGGCGTTGCGCTTCGATCTGGACTTGCGCTTGCTTCTCGGTCCAGGCCGCGACCGTTGCTGCTTCCTTCTTTGCCGCGTCTTCCGTTGCTTTGACTTCCTTGGCCTTTAACGCCGCGAAGTCACGATAGAAGCGTTGGTTGATCTCATCGAGCGCGAACGCGAGATCCGCCTCGGTTTTGATCGCTTTCTGCGCGGCTTCCGTTCGCTTCTGCCAAGCATCCAAGATCTTGTCGAGGTCGGTCTGCTGATCGCTCGCCGCCTCCGCTGCGATCCTTCCGAGCTCTGCGTATGCGTCCGCCTCCGCTTTGAGCGCCGCGGCGTTGTCTCTGGCAGCTCGTGCGGCGTGCTCTTTTGCGTCTGAGGCCTTGTCTTGCGCCTTGCGCTCTTGCTCAGCCTTCCTGAGATAGTCGTCGAGCTGGCCGGCTAGCCCCATCTGCTCATAGCTGAGCTCTTCTGTCGCAGCTGACTGAGCATCGAGGCCGGTCACCGACTTTGCCGTGCTCCATGCGACTTTGCGGATCTGCTCGTTAAGATTGGCGAGGCCTTGATCGGTTCCGGTTACCGCTTCCGCTGCTTTAAGCGCCGCAACTGCCATAAGCCCCAGCGGGTTCGCAAGCGCCGCGATCTTGATCGTGAGCTCCACGATCCCCGCCGCAAGCATCGTCGCGCCAAGTTTGACCGCGTCAAAGTATTGAAGCACTGTCGACAAGCTTTTGATCGTGTCGACCGTCAGCGTCCCGAGCTTGACGATGATGCTATCGATCTGCGGCCCGAGATCCGCGACGAGGACGATCGCCGCCTGGGAGACCAGCGTCTTGAAAAAGTCGATCGTATCCGCTGCGCGTTGCACCGCCTCGATCTGATCATCCGTGACGATCTTGGCATCGCCGAGCTTCTGGACGCCCTCGATCGCCTCTTGCGCTACATCGACCAGCTCCACGATCCCCGCGACCGCCAGCGCCGCCGCACCCGGTAGAGCCACGAGCGCGATCCCCGCGGCCGCGAGACCAGCCCCAACCGGGCCGAGCTCCACCACGAGGCTTTTCATCGCGCCGGCTACGTCCTCGACGTCACCGACAATGCCACCGAAGGCAACGGTCGCGCCTTTCTTAATGTCGTCGTAGGCCTTGACCTGCGCGGCCGCGGCTTCTCTCGCCGCCTTCTCTTGCGCCGCTGCGGCTTCTTTTGCTGCCTTCTCTTGTGCTCTTGCTGCTTCTCTGGCCGCTTTTTCGAGATCCTTAAACTCTTTGGACGCGACCGCGACCATCTTCTTAAAGGTCGCATCGGTCAGGCCTGGGATTTTCCGGAGCTCCGCCTCGACCTGATCGAGTTTAATGCGAAGCGAAATGTCCTCGGTCGCCATCAGGCCTCCCGTACCTCTTTGCGGATCTCATCCGCCAGCTCTTTGGCCAGCTTCTCAGCTATACCACGAAGAGGCTTTCGGACATACGTTTGCAACGGGGACACCCCGCCCGACTTGATGAACCACCAGTAGCGCTGACCGCGAATGTTTACGGCGTCGTTGTCGATGTAGCCCTCGATCGCACCCGTCACATACCGGATCCCAGTGATGAATCGATCTTGCGAGTGGAATGGTTGCTTCTTGTTTCTTGCGCGTGCCGCGTCCTTATCGTCCCCACGCGGCCACTGAGCCTCTGCGGAATCGGCAAGTTGCTGGACCTCCTCCTCGACGCGCTGAACCACCATCGGCGCCAGCTCGCGGATCACCTTCTCTACGGCGCGGGTGAGCTCGCCGCTCACTTCGAGCGACGCGGCTCCGCGTCCGATCGTGAATCCACCTCGTCTAGCCACGGCGCCCCCTTGGAGACTTTACCGGAGCTGGCGAGGAGCTCGCCGGTGGAGGCGCGTGTCGGATACGCCAGTGAGCGATCATCGCCACCTGGTCCTCGTGCTCGCAGGCCTCGAAGGTGCCCGGCATCCATCCGCGCTCGCGCTCGATGTCGATCACCACATACTCGAGAGTCAGGCCGCCGTCGGCGGCTCGGAGTTTCCCTCGGACTTTTTGACCTCAGCTTCGCTGATCAGCGTTTCTGCAAGCATCTGAAACGCAACCGATCCCGCCTCGATCACCTGCGAAGGCTCGACGCCGGCTGCCTCAAACGCATCGAGCACCTCACCCCCGAAGCGGAGGGCGTTGCATTTGGAGGCCTCGTAGTCGACGCGCTTCCCCTGGTCTGCGAGCATTTTCAGCGCCCGAGGGCAACACACACCGAGCGCTGCCGCGAGTGCGCGGGTCGGGTTTTCCGTCGCCGCGGCGAGCACCTCGCTCCGCAGCGTGTAGGATCGCGGCTTCACGAGGTCGAAGCTTCGCGCCCCGAGCTGAACCTGTTTTGTTTCCATTGTGTCCTCCTGCCCAAATAGACGACGGCCCACGGAGAGCTAGCCCAAGCGAGAGAGGGAAAGCCGCTATCCGTGAGCCGCGTGCTCGGAGCCTAACGATCAGACAGCCAGATCGCCAGTGATCGCGCCGTAACAGGTGCCGGAGATCGAGAACGTGTTGGGATCGCCCTCAGCGTACCCCATCGAGAGTTCGCAATCTTCGAGTGTAAACGTATGGTCTGCTGCATCGCCGAAGCTAGTGCCTTCCTCGGTGATCACCACATCGAGCGTGTAGACGTCCGCGTTCGCGCCCTGAGTCGACACCGCCGAAGCGAAAGCGCCATTTTTCAGAATCGCATCGCTAACGGAGTTGGCCGCGGCGCTGGTGAACTCGCTCATGGAGACCGACATGGTGAACGTCGGGAAAGTCCGCGTCGTGTGGCGAACGCTCGAAAGCACGCCCCGATGCTGGTAAGCATTGGTCTCGCGGAGCTTCGCTTTGAGTCCGTCGACCGAGAAGTCAGCGTTATCGAAACGGACGGTACAGACAATCGGTGTTCCAGTTCCATCCTTGAACTGAATCGAACCATCACACATATTTTTGACGACGGAACTTGCGGCCATAGTGCCTCCCGGTGGACCTTACCGACTTACTGTATTTGGAGCCGGTGGACCGCGTCAACCGACATAGTGCCGAACATCCAAGCCCCGTCGCCGACCACGCGACGACGCAGCTCCGTCGGGATGAAATGGACGTCGACCTGGCTCGCCCCGGTAATGGCCCGGACGAGCACGGCCTCTGCGTCGAGCGCCGCATCGTAGTCCGCGACCTGACGATCGGCGCGGAGCCGGTACGTCCAGGCGATCGCGATCGAGGTCGTCACGAGGGCGCCGTCGGCCCCTCGCTTGTGACGGATCATCTCTTGCGGTGCATCCGGCGCCGTCGTCTGAGCGCCGACCGCAAACGCCAGGTGAGCATACTGCCCCGGATCGGACGGAAACAGATCAAAGCTCCACCGCGACTCGCGCCACGGCGAGGGCGAGGTCAACGCCTCGACGGCCGCGGCCAAGCGCTGACGGAGCGCGGAGACCGCGATCACCGCCACAGGCGGCTCCCCGTCGAGCTCAGCCACAGCGTCGACACCGAAGATCCCTTGCGTGCCTTGGACGAGGGCGTGCCGTCATCGGAAGCATCCGCCTCGAGGAAGCGGACCTGCGCCCAGGCATCGTTCCAGTGGCCGCGGTATTGCATCGCGATCGCCGAGTATGCTGGATTGAGCCGCGTCGAGAAGTCCTCGAAGATCAGCGCCAGCGTCAGGTATAGGTGCGGATCGCGGAGCGAGGTCGGAGAGAGGATCAGGTTCGGTCGGTTGCCCTTCGCGAGGAGCCGGCCATGAATCTGGATCCATGCCTCGTCTAACTTCTCATCGAAGCTCGACTCCGAGTGGATGCACGCCGGCCCAGCCGGATCGAGACTCGACGCGATTCGGTAGAGGTCCGCCTCAGTAACCACTGGGAAAAGCGCTCTGCGAACGAGCATACACTCGTTATCGAACGTGCGTGTCGTGCCGTCCGGCATCACCAGCGACCAGACGATCCGCCACCCGTCGCCGTAGGCATAGGAGGCCAAGACCGCGCTCGTCACCGTCGCGAAGGCGGTCCCGTCGATCGCGATCGAGACCGACGCGGACCAGACGAGTACGTCTGACTCGGAGTAAACCGACACCGATCCAGCGCTTGGAGCGACGATCGCACCGGCCCGGTAAACGACGCAGCGGACGGTATTGCTACGTCCGCGCTCGATCAGTTCGGGAAGGTCGAAACGAGCGGTGTAAAGGGTGTCGGAGGCGCTCATGGTTTACCGCTTTCCACGGTCAGAGTTGAGACGATCTTGCATCCGGTGGACCTGTTCGGACGCCTTCCGCGCTTCGCGCTGAGCGTCACCGTGAGAGAGGCCGCCCTGTCGGAGCTTCTCATACCCACCGTGTTCGGTGTTTTGGCGGCTGCTATGGTTCGGTTCCTGGTTTGGCATCATCCCTCCACGAGCTCATCGACGGACACCGCTCGACCCTGCACAGCCTCACCGCGACCATACCGAGCCAGCTCCGCGTCGATCGCTTTCAAGTCCTCAGCACACTTCGCCACGTTCGCTCGCAGGCTGGGGCTCGTCGCCACCTTGTCCGCCAGGTCGTCGTGCTCGCGCTGCCGCTTCGCCCGGAGCAGCTCCAACACGTAGGTCTGAGGGCGCGGGATCACGTTGCGGTCGATCAGAGAGCGACACCACTTCGCATACCCAACCTCGTCGACCTCGACATGCTGCGAACCGGGGAAGGTCTTCTCCCACCGACTGACGAACACACCCGGCGCCGCCTGGACGAGGTAGCTCGTGCCGTGCCCGTCGACGTCAGGAGGGATAACCGTCCATCCCTGCTCTTCGAGCGCCGCCTGAGCTTCGAGCTTCGAGAAGCGACCGTCCCGCGTGACCTTGATCCGATTGACGCCGGCTTGAAGTTTCAGGCTTCCAAACAACGGTACAACGTGCCCGTGCATCACCGTCCAGCGCTCGGGATGGTAGGTCAGCAAAAAGGGGGGCCGCTGCGTCAGGCGCGGATGGTTTGCCCGCTCCTGCTCGCCGAACTGCGGAAGATAGCCACCGGCCGGCATCGAGGGCGCCGGCGAAGGCTCAGGGGTCGACGGTTTGAGTTTTGGCAAAGTGTCCTCCAAAAAGACGATAACCCAAAAAGAAACGGCCGGCACAAGGCCGACCGCTTCCGTATCATTCGCCGGAGGACACCGGGCGAACGAAGATCAGGCGTCCGTGATGATGCTGACGCCGGCCGCGTCGATCGCCTTGCTGACGCCCATATAGGCGTGCGAGACGTAAGCGGTCAGGCCGCTCTTCGCGGTGCGGTCGCGCTCGAAGAGTACCTTCCCGGCGAGGATGGTCTGCATCGGATCGCCCTCGTCGGGGATCGAGCTGTCCGCCCAAGCCACAGCGCCACGGCCAAACATCGCCCCGCCGTAATCGGCGCCGGCGTTTTTCGTCGGAACGTAGGACGAGGTGAACAGGTCGACGCCGAGCCACTGGCCGCGGTAGCCGTTGCCAAGAAGCTGGATCTGTTCCGCGCTCGCGGGGAGCCACTGGATCGCACCACCACTGGTCGCGGCGATCGCGGCCCGGAGGTCGCCCATTTGCTGCGGGTGGAGGATCGCCATGTACGGCGACATCACCTTAGCCACTTCGAGCGCCTGAATAGCGGCGAGGAAGTTAGCGATCGAGAGGTCGCTGCCCGAGGTGCCGACGGTCGCGGAGAAGTCGTCCGTGACGTTACACACCAAAGATACGAGGGTGTTCGCCGCGGACTGGACCGCGTCGGCCGCGAAGGCGGAGACGTTGATCTTGCCGTTGGCGGGGTCGGTCAAGCGAGCGAGATCGGAAGCCTCGTAGGCCTTCGAGTAGCGAGCGACCGTGATGGTGCAGCTACCGTCCGTCAACGCGGTGTTGGAGACCGGAGAGCCGTCGCCGGTCGAAGAGAGGAGGTCATAGCCCATCAGGCCGATCTCGGGAATCTTCAACACGGCCGAGCCGCGGCCCTGAGCGTCACCCGCGTACAGGAGCGCGGGGTGATTCGGGAGCGCGTTGCGATCCGCAAGAAGAAGGAGCATTTCGGCCGAGAGGGCCTCAGCGGTACGGAGATCACCGATCCCCGAGTAAATAATTTCGCCAGCCATGTGATCTCCATGAATAGGGCATACCGCCCCTCGTGTGAACCGTACCGACTAGCCCTTGATCGCTTCGCGGATCGCCGGCATCGCCTCTCGTAACTTGCTATAATCGCCGGTACGCTGCGCTTCTTGACGGAGCGCCCGGATAGTGGCTGCGTCAAAATGCCCGGACGACGCCGGCGTCTGAAGCGCCCCGGTGTTCGCGTTCGGGAGTGGCTTCGCGGTCGTCGCCGGCGCGGTCGAGACTGGCGCGGGAGTCGTCGCCGGAGCCGGTGCCGGGGAAGAGCTCGCCCCGAGGTAGGCCGCAAGCGCTCGCGGCGCCGTCGACGGGTCCGCTTTGAGTCCACTGAGCCAGTCACCGAGCGCCGGCCGGTCCTTCTCGGGGAGCTTGCCCCAGAACATCCGCGCCACCTCGATCCCTTCCGAGTCGGTCAGTCCCGCCTGCCACGCGGCTCGTTCGACTTGGAGCTCTTCGAGCTGCTTCGCGAGGCGATCCGCCTTGCTCGCGGCGCCCTTCATGGCTTCGAGCTGTGCCTCAAGCTCCGCGATCCGCTTCGCTTCGCCCTTGGCTTCCGACCGCTCGGGCGCTGGGGCTGGAGCTGGCGGTGCTACGGGCGCCGGTGCTGGCGCGGGGAGCGGAGTCTCGGTCGTGCTATCCATGGTGTCCTCCTAGACGGGTCGGTATCGCGCATTGATCGCGGAGATCGATGCTAACGCTTCCTCAGCATCGGCGCGACTGAGGCCCGGATGGAGCTGGCGATATGCCTCGACGCGATCGAGAAGCCCCGCCTGGATTAGCCCGAGGATATGCTCGCGCTCGCCCTGGCGTTCCTCCGCGCTCGGTGGGAGCGACTCATAGGCCACGCGATAGTCGTCCTCGGGGAGCGAGGATCCGATCGTCCGATTGATCATCGCCGCCGTGATCCCGAGTAGCTCCTCATCGATCGGAGAGAACACGGGTTCGTACCGACGCTGGCTCTCCCGTGCCGCTTCGCGACTGATCGCCAGGGCGAAGCCGGACCGAGGATCGCCGGCCACGCGCTGCACATCCGCCGGCGAGATCCCAGCGAACGCCGCGAGTCGTCGCTCGTACAGCGAGATCGCCTCTTGAAGCGCCTGCGGATCAGCGCCGGCGTCCCACTGGTTGATCTGTGGAGACACGCCCTCATCGGAGGGCTCGAACAGGAGCACCGTCGCCGGGTCGGGAATCACCGACTCTCGGATCGTCGCATCCTGGTCCCCATCGATCACCGCCGACGGCACGCGAACGCCGACCGCGTAGCGCTGGGGCCAGCTCGCTTGCCGGATAACGTGCCCGAACATGGACCAGAACACCGAGACATTGAGCGAGCCCTCGACCAGCTCGCTCGCCTCGTAGGGGTCGAAGAGCATCCCCGTCTTGGCCGCATGGTGCAGCACGAGCGGGAGGAACGGCCGGCCGTCCGAGTAGCGGTAGGGGTAGGCCTCGCCCACGAGACCGCCCTCGACGCCAAGGTATTCCGCGCTGAGATCCTCGCCCCCGTTGTCACCGGCTGAGATCACCCGGTAGAACGGCATATCCAGATCGACCACCGAGAGAACATCCCAGGTCCATCGCGGTTTTCCGTGCTTGTCGCGTCGAAGGCGCATCTCGCGAACCTCGACGGGCTCGTCTGGGTGCTCTGGGTGCGCGTAGGCCAGCACCATGTCTGGCGGAATCGGGCGGTAGTTGACCTCAGCACTTCCGGGGTCGTCACGGTCCGGCATCACGTCGACGCGGACGAACATCTCCCGCATACCGAGCGTGTCGCGTTGAACGCGCTGCATCAGAGGCCAGAGCCCCGCGTCGATGACGTATTTGCTCAACTCGTCGGCCGAGTTTTGGTCCGAATGATGGACCTTCGGACGCCGGTCGTAAAGCACCGACATGGAGGTCATCGACGACCGGAATACGTTCGAGCTCAGGTCAGGAATCCCCCACGCCTCGCGGCGGACGGCCCCGATCGCGAGTGCGATCCGACGATCCAGATCCTCGCGCCAAGCGCCGTACAGCATCCGACGACGGAGCCGCGTGTGTTCCCATCGCGCCGCCTCGCTCGGGTCGTGTGGCATCGGAGGGATCGGAGTCGAGAAGTCGCGCATGGTAGCCTCGCGTCGTCAGTATATGCGGATCGGCGTTGCGACGCTCACTCTGGCGCCCTTCCAGATCCACTTGTCCAGACCGTACCGTAAAGCGTCGACG
>Ga0222712_10007260_pt1 | contig 10762 bp, 7 predicted proteins | sample C33_657DmetaG_FD_165043 | JGI IMG/M metagenome (GOLD analysis project Ga0222712, IMG submission 165043) | Estuarine water microbial communities from San Francisco Bay, California, United States - C33_657D | ecosystem: Environmental > Aquatic > Marine > Unclassified | place: USA: California... | reverse complement strand
ACGATGCAAACGGCGACATTGCAAACAGCGGCACCATCAATGAGGCATTTGTAGATGCCGCTTTAACGCATCCATTTTTTAATGCTTCATTTCCTAAAACCATTGGACCCGAATTATTTAACCAAGCCTTTATTGCAGCCGCTTGTAAAGAAGCAGGCGTTACAGAGTTAGCACATGAAGATATGGTTGCATCGCTTAGTTATCTAACAGCCCGTGCTATTGGGGATGCCATCTATAAAGTTGTAGGTGATTCAAATGTTGATGTAGTAATTTATGCAAGTGGTGGTGGCATTCATAATAGCTATGTCATGCAGCAGCTACAAAACATCTGCCCTAAAGCATCATTTAAAAATATAGAAACACTCGGCGTTCATCCGGATGCAAAAGAAGCCGTATTATTTGCTGTTTTAGCCAACGAAGCAGTAGCAGGATCACCCACATTAAGTATGGGAAAAATTAGCTTCCCACAGTAAAGTTATCAGCATTACGGTACGCATTAATAAGTGCAATTTCACCTTCTTTACCGCCACCGGCCTTGCCATGTTCCATGCCATAAATACCCCTGAAACCTTTATTATGTATGTGTTTGAAGATATTCTGGTAATTCATTTCGCCGGTACCCGGTTCGTTACGACCTGGATTATCGCCAATTTGAAAATATGCAGTTTCATCCCAGCATAAATTGATATTGGCGATAATATTTCCTTCATTTCTTTGCATGTGGTACATGTCAAATAAAATTTTGCAAGAAGGACTATTCACTGCCTTACAAATTGAATAAGTTTGATCGGTATGTCTTAAAAATAAATCAGGCGTATCGCTTAATGGCTCCAATACCATAATTAAATTATGCTTCTCTAAAATTTCGGCACCATACCTGAGTGACTCAATAACCCTAGCCGTTTGTATACCCATTGGAAGTTTGCGATCAAAATTACCAGGTACTACGGTCATCCATTTAGCCCCACATCTTTTTGCCACTTCAACCGAATCTTTACAGTATTTGATAAATTTTTCGCGCCACTGCTTATCGCCACTTGTTAAAGAAGTTTGTAGCGGCCAGTTATCATATGCAATCACAAACACACCCATACGCATGTTTAATCTAGCAAGGGTATCTCCTATTTTTTGTTGCATTTCAGGTGTGCGGGACATCATGCCATTGTCTTCGATAGATCTAAAACCTACACTATGTGCAAACTTAATTTGTTCAATAAAATCAGGGCCTGCGTGCGCACTAAACATGCCATCATGAAAAGCATAATCGGCAGTAAATGGTTTCGATTCCAATACTTGGGGGGTACCCTCTGAAGCCTTACCTACAAAAGGCAAGGAGCCAGCAGCAAGTGCAGCACCAGATAAAATATTTTTCTTTAAAAAATTTCTTCTTTCCATGATGATCAATTAAAAGGATTAACGCCTGCTGGCAATCAATAAATTAAGGTCCGTATATTTTAAATCAAACTTTTGACTGATATAAAAATCAGTTAAAGCACCTTTAAATAAATAAATGCCCTCTCTCACATTTACATCATGCCAAAGCATTTCATCCAGTCCACCCTCGTCGCTAATGGTAAGCATGAGCGGCATGAGTACATTGCTAATGGCCTGACTGGCCGTTCTTGCAAAACCAGATGGAATATTAGGTACCCCGTAATGTATCACACCATGCTTTACAAAAGTTGGTTTTTCATGACTTGTAAGTTCACTGGTTTCAAAACAACCTCCTCTATCAATGGCTACATCGATAATGATACTACCTGGCCTCATGGCTGCAACCATTTCTTCGGTAACCACAACCGGTGCTCTTCCATACTCGTTACTTAAAGCACCGACTGCAACTTCACAAGTTTTTAATTGCTTGGCTAAAATTTTAGGTTCTAAAACAGATGTCCAAATACGCTGGCCTAAATTATTTTGTAGTTGCTTGAGCTTATAAATATCGTTGTCAAATACTTTTACAGAAGCGCCTAATGCAAGTGCATTTCTGGTAGCGCTTTCACCCACAATACCCGCACCCACAATCACTACTTTAGTAGGCGGAATACCACTAATACCGCCTAATAGTACCCCTTTGCCTTTATTAAAACTACTTAAATACTGTGCTGCAATAAGCATCACAGCACTACCCGCTATCTCACTCATACTGCGCACAATCGGATAGGTACCACTAGCGTCTTTAAAATTTTCAAAACTTAAAGCCGTAATTTTTTTCTCCATCATTTTTTGAATATCCGCTTGTTGCAATGCAGAATAATGAATGGGAGAAATGATAATTTGATTGAGTTGTAATAAGGGTAAATCTTCAGAAACAATGGGTGCACTTTTTACAAGAATCGGGCACTTATAAATTTCATGTCTGTCAAAAACAATTCTGGCACCGGCTTCGCTATAATCGGCATCTGAGTAATGACTTCCCTCACCGGCTAAATGTTCAATAGAAACTTCGTTGCCATTAGAAACCAAAACACCAACTGCCTCCGGCGTTAATGCAATACGGTTTTCTTGAAACGCTGTTTCCTTAGGTATGCCAATATGCAGTTTTGCACCAAGCGGTTTAACATCTAATGTTTCTTCGAGGGTTTCGTATAAAAAAGAAGTAGAAATGGTGGGTTTACTAGTAGCCATAATTATTTGAATTTGCTAGTATCTAGCTGGGTTGCTTATAAAGTTAAGATTTTACACGAGAATATATATGTCTCGTTTTTTCATCAATCCGAGATAATCTAATTTCAAATACAGAGCCTACTAACAGGTCAGGAACATTTTCGGGCCATTCAATCAAACAAGTATCGCCACTGTGCAAATGCTCCTCAATGCCGGCCCTAACGGCTTCTTGCAGGGATCCAAGGCGGTACCAATCCATATGAAATAGGGTGCCTCCCTTATACTGATACTCATTTACTAGAGCAAAAGTTGGACTACTCACCGTGTCCTGTACACCAAGCATTTTACAAAGTGCGTGGATAAAAGTGGTTTTACCTGTACCCATCGGTGCATAAAAAGCCCATATTGGCATATCCTTTCCTTCGGCCCAAGCGGCTGTTACCACTTCCTGTATTTGGTCTAAGGTGAAATTCTGCTCCATCAAACAAATATACAAACAAAGGCCTCCGAATGAAGTAACTTTGTAGCAAATTAAGTCTTATGAAAAAAGTGAACTGGAAGGTAAAAGGCATGAGCTGTACCAACTGCGCACTTAGTGTAGACAAGGTAGTTACAGGCCTCGGTATGGAAGAAGTAAAGGTTAACTTCATGGGTGGAGAATTAAGTTTTAATGCGCCAGAAAATACCAATAAACAAAAAATACAAAAAGAAATTGAAGCACTTGGTTATGAGGTTGAAGGAGAAGGTATAGAAAGTGAAAAAAAATCGAAACAATTATTTAGTTCGCCACTACAACGCTTTTGGTTTTGTTTTGTTTTTACAGCGCCGCTTATGCTACACATGATTCCTGGTGTACACATCCATGTACTCATGAATCCATATGTTCAACTAGGTTTAACCATTCCCGTATTTATAGTTGGCATGGGCTACTTTGGTAAGAGCGCTATAAAAAGTCTTTCCAAAGGGGTACCTAATATGAATGTGCTTGTGGCACTTGGCGCACTTGCTGCATTTGGCTACAGTTTGTATGGCACCCTCATAGGAGAAGCCGAAAACTATTTGTTTTACGAAACCACAGCTACAATTTTAACCCTTGTTTTTTTTGGTAATTATTTAGAAGATAGATCCATAGAAACAACGCAGGCTGCATTAAAAAAATTAGCGGTATCTCAAAAGACAATGGCAAACCTCATTGCCTTTGATGAAAACCACCAAGAACTTGTTTTCCCAGTAGAAAATACCAGTTTAAAAGTAGGCGATATTGTACTCATTAAAAATGGAGAAACCGTACCCATGGATTGTAAAATTTTATGGGGCGAAGCCAGTATTAACGAGGCCATTATTTCTGGAGAAAGCGTGCCTCTTATTAAAAAAATGAATGACCTTCTTATTGGAGGTAGTATGGTAGAATCTGGTACCATCAAGGCTTATATTACAGCTGTTGGAGAAAGCACCGTGCTTGCTAATATTTTACAACTTGTAAAACAAGCGCAAACAGAAAAACCTCCCGTTCAACAACTCGCCGATAAAATAAGTGCCATTTTTGTACCAACTGTTATTGGTATTGCGTTACTCACTATTGTAGGAACTTATTTTATAGCGTCGCTACCATTTAGCACCTCATTACTTAGAGGCATAGCCGTACTCGTTATTTCTTGTCCATGCGCTATGGGCCTCGCAACACCTGCAGCCATTGCAGTTGGACTTGGCAGGGCCGCACGCAATGGAGTACTATTTAAAAATGCAAGAAGTTTAGAAATTTTTAAAAGTATCAAGCAAGTGGTGTTTGATAAAACAGGAACACTCACTACTGGAAAATTTACCGTCACAAATTTTACCATAGCACCTAATGCCAATATAGATGAAGCCACTTTTAAACAAATTGCTTTTTCGCTAGAAAAATATGCCAACCACCCCATAGCAAATGCAATTGCAACAGCTTGGAAAATAAAAGAAGATATTAGATGGCAAAAAATAGAGGAGCAAAAAGGGCTGGGTATGTTTGCCACAGATAAAGAAGGTAATACCTATATAGCCGGATCATTTAAAGTTGCTACACAATACACCACGGACCATAGCCACAATGTGTATATCATTAAAAACAATATTTTACTAGGATACATTGATGTTGCTGATGAGATAAGAGCAGAAGCTAAAGAAGTAATATCAACCTTAAAGCGCATGGGACTTACGCCTATTTTATTAAGTGGCGATAAAAAAGAAAAATGTGCAATCGTTGCAAATGAACTTGGAATCACTGAGTTTTATTACGAGCAAACACCTGCAAATAAACTAGATAAAATTGGGGCCTTAAGTTTAGCACTACCAACTGTCATGGTGGGTGATGGCATCAATGACGCGCCAGCGCTCGCTAAAGCAACAGTTGGCGTTTCACTAAGTGAGGCATCGCAAATTGCCATGCAGAGTGCGCAAGTGGTACTTATGAACCATGGTATTAAAAATTTACCACTTGCATTAGGCCTTGGCAAACACACATACATTACTATCAAAGAAAATTTATTTTGGGCATTCGCATACAATATTGTTGCGATTCCTGTAGCCACATTTGGATATTTAAATCCAACCTTTGGCGCACTTGTAATGGGTCTTAGTGATGTCGTGCTTGCTATCAACTCTATCCGACTTAATTTTAAAAGGGTAACACGCTAATCATAACATGTCTACTGCACTACAAATACTCGAAAAATACTGGGGACACAACCAGTTCAGACCCTTGCAAGCGGATATTATTGATGCAGTATTAGCAGAAAAAGACGTGTTGGCATTACTACCTACAGGTGGCGGTAAATCAATTTGCTTTCAGGTGCCTGCGCTTTTAAAAGATGGCATCTGCCTTGTTATTAGCCCCTTAATTGCGCTGATGCAGGATCAAGTGAACAACTTACAAGAAAAAGGTATCGAAGCGGCTGTTATTCATAGTGGCATGCCCTATATGGCCGTTAAAGAAACCTTGCAAGCATCTACAAGTGGTGCGTATAAATTTTTATACCTATCGCCGGAGCGGATCGAATCCAATTTATTTAAAGAGTATTTGCCAGCACTTGATATTTCGCTCATCGCTGTAGATGAAGCGCATTGTATTGCACAGTGGGGTTACGATTTTAGGCCTCCTTATTTGCGCATTGCAGCTTTACGTAATGAACTGCCCGGCGTTCCTGTTATAGCACTAACAGCATCTGCTACAAAAGATGTAGAAACAGCCATCGTAGAAAAATTAGCTTTTAAGGATCCTATAATTTTTAGACAACCCTATAAGCGTCCTGCACTTTCCTATAGTTATTTTGAAGTAGCAAGTAAAATTAACAAGACCATCGAAATTATAAACAATGTAAAAGGTTCGGGTATCGTTTATTGTAATACCCGAAAACAAACAAAAGATATTGCCGAACTTTTACAGCTTCAAAAAATTAGTGCAGACTATTATCATGCAGGTGTAAGTGCCGATGAACGGCAGAAAAAACAAAAAAAATGGATGTTAGGTGAAACCCGCATCATGGTATGCACATCAGCATTTGGTATGGGTATTGATAAAGATAATGTTAGAACGGTTATTCATTACGAAATGCCTGACTGTCTCGAAAATTATTACCAAGAAGCAGGTAGAGCTGGCAGAGATGGCAAAAAAGCCTACGCCGTTTTATTAGCTACAAAAGCAGATATTACAAAAGCCCATAACCTACATGAGACAAGGTTTCCAGCTATTGCTATCATTAAAAGTATTTACCAATCTCTTGCCAATTATTTGCAATTACCAGTAGGCATTGGCGAAGGCGGTTACTATGATTTTAACCTGCTTGAATTTTGCAACAATTTTAAATTGGACTTAGCAGTAGTAACCCAGACACTAAAAGTACTGGAACAGGAAGGGCATATCCAGTTTTCAGAAAACATATTTTTGCCTACCCAAGTATGTTTTACTTGCGCCAAACAAAGTTTAGAAAATTTTGAGGAAGCATACCCTGCATTTGAACCGCTTATTAAAGCACTTTTAAGAAGCTACCAAGGCATATTTGATAATCGTATTTCGATATTTGAAAAAAGAGTGGCGGGCATTTGCAAACAAAGTATTGAAACGGTACAACACCAGCTTCAACAATTAGCGGCGATGGGTATCATCGAATATTTACCTCAAAAAGAAACGCCTCAAATTCATTTTTTGGTAAACCGTGCACCAGCCGCATTTTTACATATTGATCAAGATTTGTACCTCAGTAAAAAAGAAGCTTTTACCACCCGAATAAATACCCTTGTTCTTTTTGCAACAAACCCAGGCTGCTGCCGTAGTGTTTTTATTGGTAATTACTTTGGAGACATAGACAAAAGTGCTTGTGGAATTTGTGATTATTGTCTCGTTCATAAAAAAAATAAGCTAGAAAGCGCAGCTTTTAGCTACATAGAACAACAACTGTATACATTACTTACTAAATCTCCCAGTCCAATTGACCAACTCTTAATAACCATAGGAAAAGAAAAGGAAGAAGAAGTTTGGGAAGTAATTCGGTTTCTAGAATCTGAAAACAGATTGATTATGAACGAAGAAGGAACGATACAACTCGTTTAGCCGCGTTTTAACAAAATATTGGAAGTTCAACCGAACCAATACTTATTAATTTATCTTTATTTCACATAAAATAGTATCCCATGGAAGAAGCAAAAAAATACAAGATTTTACTTTGTGAAGATGACACCAACCTAGGTATGGTTTTAAAAAACTACCTTGAATTAACAGACTATGATGTAACACTTGAGCGCGACGGCCGTTTGGGATTGGCTGCTTTTCAACGTGAAAAATTTGACATCTGCTTATTAGATGTAATGATGCCTAATATGGATGGTTTTACATTAGCAGAAGCCATTAGAGATGTAGATCCCGATATGCCACTATTCTTTTTGAGTGCTAAAACCATGAAAGAAGATATTATTCAAGGCTATAAATTGGGTGCCGATGATTATATTACCAAGCCTTTTGATAGCGAAGTGTTGCTCTTAAAAATTAAAGCGATTTTAAAGCGTAGCGAAGAAGAAAATAAAATCAACGACAATATTGAATTTGATTTAGGTAGCTATCATTTTAATCCAAGGCTTCGTGAATTAAAAGTTGGGGGAACTGTTCATGTATTATCGCCTAAAGAAAATGAGCTTCTTAAAATGTTAGCTGAACATAAAAACGATTTACTCCAAAGAGATAAAGCATTAAAAAAGATCTGGGGTAGCGATACTTATTTCAACGGAAGAAGTATGGATGTGTATATTGCTAAATTACGTAAGTACCTCAAAGAAGATACACAAATTGAAATCGTTAACATTCATGGTAACGGATTTAGACTTGTAGCTCCTTAGTAATTACTCAGAAAATAAATTAGGCTTATTAGATAAGCCTGCTAAACGGCCAAGGTGTGTATACGCTTTGGCCGTTACTTCTCTACCCCTAGGAGTACGTTGTAAAAATCCTTCCTGGATTAAAAAAGGCTCATATACTTCTTCAAGTGTACCCGCTTCTTCACCAACCGCAGTAGCAATGGTAGTTAAGCCCACAGGACCGCCTTTAAATTTATCAATAATAGTGAGCAAAATACGGTTATCCATTTCATCCAGACCGTGCGCATCTACATTCAGTGCTTTTAGGCCATGTTGTGTGATACCTAAATCAATTTTGCCATCATTTAATACCTGTGCAAAATCACGAACCCTACGAAGTAATCCATTGGCAATACGAGGGGTCCCTCTACTCCTGCGCGCAATTTCAAAAGCAGCATCGGTATTGATTTTTGTATTTAAAATAGTAGCGCTTCTTTCTATAATTTTTTGAAGAGTATCGGCCTGGTAATATTCGAGTCTTGATTTAATTCCAAAACGGGATAGTAGTGGCGCCGTTAAAAGTCCTGATCTGGTAGTAGCACCTACCAGTGTAAATGGATTTAAATTAATTTGAACGCTCCGTGCGTTAGGACCCGAATCAATCATGATGTCAATTCTAAAGTCTTCCATAGCGGCATACAAGTATTCTTCTACTACAGTACTTAAGCGGTGAATTTCATCAATAAATAAAACGTCGTTGGGGCCTAAATTGGTAAGTAGGCCCGCTAAATCGCCGGGCTTTTCTATTACAGGACCCGAGGTTTCTTTAATGTTTACACCAAGTTCATTGGCCACAATACGGCTCAGGGTTGTTTTACCAAGGCCGGGAGGACCATGAAATAAAACGTGGTCTAATGCTTCGCCTCTAAGCTTTGCAGCTTTAATAAAAATAACCAGGTTTTCAATGAGTTGAGGCTGCCCCGAAAAATCATTAATTTCGGATGGACGAATAGCATTTTCAAACTCCTTGTCTGCAGAAGTTAAATTGGAGGCGTCGGTATTTAAGTTAGCGTTAGACATGTTTCAAATCTAGTTAAAAAAGAGGAGTTCTACACTACCACATTAATCATACGGCCTTTTACAAAAATGAATTTTTTAACAGGCTTCCCTTCCATCCACTTTTGAATAAGCGTGTCCGCAAATACGATGGCGGTTACTTCTTCTTCAGAAGCGTCAAGCGCAATTGAAATATTGGTGCGCACTTTCCCGTTGATACTTACCGGATATTCTTTAGAAGACTCAGTTACATGCTTAGCATCAAAAACTGGATACCTCGCATCTAGCACAGATCCTTCATTACCGGTTGCACTCCATAACTCTGCAGCCACATGCGGCGCATAGGGCGTTAATAAAACTAGTAGTGGAGACAACACTTGTAATGTATTACATTTTATGTCTGCTAAATCATTTACACAAATCATAAAGGCACTCACTGCTGTATTAAAACTAAAACGCTCTGTATCTTCTTCAATTTTTTTTATGGTACGATGTAAGATTTTTAACGCTTCTGGGCTAGCTGGCTCATTGTTAAACAATGCTCCTTTTTCTTCGTCAAAAAACAAGCGCCATAATTTTTTGATAAAACGGTGCACCCCTTCAATACCCTTGGTGTCCCATGGCTTACTTTGATCGACAGGGCCTAAAAACATTTCATACATTCTAAAAGTATCGGCACCATATTTTCCTACAAGTATATCTGGGTTAACGGTATTAAATTTAGATTTGGACATTTTTTCGACTTCAACGCCGCAAATGTATTTTCCATTTTCTAATTCGAAACTTGCATTTGCGTATTCATTGTTTCGCCATTTTTTAAACGCTTCTGTATCTAATTCTACACCGTCAACCATATTTACATCTACGTGTAATTTATCGACCTCCATATCACCCACAAGTCCTGCCGAAACAAACACTTGAGTTCCTTTTTTACGATAAACAAAACGGCTACTTCCCTGAATCATCCCTTGGTTTAAGAGCTTTCTAAACGGCTCGTCAAATCCAATATGACCAAGATCAAATAAAACCTTGGTCCACATACGGCTATATAGCAAATGCCCTACCGCGTGTTCGGTGCCGCCAATATATAAGTCTACCTGGTTCCAGTAATCACTTACTTTACGGTCACAAAATACATCCGAATTGTGCGGATCCATATAACGTAGAAAATACCAGCTACTTCCTGCGTAACCGGGCATGGTATTGGTTTCCAGCTCTTTTTCTACCCAGGCTGGTATATTAGCGAGCGGACCCTCGCCTTCCGGACCCGGACTATAAGAATCTACTGCAGGAAGTAACAAAGGAAGTTCGGCTTCATCAAGCGCAACTGCCACGCCATTTTTCCATTGTACTGGAAAAGGCTCACCCCAATACCTTTGTCTACTAAAGGCTGCGTCTCGCATTTTATAATTCACTTTGCGTTTGCCAATGCCTCGCTCTTCTAATTTTGCAAGCGCAATTTCGATGGCATCGCGCATCATAATTCCGTTTAAGAAATCACTATTAAATAATGGTGCATCTTTTGTTGAATTAGCTTCCTGCCCATTATAAGCATCTCCAATAATATTGGTGATGGGAATATTAAAATGTTGCGCAAATTTATGATCACGCTCGTCGCCACATGGAACCGCCATAATGGCGCCGGTACCATAACCCGCTAACACATATTCAGAAATCCATATTGGAATTTGTTTGCCATTAAATGGATTGACTGCAAAAGCACCCGTAAAGCAACCCGATATTTTTTTCTCTGCTTGACGCTCTCTATCACTTCTACTTT
>Ga0222712_10007256_pt1 | contig 10765 bp, 13 predicted proteins | sample C33_657DmetaG_FD_165043 | JGI IMG/M metagenome (GOLD analysis project Ga0222712, IMG submission 165043) | Estuarine water microbial communities from San Francisco Bay, California, United States - C33_657D | ecosystem: Environmental > Aquatic > Marine > Unclassified | place: USA: California... | reverse complement strand
GTTCAGGTGACATAGATGTTATTATTACATCAAAAACCCCAGCAGTCTTTATAAATTTCATCGATAGTTTAATAAAAACCGGAGTAATCCAAGAAGTGCTTTCACGTGGTCCCACAAAGTGTCTTGTAATCACCAAACTACCAAACAAGGAGACATCACGTCGTGTTGACTTTCTTTATACCACACCAGAAGAATTCCCATTTGCGATTTTATATTTCACAGGCAGTAAGATTTTTAATACGGTAATGAGACATGAAGCGCTGGCAAAGGAATTAACAATGAATGAGCATGGATTGTATTCATTGGTAGGCAAGAAGAAAGGCGAAAAGGTGGAGCACATATTCAGAACAGAAAAAGATATATTCGATTATTTGGGTTTGGAATATAAGGCGCCGCACGAACGCACAGATGGAAGAGCAATTATTAAAGCATCTGAAAAAAGCGCAGTAGAAAGTGCAGCGACAAACGTAGAAGAAAAAAGCGCAAAAGCAAAAGTAGAAGATGAAGAAGAACCGTTAATTGATAAGGAAATCAAACAACTAATTATAAATTTCAAGAAGAATGGAATAAATGTGCTACACAGTTTGAGCGAACATCAATTAACTCAAATGTTAAAAATAGCTAACATTCTTTATAGAAACTTCCAACCAATTATGACGGATAATGAGTACGATATACTTCAAGATTATATAACAGAAAAATTCCCCTCAAACCAAGAGGTTTTCAAAGTAGGAGCGCCAGTTGAAAAGAACAAAATCCAGTTACCATATGAAATGGGCTCAATGGATAAAATAAAACCGGACACAAATGCTTTAACAAATTGGGCAAAGAAATACACAGGTCCATATGTATTGTCGTGTAAATTGGACGGAGTAAGTGGTCTTTATAGCACGGAAGAAAAAATACCAAAATTATATACAAGAGGAGATGGCAAAGTAGGTCAAGATGTGAGTCATTTAATACCGCATTTGCGTCTGCCAAAATCAAAGGGTATCGTAATTCGCGGCGAGTTTATAATTCCAAAGAGTATATTTGAAACCAAATACAAGACAAAATTTGCGAATCCAAGAAATATGGTCGCCGGTATTGTAAATCAAAAAACAGTAAGCGAAGCAATAAACGACATAAATTTTGTTGCTTACGAGGTAATAAAGCCAGTTTTAAAGCCTTCAGATCAAATGAGTTTCTTAAGAGTACAAAACGTAGAAACAGTTTTAAATAAGATAACAACAACAATATCAAATGAATTGCTATCAGAGACCCTTATTGACTGGCGTGAAACTTATGCTTATGAAATAGATGGAGTGATAGTAACAGATGATAAATTATATCCTCGTAAGTCAGGAAATCCAGAACACTCATTCGCTTTCAAGATGGTTTTATCAGACCAAATTGCGGAAGCAAAAGTTGTCGACGTAATATGGACACCAAGTAAGGACGGTTATTTGAAACCGCGTGTCCAAATCGAACCGATTAATTTGGGCGGTGTCCGAATTGAATACGCAACTGGGTTTAATGGTGCTTTTATAAATGACAACAAAGTAGGTATAGGCGCAGTAATAGAATTAATAAGAAGTGGCGATGTGATTCCTCATATTCGCAAAGTCACCACACCGGCCGAAGAAGCCAAAATGCCAACAACCCCTTATAAATGGAATGACACGCATGTAGACGTTTTATTAGAAGATATAAACAGCGATGAAACTGTCAAAGAGAAGGTGATAACAGGTTTCTTTAGAGGTATTGGTGTTGAAGGGCTAAGTTCAGGAAATATTGTGCGCATTATTGATGCCGGTTTTGACAGTGTTCCTAAAATAATAAATATGACCAAAAAAGATTTCTTAACCGTCGACGGATTTAAAGACAAGACAGCAAATAAGCTTTATAACGGAATCAAAGAAAAATTAGAAAGTGCATCCGTTATATCAATAATGTCAGCGTCTAATATTTTCGGAAGAGGATTTAGTGGTAAAAAAACCGAGTTGATAATGGAGGCATATCCAGATGTTTTGATTTCAAAGGAACCCGCGCAAGAAAAGATAAACAAAGTAGCGTCTATTAAGGGAATGGCGAAAAAAACCGCCGAAGCATTTGTTCAAGCAATACCAAATTTTATTCAGTTTTTAAAAGAGACCAATTTGACACATAAAATAGCACAAGCGCAAGCACAAGAAGTAGAAGAGAAAGACCAGTCCCATCCTTTATTTGGTAAAACAATAGTTATGACCGGATTTAGAGATGCGGCCATTCAACAAGCACTCAAAGATGTAGGCGCCAAATTAGGTTCAAGTGTTTCGAAAAACACCTTCTTAGTTCTAGTAAAAGATTTAGAAGAAGACACTGGAAAAGCCGCGGATGCGAAAAAACTGGGTATAAAGTTAATGACGCCAGAAGAGTTTAAAGCGCAGTACCTGTAAAAAAGAAAATAGAGAAAACTTATTTAGACATTAAAAAATAATAACTATAAAAAAACATAATAAAACCAAAGTATTATCTAATATATAATATATAAATGCTTCGCTTAGTTTTATTAGCTACTACTTTTTTTGCTGTTTGCAACTCACAAACATTATTAAATGAGAATGAAATATGGTCTCATTTCACAAACTTTCAAGAAAAGTTCACTAAGAAATATGAGAACGTCCAAGAGCTTGAGACACGTTTCGCAGTTTTCAGAGAAAATTTCCGCAATATCATAACCCACAATGCGGATCGTAACCAGAGTTTTACAATGGGCGTCAATCAGTTTACCGATTTGACCCCTGAGGAGTTCAAGGCGCAGATGATCCGAGGATTGAAAGCGCCGGTTGGCTCTTTTGGTTGCGGAAGTTTTTCTAATTCCGCTTCTGGAGCTCCTGCGTCGATTGATTGGCGCACAAAGGGTGCGGTTACTACTGTGAAGGACCAAGGGCAATGTGGTTCTTGCTGGACTTTTTCTTCTACTGGTGCTATGGAAGGTGCTTGGGCGATTGCGAAGGGTCAACTAATTGACCTTGCTGAGCAGGAGCTTGTTGATTGCGCTGGTTTGAAGTATGGCAGCATGGGATGCAATGGCGGCCAAATGGAAGGTGCGTTCAAATTCATTATTGAGAATGGTCAGTGTGCTGCGTCTTCGTATCCTTACACTGCTAAGGATGGTACTTGCCATAGTTGCTCGGCAGTTGCTCACGCCACATCTTGTTCTGATGTCAAACCCAATGACCAATTGTCTTTAAAGGCGGCGGTTGCTAAACAACCTGTAGCTGTGGCAATTGAGGCGGATACCAAATATTTCCAATCCTATTCTGGTGGTGTTTTGACTTCTTCCAGCTGTGGAACCAGTTTGGACCATGGAGTTCTCGCTGTTGGTTATGGTGAGGAGAATGGACAAAAATATTGGCTTGTTAAGAACTCATGGGGTACTTCTTGGGGAGACAAAGGTTATGTAAAGATTGGTCGCTCGGAAAGCACAAATGATGCGGGTATTTGCGGTATTGCTATGGATCCATCATTCCCAACTGTTTAAACTAAAATAAAAAACAAAAATAACATAATAACATAATAATCAATAAATTATTTAAATATATAATAAATAATTTATTACTATGTTTCACGTAATGAATAATGATCATAAAAAAAATAAAAATAGTAATAATAATAATAGTAACAATAATGAAAACAAAGCATTAATTGATTATTTTAATTCAATGTATATAGATTGTATAAACTTTTCTAAAAATATCGTAAACAAAAAAGACGATAATCCGTGTGATTTTATTAAAGAAAAAATAAATAATCTAACCCAAACTCAAGACAATAGTAAATTAAGACATCATATAATTTATGCCGTAGCAAAATAACACTCCAATCTTAAAACTCAAACTCATATTCGACCATCGCCTTCATATCGGTTTTCATTTTATTATACATAACAGCCCGCATTTTACCAAATGTCGAGTCTTGTTTAAATTCATTGCCCATAATTTTAATCAGCGTTTTATCGCACAATATAGCAAACGATTCATCGTCGCGAATCCGAGTAGCCCACAGTTTTTTCCATTCGTGAAACGCCTTGGATATTTTCATTTGAACGCGCATCAAAAACAAACACAATTTATCTTTGGGTAATTCGACCCATTGAGAAGACCCCTTATCAGAACCCTCAATAAAAGCATAAAATATATTGGTTTTTTGAACAAAAGCAAACAAAGGGATAAAATTGTTTTCTAAATTGTCTAAATAAAGAACCCTCGATAAAACCACATTTATCGTGTCTAAAAAGTTATTTTCCAATAAAAAGTCGATATCAGAGTCAATAATCTTTATTTTATCAATTAAATTTTCAAATACTAAGGAAGGTACAACATTACTATTTAACCACTCCAAAACATTTATTTTCTTCTTCTTTTTAACGACAAACTTATTAACCTCATCCATTTTTTCCTCCAATTTGCTATATTTATAACCCAATTCCAACAACATTTGATACATTTTTTTAGGACACGGCAAATCATCGCAAATATCATCATAATCATCATTATTTTTATTAGCCCGTTTTTTGTTGGATTTATATATTAATTCGCACAAAGTAACGTGTTTTTCCATATTAATCTTGGTTTTATAACATTTTCCGCACCAAGTGCAAGAATATTGAGAAAACTGTTTAAAATTCATTGACAACATAATATATTGTTATTATTTAATATGAATTAAAATAAATCAATTTTATTTACAAGTTCGAAGATTTAATATCGCACTATTTTATATATGTCATCATTTGGAAAAACAGCAATCGTATACAATAACCCAAGTAAATTACTCGGTTTACCACCATATTATTATAGATTAAGAAGTTGCGACACAAATTTGACAAGTAATACACCAGCAAATCAATATCAAAGATTAAAATTAATTCAAAATACAGTACGCGTCTATAGTTCTATATATACATCAAATTTAGGACCTTTAAATGCTTATAAACAACCAACAGCAGCAACATATGGCGTATGTTGGAATCAAATGAGCGACAGACCAGTTCCAAGTGTTCAAAGAGCAACAGTTCCCACAGGTTTCAATAATAATTTAAATGGTCGTCATCATTCAGTCACTTCGAGTAAACCGGGAAGTCAAACACCAGGCGGCGCAGGTTGCGACATAAAACATAATTCATATGATAGATATTTGAATCGTTTGAAAGGAAAGGGACCATTAAGACGGGGTCCAATCCCGGCAAATTTTGGCACGCCGATACCATTTAACCCAGCAATCCCAGTTTACGGTGGTAAAACAACGAAGACAAATATTGTCAACGGTTGCGATTGTCCTATCGAAAGTAAAGCACTTGATGAAAAACAAGATATTCGCATTTACAATAATCCTTTGTATTATCCAGACCCAAATAGTAATTACGGTTTTTCGGTTGGCCAATATGTTTATGCCATAAAACCAGGCACAGATTATTTTTCAAAAGCAGTAGTAACAAATGTAAATGGAAATATATATACAATTACGTTTACAGATGGAACAGTCGATACCCAAAATGTTAATCAATTGCTAATATATTTCCCTTGTAATTGTGAAGGTCTTCCTACAACCGATTTTTCACCATATAGTATAGAATTTTTGAAATATGTTAAAACAAAACTCAGTAATTTCTGTAATGTCATCAATCAATTACAAGAAATACAACAACAATATTAACAAAATAAAAATTATAATTTAGAAATACTTGTATAAAAAGTATAAAAGGTATAAAAATTTTATATTTATAAATAATATAAAATGCCTGCGACTATTAAAATGTCTTTATCTAATGGAAATCCTACGACTGCTCAAATAGCAGCTTTAACATATGCTTCAAACCTATCGCCTGTTCCTAAAACAACCCAATTAAAAGCAAGTGGACCTTTGAATTCTGGGATGATTCATCGCATTCACACTACAAAACCAGGATGCGGTTCTTGTGGTAGAAAATAAACTTTATAAGCTTGCTAAAAAACGCTGAAAAAGAAAATATTTATAATATTAATTTTATAAACTAATATTATAATGTCATCGTCAACATCGAATGTCACTGCATATCCTCAAGGTTTGTTAAATAGGTCAACTTATTTTAAAACAATGTTTGATACTACATTGCTCCCGTATAATAAAATGTACGATGGAAGAAAATTGTGTTATAATGTTAGCAAAGGTACATTTATATATAAACCTCATACGGATGTAGGTATGATTGGTAGAAGCGCTGCAGGTTATTTAGCTCAAAGAAAACGAATGTAAAGTAAAACCATTTAAAGAACAAATTGTATTTTTTTAAATATATTGGATTCTTTAAAAAATATTTTCCAATCGGCGGTAATTATTAGAACAACACCAAATAAAAATAACAGCATTTGTGTTTCATTATTTATCATAACCATTCTATTTTTCCTGGGATTAAATAAATATATTAATAAAACTGCCATTAAAGCTATAAATATAAACTCAGTTCGTTCTCTCCAAAACAAAACTTGTTTGTCTAAATCAGAATCCGTCTTATTTTTTAATTTTAAATACAAGTGAGTAGATGCTAAAATAATAAATACAATTTTGAGTAAAAATATTGTTGATATATAGATTGTGTAGTAATCCATTATTTATATATTTTTATATTTTTATATAATTAATTATGAAAAAAAATATAAACGAAAATAACAAAAACCTAAAAGCCAAAAGCCAAAAAATAAAAAGTATACTAAATATATAAAATGGTTTGCGCTATTTCATGTATGATATCCACGATGTTCATTGTAGGTATGATTTATTTTTACAATATGACAAACAAGAGTGAAATTGTAAAACAATATAAAAATTCACTGCCAAGTGATTTACAAAAAAGATATGAAAATATCTCTGAGGAGAGAAAACGAATCAGTATATATGGATATATTTTGGGATTAATTCTTTCTCTCTTTGTTGTATTTTATAATATAAAAATTAAGGGGCAACGTCTAAACACCTTTTCTTTGGTTTGTATTGTAATGGCAACATGTTTTGTAACTAATTATTTTTACTATATGTTGTCGCCAAAATCGGACTGGATGTTGAATCACATTAGCAATCAACAACAAACCAGAGCTTGGTTACTAATGTATAGAGAGATGTCTTATAATTATCACTTAGGATTGGTTTTTGGAATAGTCGCGGTAGGTGTTTTAGCATTTGCGTTTAGATGTTAAAGCCGATTTTTTGGCGAAGTCTTATAACGAAGTAGAAGGCGACCTAAATCCAATTATAAGGATTAAAATTATATTGTTTTTCAACGCCCAAGTGCATTAGTCCGTGCGAACCAACAGCTATAGTTAGACTGGATAAAAGCATTATTTGTTGATAATAATTCAAACGCATAATCGATTTATAGTTTTTAACCATTAATATAACAATAAAAAGCAAAATTAAACCAGTAACAAACAACGCATTTAATGATGGAGCGATTAAGTAGTCAGAAAGCATTTATAATATATAAACCTAAAATATTATAATGTAAATATATAACGAAATAATTTAAATGTTAAATTATATATTATTATATAATTTAATAAAATGGCAATACGAAGAATACAAAAAGAATTACAAGAATTAAATAAAGATACACCGGCAAATTGTTCAGCGGGTCCAGAATCAGATAATGATATGTTTCGATGGAAAGCAACTATTATCGGCCCATCTGAAACGCCGTATGAAAATGGCATATTTAATTTAAACATCTCTTTCCCAGCGGATTATCCGTTTAAACCACCACATATTACTTTTGAAACTAAAGTTTATCATCCAAATATAAACGCAAATGGCTCGATTTGCTTGGATATATTAAAAACCCAATGGAGTCCTGCGTTGAGCATCACCAAGGTACTATTGTCGGTTTGTTCGCTTTTATCGGACGCCAATCCTGACGACCCATTAGTGCCGGAAATTGCGAACCTATATAAAACAAACCGTGAGGAGTTTAATAGAAAGGCCAAAGAATGTACTATAGAGTATGCGAATTAAAAAACCCTACTATAATAAAACAGGATAAATAATGGTAACACCTTGCAAATCATCATAATCAATAAACCGAGGGAATGTTTTATCGTCGTAATTTTGTTCAGCTACATAAATCCCGTTTGGCTGAATTGTAGAAACAATAGCCACGTGACCATAAGGAGCGTTATATTTGTAATATTTTGGCCATATAACTAAACTGCCGACTTTCAAATCATTTGTCTTTATAACATTGTTACCGTGTAAAGTGGAAAATTTCGCAGATGGTATTTCAACAGCATTTTCAACGTTAGCAAATGTAATGCCACGAGTAGTTTGCAAATATCGCCGAGCATATTCGACACATTGCCACTTTATTCCGGTATATAAACCATTAAAATAATTGGCATCCGAACTGTTTGTCTGTCCTTTTTGGTTTGAATAGGCTGGTACACCGTCAAAAGTACCGACAATAGTACCGAATTTTTTTACACTTGTAGAGAAAAAATAATAAAACAAAATTACAAAAACTACAAATATTGTTAAAGTCAATATTATTTTTTTTTGAGTCATTACTTATAATATAATTATTTTTTTAAAAAACAATTTAAAGACAAATTTCATATATAATATGTCTTAGACCAAAAAATTAGTATCTAACAGCAAACTAAATCACAATAACTTTCACTTTAAGAAAATAATTAGATTAAACGATACTAGCACCGGCCATCTGGCTCAATTGGATAGAGCGCCTGCCTACGGAGCAGGAGGTTCCAGGTTCAAGTCCTGGGTTGGTCATTAAAATGCTCGTATAGTGAAACGGTTATCACAATCGTCTTATGAGCGATTATTCTGAGTTCAATTCTCAGTATGAGCAAAAACGGATACAGCATATAAAATAAAAAAACAAAATAAATAGGGGTAAGTATCCGTACAGCAAAAACTAATTTTAAAACTAAAATTTTATCATAACAAAACGTCGACTTTTGGTGTGGAGGGTGTGTGTAGTGGGTATAAGTTTCCATACAGCAATTTTAAATCATTCAACGATTAAACGAGTATTTTTATTATTATAATTAATGAATTAATAAGCCTTATAAATTTCTCACTGTTACATAGATTAGAAGTGTAAAGTGTCTGGTGTAAAGGGCGATTGTTTCAAATTAATTATTAAAAAATTACAAAGGAAACAGCAAAATGGTCTTATAGTGTAGTTGGTCAGCACCTGGGACTTTGAATCCCGTAACCTGAGTTCGAATCTCAGTAAGACCAAATTTTATTTAATATGTATTATTTAAATACTTATTAAAACATGATTTATTTGAAACTTCGTCGTTTTGTTTTCGACCTTTTATTTTTTCTATAAGTACGACGATAAGTTTTTCTTTTACCGCCTTTTTTACTACTACTACTGCCACCAGGTTCATCTTTTATTTTTATAAAAGGTGCCGCAGCAGTTAAAGTCATATTATAAAAGCCTGAAAAATCACTCGATGTAACTCTCATTCCTTCCTTACTAAATAACAAGATAGGTTCCGCACCATCTGTATCATTATTATACAACAATATATTGTCAGCTCTTACAGGGTAATCAACTAAAAGCATTGAAGCAGTACCTCGAAGAAAACCATCATAAATACCTTCGGCTACAGCAATAGGCATTTGTATACGACCAGAACCAGATGCTAACAAATATTGATTGCGACTTTCTACTCTTCTTTTACACGTTTCCTTAGAAGCCCAAATAACAGCAAATGTTGTTTTATAACCTTTTCTCTCCTTTGACTCTCTCAATAAATCACTAACAGCTCTAAAATTTTGACCGGTTGTATCGAAAACAATATTTAAACCCAATTCTTGAGCTCGATCGCTCATTCTTTTATTAAATGCGTTTGTGATTCCTGCCATTGTTTCCTGTCCTTTTTTTGTAGTAAAATCAAATATAACACCATTTTCCATTAAAATTGTTCTTATTTCATCAGGGTCAATATTAATATAGTCTGTTACGCCTTCTTTCGCAAGAAGTTGCGTTTTTATTGTAGACTTGCCAACACCAGGAGGACCACATAATACAATTAATGTTGGTCTTGAAGAAGCAGAAGATGCTGAAGAAGCAGATCTAAGTAATGCGGGAAATATTAATTCATCAAAAGGTATTGCGCCAAATGGAGGCGGATCACCTTTTTTCGGTTTTAAAATGTTCAATAAAATTGTAGGATCATGATAATCAATAGAATCCATAATATATTATTATAAATATTTTTTTAAATTAAATTACTTAAAGACAAATAAGTAATATATTATGTGAAGGACATAAAAAGTGTCTGGAACAAATTAGTGCTCTGTTAGCTCAGTTCGGTAGAGCATACGGCTGTTAACCGTAGGGTCAAAGGTTCAACTCCTTTATAGAGCGAATATTTAATTTTATGAAATACATAAAATTAAAACACTGTAATAAATAAAAAATTGAAATGAAAATGTATTAAATAATTAAAATTATATTAGACAGAAATGGAAGCACAAATGAATTTGACACAAAACCCTTTACAAACGTCAGCTGTAGAAGACCCAGACTTACAACTGGCACAAAAAATATACGCTGGACTACAAGAAGACATCCAAAGATATTTAATAGAAGATTATATAAAACCGCAATTAGAAGAAGGTGATAAATGGATAAGCCTATTTAACGAATTAATTGAATCCGAAGAATGCTCACATCTTGAATATATGTGTTTAATAGAGCCGGTCACCAAAATTATTCAAAACGAAACCGCGTTGGCAA
>Ga0222712_10007255_pt1 | contig 10767 bp, 15 predicted proteins | sample C33_657DmetaG_FD_165043 | JGI IMG/M metagenome (GOLD analysis project Ga0222712, IMG submission 165043) | Estuarine water microbial communities from San Francisco Bay, California, United States - C33_657D | ecosystem: Environmental > Aquatic > Marine > Unclassified | place: USA: California... | reverse complement strand
ACAATGCCATGTGTGTTGATGACTCATCTAGCCCAAACTTTTTCTGTTTAAAAACCTAAGCGATAGACTGGCTAGTCTCTTTATTCGCATCTAATTTCGAACTGTGCTTAATCACAGAATTGGCAATGACTTGGAAAACTAATCACCAAGCCACTGCTTTTATCAGGCAAGCATCAAGGGGTCTACTATGGACGGAACGCTAATTCTGCAACATTTGAAGAAACATGGGCAATTAGCAGATTGGGAGATTGCCTCAGCGATGAATCTCACCGTAGCTAGTGTGCGTGACTGTTTAAGCAAACTGTCTGCTAAAGGCGATGTGTCACAATGCACGGTCATTCGTTTTTTGGATGGTCAGCCCATTGAGGGCATGTTGTGTCGAATTGCTGGCACCATTCCACCTAAAGCACCGGGCAGAAAACCCAACACCTAAGTATTGAGCTGCCCCATTCAATTCTGTTTGCTTGACTCAATAAATGGATCATCAAACTGTCGGTCGTGCTCATCAAATATGCCTGCGATTTTTCCATAAAATAGCCGATACACTTCAGCGGCACCGGTCTTATTAGTGACGTCAAAATAATTATCCGCTAAACCTTGCAAGGTTTTCATGATGTCTAAATGGGCTTGTCTATGGACTCGAAAATAATCGTTATTTTCACCAATGTTAGGCCGATTCAACATGATGCTTTCTTCATGATCAAAGTGCCTACCGGCTAAATCAATAATGTGAAATAAGAAAGAAGGCATGCGTCCATGACAAGACGCTTGCTGCTCATTGCCGCAACTCGGTGTGTCAGAGTCCGGCAACAAACTGCAAGCACAGGCATAACGCAAATCAGCCAGGTATTTTTCAAGCTGCTGATGCTCTTTGTTGATCATCGCATAATCGCTTGGGGCTAATTTATTAATTGCTTTGCTGTGCACTACCATGTTTTATTGCCCTTCTGATTGATAGCCGGCATAGGAAATTGCATCAATCAAAATCATCCGCATCGTGACCAACAGCATCAACCGATGCCGCTTGCTTTGAAGCTTGGTAGCCTGCTGCAGTTAATTTTATTCGATAGGGGCAGGTTGCAAGGTGGCCTTCTAATCTGCCATTGATCACCGTTGTTTCTATTTTGCAATAAGCACAGCGATAGCGATGCAATTGCTCTTCGTAGTGTTCCTGCGGGTAGTCTATGTAAAACAATTTTTTTATCATGCCCAGGCTCCTAAGCGTTGGTTATTTCAGCGCTTGCATTTTTATTTCTATTAACTCTTTTCTTAGGCTATCACTAGCCGATGGCTTGAGCAACGTTGAAGCCTGATGAACTATTAAAAAGGTAACTAATAATTGCTAATTAGCCAATCTTTGCTTTCATTAACAGAAGATCATATTAAATATCCATATAAATCTCTTTATCAAGAATACCATGTCTTTTAATAAGGAATAACTATGAAATTTGATTACTCAACTAATCCACCCACAGCATGGTTCGTTGAATACGGCGATTGGGTCCCAGCAGACCCAAGAGATGTGATGCAATGCACTGTTTGTCAGAAGTATTTTGTAAATACAGATCTGTTCAACAAAACACCAATCTGTAGTGTAGGTTGCAGGTTGAGAAAAGCTGAAGCTGATAATTAATTAAGTCAGTGATATTAATTTAATTAAGTTTGATTTTGTTGTGCGCCGAGGGCTTTAACCAGTTCGGCTATATCCCACTCACAACCACCACAACCGGTTAACGCGCCGCTGCGTTGTGAGATTTCATCTACATCCAAACCTTGCTTAACCAGTTTTTCTATATATCCTCGCGTTGTGCCGCTGCATTGGCAGATTACCTCGTCTGCAGGTTGAAGTTGATTGGTAGGCATAGTTGATTTTAGTAGGGGAAAATAATAATGATTAAATTATAAGTCTAGGTATTTTAAATTGGCGTACTTTAATTTTTCCAAATGAGAATTAGTCCGTTTTGTAAATCAAGGGTAGTCTTAAAAATTGCTTCGATAGGGCTCATGCTTAGTCCCCAAAGCGTACCTAAAGACGTAAAAAAGCCCCACATCTCTGTGAGGCTTTAAAATTTGGGGTGGCTGATGGGGCTCGAACCCACGACAACTGGAATCACAATCCAGGGCTCTACCAGCTGAGCTACAGCCACCATAGAGACTTTGATTTGGCCTGCCCGACAGGAATCGAACCTGTAACCCCCAGCTTAGAAGGCTGGTGCTCTATCCGGTTGAGCTACGGGCAGATATAGGGTTACAAGGGTTAAATACGGCGCAATTAGTACGCTCCATATAAAACTTTTCGGGCTGACATTTAATAAAGCAACTGAATTATTCAATTGCAAATTGTTGGTCGGCGTGGAGAGATTCGAACTCCCGACATCCTGCTCCCAAAGCAGGCGCGCTACCAGGCTACGCTACACGCCGAAGGGCAGAAATATACTGCAATCCGAGCTTTAGGTCAATTCTAATATGTTAAAATGACGCTTTATTTTTAATAATTGTTTCCTATTAAGCAGCCCAATCCAATGACAGCGCAAATAATTGATGGTAAAGCCATTGCCGCCACCTTACTCGATTCTATTAAATTGCGCATTGACGCAAGACTCAAAGCAAATAAGCGCGCGCCCAGTCTAGCCGTTGTCCTAATAGGCGGCGATCCGGCTTCGGCCATCTACGTTCGCAACAAACGCCTGGCATGCGAAAAAGTTGGCATCAAGTCCCTGGCTTACGATTTGCCAAGCAGTACCAGCGAAGCTGAATTGCTAACGCTGATTAAACAATTAAATGAAGATAAAACTGTGGATGGCATCTTGGTGCAGTCGCCCTTGCCTGCTCACATCAAAGACGAACACATCATAGAGCAAATTAGCCCGGATAAAGACGTGGATGGCTTTCACCCGCACAATATAGGACGCTTGGCCGTGCGTCAACCTACCTTACGCTCTTGCACGCCATTTGGGGTGATCAAGCTATTGCAAGCAGCCAATATTTCCTTGATGGGCTTGGATGCGGTCGTGGTGGGGGTGTCCAACCACGTAGGCCGCCCTATGGCATTGGAATTGTTGTTGGCCGGTTGCACCGTCACCAGTTGCCATCGCCACACCAAAGATTTAGCCAAGGCCATCATGCAAGCCGACTTAGTGATTGCCGCCGCAGGCAAACCGGGCTTGATAAAAGGCGAGTGGATTAAGCCAGGGGCAATCGTGATTGACATCGGCATTAACCGATTAGCCGATGGCAGCATAGCCGGTGACGTGGACTTTAAAGCTGCGAAAGAACGCGCCGCATACATTACGCCAGTACCTGGTGGCGTGGGGCCAATGACGGTCGCCACCTTAATGGAAAACACCTTGCTGGCTCTGGAGCTTAGCGAAGCCGCCTAATCAATTTTTTCAAAGCATTCAAGCCATTAGACTAGTTTTGCATGAATGCTTTATTCGGTGTACACTCACGCGCTAATTTTGTAAGCGCACGTTTAATTACGTTTTTTAGAATTTACTTAAGTATTTGGAATCCAATCATGGCAGCCGTTACTAATAAACAATTTACTCCTTATCAGCCTAAAGCCGATGAGCAATACATGAGCAAAAATCAGCTCAACCATTTCCGTAAGATTCTAAACGAATGGAAACTGGAATTAAGCAACGACTTAAACCGAACCGTGCACACCATGCAAGACGAAGTTACGATGTTTGCTGATCCCAATGACCGAGCTAGCCAAGAAACCGACATGACTTTAGAGTTGCGCAACCGCGATCGCGAGCGCAAATTAATCAAAAAAATCGATGAAACCTTGCGTAACATAGACGGCGGTGAATACGGCTATTGCGAAGGCTGTGGCATAGAAATTGGTCTAAAACGCTTAGAAGCCAGACCGACTGCCACGCTTTGCATAGACTGCAAAACGCTGGATGAAATGCGCGAAAAACAAGTCGCAAAATAGATCAAAAAAGGCCGCTAAATGCGGCCTTTTATTTTTATCCTCACTCCCACTCTAAGGCCGGGTATAGGGTATTCACATTGCGCCTATTGGCCACATCAAACAACAGCCATTTGTCTTTTTCAGTCGCGGCAGCAGTGTTCATCGTGGCCTCCATGCTGACACCTTGTTTAATGCTGGCGCGTATGTCGTTTAATAAAACCTGCAAATAGGTTTGCGCCTTATTCATATCCTGCTCACCGTCTTGGCTAACGGGGCCATGACCGGGTACAACTTGCAAAGCGCCACTGAGTTTTAGTTTATCCAGTTCAGCTATCAAGCCTTTCACGTCTCCCTCTACCACCGGCGTGCGCTCTATAAACAACAAATCACCGCTAAACAATGTATGCGTTTGGCTGTCCATGACCGTTAAATCGGTATGGGTGTGTGCAACCGGATGGGCTGTTAGCACCAGTACTCTGTCACCCAAATCCAAGCTTAAATTGCTTTTAACCGCAAGGCTAGGCTTAACCAATATGGTGCCCAAGGCATCTTCACCCAACAACTTGGCGTTTAATTTAGCGTATTGTTCTTGGCGCAATTCCATGGTCGTGGCCAATTTTTCGTGCCCGATGAATTCCGGTTCAACCTCATTCAACTGACTGGCCAAGAATGCAGCGTTGCCGTAAGTGTGGTCTGGATGCACGTGGGTGTTAATCACGTATAGCACCGGCAAGGAAGTGACCTTAGCGATGGCCTGACGAAGTTGCTGCCCTACTTTAAGGCTACCGCCGGTATCGATGACGGCCACCCCCTTACTGCCCACAACAAAGCTAATGTTGCAAATATCGCCTTGGTAGCCGTCGTCTATGTCTAAATGCGCGCCATGATGCACATATATACCCTGCCCTAGCGATTCAATAACGAAATCCTCACTGTATGCTGCGCGGGCAGGTATCAGCCAAACTAGGCCGCTAAGTATAATCATTAAAATTCGCATGGTTTATTCCTGCACTTTGGGTTTTTAATAGAATAATGGGCTATCATGTATCAACTAAGTTTCATTAAATTTATTAGTCATTAAAATCAATATACAGGAATACCCTCATGAAACAAACTCCAAGCCACTACACGAAAACCGCCATCATCCTTCATTGGCTCATCGCTATTTTTATCGCCTTGATGTTTGTCTTAGGTTGGTACATGGCAGAATTGCCTAAAGAAGCCCCCAAGCAAATGGCTTACGATCTCTTTGATCTAGGCGTCTACACTTGGCAAGCAGCGGAAGAAATCAGCCCTAGAACCTTTTATTTCAACTTACATAAATCGCTTGGTCTGACGGTTCTAGCCTTGATCATTTTGCGTATTTTCTGGCGCATCACCCACACACCACCGGCAGCCTTAAGTTCATACAAAGCCATAGAGAAAAAAGTCGCCACGGCCACTCACCATTCCCTGTATTTGCTCATGTTAGCCGTGCCATTGACCGGTTTAACTATGGCGATAAACAGCAAATACGGCGTGAAATGGTTTGGTATAGACCTCATTGCCGGACTAGACAACAAGCCGGTACGCGATTTTTTTGAATGCACGCATGAGTTCGTTGGTATCGTTTTATTGGTGTTGATAGGCATACATTTACTTGGTGCACTAAAACATAAATTCATCGACAAAGATGAGACCATGAGCCGCATGCGCTTGAAATAAAGCATGCTATTAATTACTGCCATCGTTGCCGCAGTCCTTACCTTAATATTGGTAAAGCTTTCTTATGCTGTTATTTATCTTCGACGAGAAAATAAAGTCAGTCTTGGCAATGGTGGTAACGAGGCCCTAGAAAGAGCGATACGCGCTCAAGGCAATTTTGCCGAATACGTGCCGCTTGGTCTCATTCTTATTGCCTGCTTAGAATTAAACGGCGCACCTTGGTGGTTGGTTCTTATGCTGGGCTTATCACTCATTGCTGGTCGTGTTTTCCATGCCCAAGGAATCAATCAAAGCCCACCCAATTTCTCTAAACGGGTGCTGGGCATGAAATTCACTTTGCGTACATTAATTGCTTTAGCCATTATTAACCCAGCATGGTCCTTGTATAAATTCATCAGCTATTAAGCAATCGCCACTGCGCGCTATTATGTGTCTGATGACAGATTTGGGTCAGAAACAGAATTTAATTGCTGGCTTGAAAATCTGCGTGTCGGCGGTTCGATTACAGTCTGAGACACCAATAAAATCATCCTCATAGCGATGTGGGGGTTTTTTATGTTTTTTGATTTTTAAAATTCCCTACAACGACTTACTGTGCTGACACTTTAGAGCGTTAGGAATCTATTAGTGTGGATTCTCTAAGTTGATAAACCGATTACGGTACTTACTTGAATGAATTCAGCTGCTCAGCGTCGCCTAACACCATGGTTAAAAAGACGGCGTGTTATCTTGGTATGAAGATCAACTGTGCGCTTGAATAATCCTAAATGTGAATGACAATCGAATTTGGATTGAATGATGCTAATGAAAAATCACTGTAGCGCTATAGGTCTATAAGGCGAAGCATCTACCAAATCTTAATAACAATCTTGGATCACCTTTAATCCGTAATTGCCCAGTAATTAACATCAATGGGACATTAGTATCTTTATTCAAAAATTTAACCCAAGTCTTAGAATCCACACTCACGTATAAATCTGCTTTATCAAAAAAACCATCCGTTACTTCTATAGATTGTTTATCAATCTTAATGGTGGCTTTTCTCTCATGTTCGCCCCGAAATAAGAAATGATAAGTTGCGGATAGATCTTTAGCTTTACCTTTCTGGAAAGTTAATTTCGTTCCTGTTAAAAAACTTTCAATGTCTTTAACTCTGATGCTAGAGCCAATCACTTTTACAGTTTTATGAGGGAATTTTTTATTCACATAATCTGTGACGTCAGAATTGTTATTAACAAAGATGGTTTCTTTTTTATTTTTTAATGGATCCACAACATTTTCTAAAAATATTTTTTTATCCGCATTAAACTGCCCAATAATGTCTTCACCTGCTGGACAGACGGCCATGCAGTAAGCCGCCTTATATTGAGGACCAAATGATAAACTCTGCCAAAAAGACACGGTTTCACTGTCGCTGACTTTTTCTCTATATTTTTTTGCGTTTTTTGAATCCGCTATGTTTTCTATCCAATTACTAAAGCCGCCTAAAAATTCGTGGTAATTATGGGTATAACACGCACCAAAATCAAAATATCCGTCTTTGTGAATCGCCCCAGTAGGGCAAGCGGCAACACATAGCTTACATTCAAAACATGGATTGTAGTCAAGAGGCTTGGATTCAGATTCAATCTCAATATTACTAATCACGGTTCCTAGTAGAATAAAATTTCCAAATTTAGGATGGATGACATTTCTGTGTATACCCATTTTGCCCAGCCCCGCGGCTTCTGCAATAGGTTTATGAGAAATGACCCAAATCTTATTAGGCCAGTTATCCATCTCCATAGGGAACCCAGTATTTGATGTGCCTGCGCGATAACCCATGTCTTCAAGGGCAAAAGTTAATTCGCGCCCAACGATATCTGATTCATCCACAGCTAAATGAAAATTACGATTCGCAATTGATCTAGCTGGCGCTCTAACACTATCAGGATTCATCTTAACGACGAAAGCGATAAGTGTTTTAGCAAAAGGAAAGTTTTTTAAGATTTCATCTTTTTCATTTGCAATTGCTGGGTTATTAATGGATACAATGCCAGCATCTGCAGCCCCGCAATGTTTAGCTAGATCAATTAATTGGTCTTTTGATAATTGTTCTATTTTTTTCATTTTTTGATCATAGGTTTCATTACCAGTCCCAAAATCATAATTTTTAAATTTCTAATTAAGAGTGACTGCAGTGAAAAGTATAAAAACTTTGTAAGGAATCCAGGTAACAATGTAATTTTTTTACCCAACGCATTAATTGAGTCTTTGGCTACATTTTCTGGATTAAGCGCCAAAACGAAATGCATGTTAGCTTTTTCAGCAAAGCCAGTATGAACTGGCCCTGGGGCAACGGTTAGAACATCAACATTATGTCGTTTCATTTCCGAATGAAAACCTTCCCCAAAAGACTGCACAAATGCTTTACTTGCAGCGTAATTAGCTGAACCAGGCGTGCCTAAGAACCCAAGTAATGAACTAATAAGGATGATTCCACCGCGTTTCTTTTTAGCGAATTTTTGCCCATAAATATAACTTAACTCCATAAGTGATCTGCAATTAAGGTCTATTAGGGTTTTTTCAATATCAATTTGGCTGTCTAATAAATTACCTGAAGTGCCAAATCCAGCATTTGAAACAATCAGTCCAACATCTAAATTAGTGGTCATTTCATCTAATATTTTAGCTGCATCTGTCTGCCCTAAATCTAAATTAATTGGCAATGATTTAATCCCATATGAATTTTCTAATTGATCGGATAATTCTTCCAATAGCCGTTTTCTTCTTGCCACAAGCACAACATTGAATCCAATATTTGCTAATTGAATTGCAAATTCCTTACCAATACCATTGGACGCACCAGTGACTATTGCCCAGCTGCCATATTTTTGAAGAAATTTAGTTTGATTCATTATTTAACTTCCTTTATTTAGATTCTTTTTTAATGCAGAAGGCTCAGTTGATCTTTTAGTTTTATGAATTCATCCAAACTAATTTCAGCTTTAATTTGATCTTGGATTTTTTGCCAAGCAGGAATCGCTTGTTTCAGAAGAGAAAGCCCTGCAGTAGTAATGGATACCAATTTAAGGCGAGCATCCTCTTCTGAAATATTAATTGTTATTAACTCTCTTTTTTCTAAAGGCTTGAGCGCTGCAGTTGTTGTTGTTCTATCCATATTTAGATAATAAGCAATCGATTGAATGTTGATAGGATTAGTGCCTGAAATACACACAAGCATAGAAAATTGTCCGTTACGAAGGCCAAAAGGTGCTAAAGCTTCGTCATAACGTCTCGAAATCAATCGCTCCGCTTTTTTCAAGCTAAAACAAAAGCATTCGTTAGAAATTTTTACAGCTGGAATAGGAAGTTTTGTTTTCATACATTAAATATAGTTGATATCAACGTATTATTCAAGTATTATCTTTAAACAAAATCATTAAAAGAAATTAAATTATGGAAAAATTTGGCACGATTACTGAACTAAAAATTGATGAGCAACGCGTCATTCGTTATCTAAAAACCGGTAAAGGTAAGCCGCTCGTTTTAATTCACACTATACGAACGCAATTAGATTACTTTAAATACGTCATTCCTCAACTGGCTAAAAACTTTACTGTTTATGCAATAGATCTTCCAGGCCATGGTTACTCCTCTATTGATAAAAAGGCTAATTATGATGAGCCCTACTTCAGAAGCGCGGTAATGGCATTTATTGAAAAATTAGATCTCAATGAAGTAACCTTGGTTGGCGAATCGATTGGCGGTGTTTTAGCTTTGACGGTTGCAAGTCAATTGCCTAAGCGTATTAAGCAAGTAGTCTCGTCCAATCCTTACGATTACGATAAAAAATATGGTGATGGGGTTAGACGTGGTAATTTTCTGGCAAATTTCGTCATCAGCCAATTTGCCATTCCGTATGTCGGTGCAGTAGTTGCCGCCATGGAAAACATAGTTTTTCTTGGCATTATCTTGAAGGGTGGATTAAAAAATAAACGCTGGATGCCTTTAGCACTATTAAAAGAGTTTGATCGCGTTGGAAGAAGAAAAGGATATAGGCATGTTGAACGCAGTACCTTTGCTGGTTGGCAGACATGGGCTAAGGCTGCATCGCTTTATTCAGGAGTGAAAGCACCCGTTAAACTGATTTATGGTCAACATGACTGGTCAACTGTTGCTGAGAGAGAAAGCACAGCTAAAAAATTAGGTGGCATTTCAATTGCTACTATCGCTAATACAGGTCATTTTGCATTTGTAGATAATCCAGAAAAAATAACAGCTATCTTATTAGAAAATTAATTCGGATTTATGGATTTATGGATTTATATGACGACTAAACTTTCTTCTCGTTATCGCAGCGTGATTTTTGCATTACTAATGTCATTTAACACCGCGCTGCTCGTGAGCGGTGTTATTACATTTATAAACACGCCATCAACAAGAATATTCTTAGATAAATGGCCATCTAACTTTATATTAGGGTGGCCTCTTGTTTTCTTATCAATAATTTTTATATCCCCACGGGTCACTAGATTGGTTAATTTAATTGTTGACTAAGCATCGCCTAACGGGACGCTATAAAAATAAAGTCATAAATAGCGGCTTTTGACCAATAAAAAACCCCGCATGCGGGGTTTTTTATTATTGGTGATAGGGCTGACTGTGTAATCGAACCGCCTCTAACATGGCCGCTGCATTTTCAGGTGGCGTCCACTGCGTGATGCCGTGCCCCAAATTAAACACGTGGCCATGGCCACTGCCATAGCTGGCCAACACCTTGGCCACTTGCTTGGCTATGGCGTCAGGGGTCGATAACAATATGGCCGGATCTAAATTGCCCTGCAAGGCGACTTTATGACCCACACGCTGACGCGCCTGACCTATGTCCACAGCCCAATCCAGACCCAATGCATCGGCACCTATCTCGGCTTGTGCTTCTAACCATAAGGCGCCGCCCTTGGTAAACACAATGCTGGGGACCGGACGACCGTCGTTGCTTTTAATTAAGCCTGACACGATTTTTTGCATGTAATTAAGGGAAAATTCGCTATAAGCATCGTGCGCCAAAGCGCCGCCCCATGAATCAAAAATCATGACGGCTTGGGCGCCAGCAAGAATTTGGGCATTGAGATATTGCGTCACGGTTTGAGTCGTGATGTCTA
>Ga0222712_10007252_pt1 | contig 10769 bp, 8 predicted proteins | sample C33_657DmetaG_FD_165043 | JGI IMG/M metagenome (GOLD analysis project Ga0222712, IMG submission 165043) | Estuarine water microbial communities from San Francisco Bay, California, United States - C33_657D | ecosystem: Environmental > Aquatic > Marine > Unclassified | place: USA: California... | reverse complement strand
CCACGACGAACTGCACCCCCTGAACGTCCTGGCCGAGGCCGGCGCCGGCGCGTTGCTGCTCGACGTCCGCTCCCCCGCCGAGTTCCGCTCCAGCCGGGTCCGCGGCGCCATCAACCTCCCCCTCGAGCAGGTGACGGGCGAGGCCGTGCGCGCCCTGCTCGTCGGCCGGGAACCGAAGGCCGTGCTGCTCCTCTGCGCCTCGGGAGGCCGGGCCCGCACGGCGGCCAAGCAACTCGCCGCCAGCGGCCTCCGGGCGCTTGTCGTCCAGGGCGGCACGAACGCCTGCCGGCAAGCCGGCCTGCCGATGGACCGGGAGGCGGGCGGGGTGATCTCGGTCGAACGCCAGGTCCGCATCGCCGCGGGCGCGATGGTCTTCACCGGCGTCCTCTTGGGCACCTTCGTCCACCCTGGCTTCTACGGTCTCAGCGGCTTCGTGGGCGCCGGGCTGGTCTTCGCCGGCGTCACGGACTGGTGCGGTATGGGCTTGCTCCTGGCCCGCGCCCCCTGGAACCGCTGATAAGAGTAGTCAAAAGCCGGCGGACGGGCATCGTCCGCCGGGTATGCGCCTCGCCCTGCTCGCCTCCCTCGCGGCCTTCCTGGTCGGTTGCGGCACCACCTCCGCCCCGGCGGAAAGAGGCTTCACCCTGCCGCCCGCCGGGCTGTGGTCGATCGCGGCGCCCGCCCCCGGGGAAGCCACGGCGGACGGGCCGCGGCTCTACATCTCGCAACCCCGCCCGCCGCTGGGCAACACGCCCGCGGAGAAGCGGTTGGCCTTCCTCTTCCTGCCCGATGGACGGGTGCTGACGAACGCGAGCTACGCCGGCGGCGTCGTCGAGACCCCCGCCGCGGCGCTGATGAACACGGTGCTGCTGAAGCTCGAGCTCGGCAAGTGGTATGCCGGCCGCTACCAGATCGTCGACGGCAAGATCGTCGTCGAGGCCTACTGCCCTTCCTGGAAGGACCAGCGCTACGATGCGTGGGGCTTCCTGCATTTCGACCTCGCGATCACGTCCAAGACCAACCTCCGCCTGCTCGGGACGCGCGAGAAGCACCGTCCCCTGAACGGGTTCGACGGCGAAGCGAGCTTCGCGGGCCGCTCCTTCGTGCGGCTGCCGCTGGAAGGCCCGATCGCGGTCGAGCAGACGTGGTGACCGCTGGGCGAGCAGGTTCCAAGCCCCGGCCTAGCCCAGACCCTTGACCTAAGCCTTCCCCAACTCTTCGCCGCGTCGACGGGCGGCGAGCAGGGCCGAGGCGACGACGTCGCGGAACTTGCCGGCTTCGAGCGCGTCGAGCCCGGCGCGGGTCGTCCCGCCCGGCGAGGTGACCTGATTGCGCAACGCCTCGGGGGTCTCGCCGGTGGCGGACAGCAACGCCAGCGAACCCGCGAAAGTCTGGCGGACGAGCCACTTGGCCTGTTCCGGCGTGAAGCCCAGGCCGACGGCGGCCTGCTCGTAGGCGGCGACGTATTCGAAGAAGAAGCCCGGACCGCTGCCGGAGACCGCGGTGACGGCGTCGAACATCGGTTCGGGTACCTCGACGACCGCCCCGAGCCCGGCGAGGATCGCCTGCACCGTCGCGGCATCGGCCGGCGACAGCGTCTGCGCGGAGCAGAGGGCGGTGATACCCTGGCCGACCGCGCCCGGGGTGTTGGGCATCGCGCGGGCAAGCGACCGGGCTCCGGGGAAGAACGCGCCGAGCTTTTCCGTCCGCGTCCCGGCGAGGACCGAGAGCACGAGTTTACCCGCGGCGGGCGGACCGAAGGAAGCGTCGAGCTTGAGGAAGACCTGCGGCTTGCAGGCGACCACCACCGCATCGGCCCCACGCATGAGCTCATCGGCGGAAGCGGCCAAGCGCACCCCCGTCTCGGCCGCGAGCTTCTGGGCGGTGGCGCCGGCGCCGCCGATCACGGCGATGTCCGCGGGTGCGCAGGCCCCGGAACGCAGCAGCCCACGCACCATGGCCCCGGCCATCCGGCCCGCTCCGATGAACGCGAGTTTCATGGTCAGAGGGCGCGCACGGCGGCGTCGAGGACTTCGCAGGCTTTGTCGATATCCTTGCCCTCATGGGCGGTCGACAGGAACGCGGTCTCGTAAGGCGAGGGCGCGAGGTAGACGCCCCGGTCGAGCGCGGTCCGGAACAACTTGCGGTAAAGGTCGCCGTGGGAGGCGATGGCTTGGTCGTAGTTGCGGACCTTCTCCGCGTTGAAGAACAACGAGAACATCGAACCGACCTGCGGGACCTGCAGGGGGATGCCCTTGGCCTGCGCGGCGGCGAGCAACGTGTCGCGCACGCGTCGGCCGAGGACATCGAGCCGCGCGTACGGGTCCAGCGCCTTGAGTTTGCGGACCGAGGCGAGGCCCGCGGCCATGGCCAGCGGGTTGCCCGAGAGCGTGCCGGCCTGATAGACCGGGCCGAGCGGGGCGAGCTCGTCCATGATCTCGGCCTTGCCGCCGAAGGCGCCGACGGGGAGGCCGCCGCCGATGATCTTGCCCATGCAGACGAGGTCGGGGACGACGTCATGCAGGCCCTGGGTGCCCGCGAGGGAGAGGCGGAAGCCCGTCATCACCTCGTCGAAGATCAGCACCGCGCCATGCTTCGTGCAGAGCTCGCGCAGGCCCGCGAGGAAACCCGCGTCGGGCAGGATCAGGCCGACGTTCGCCGGGAAGGGTTCGACGATGAGGCCGGCGACCTGGCCGGCGTTGGCCTCGAAGAGCGCGGCGAGCGCCGGAAGGTTGTTGTACTCCGCGACGAGGGTGTCGGCCGCGGTGCCCGGGGTGACGCCGGCGGAGTCGGGATTGCCCTGCGTGAGCGCGCCGGAACCCGCCTTCACGAGGAGGGAGTCGACGTGGCCATGGTAGCAGCCGGAGAATTTGACGATCTTGGGGCGGCCGGTGAAACCGCGCGCCAGCCGGATGGCCGACATCGTGGCCTCCGTGCCGCTGTTGGTCATGCGGACCTTCTTGACGGCGGGGACGGAGGCGAGGATCAGCTCGGCCATCTCGACCTCGAGCGGGTTCGGGGTGCCGAAGCTGGTGCCGCGGTCGAGCGCCTCGCGGATGGCCGCGCGGATATCGGGGTCGTTATGGCCGTGGATGGCGGGGCCCCAGGTGAGGACGAAGTCGACGAGTTCCTGCCCATCGGCGGTGGTCAAGCGGGCGCCGTTCGCCGATTTGGTGAAGAAAGGCGTGCCGCCGACCGAGCGGAAGGCGCGAACCGGGGAATTGACGCCACCCGGGATCATCGCGAGGGCGCGCTGGAAGAGTTGTTCCGAGGATTTCACGCCCTCCTGCGTATGGACGGAACCCCTCGGGGCAAGGGCTGACTGGCGGGACGAGACCGGGAAGCGGTCACATGATGACCACGGGCGGCGGGGCCGGGGCCTTCGTCGCCTCGGCCGGGGTGCTGGCGGTCCGCTGCGACGCTTCCGACTTCAGGACCGGGGTGGCGGACGGCGCGGACGGCGCCGCGTTGAGCTTGCCCATTTCCATCATGACCATGCCGGTGGTGCGCTCGCGGATCGCGTTCATCTCGGCGAGGATCGTCTCCTTCTCCGCGTCGCTCGCGCCGCCCCAGGCGCGCTCCAACTCATGGCGACGCTCGGTGAGCGCCCGGTACTCGGGACTTTGGGAAGCGTTCTGGAAGGCCTGCCCGGCCTTGGGGTCGGACTCCGCCAGCAGCTGCCTGAGACGGCGGCCCTCCTCCCGAAAGTCCGTGAAGCGGGCTTCCATGACCGTGGCGGCCGTGGGTTCCTTCTTCGCCGGGGCCTCGGCGACCGGCGCCGTCCTCTCGCGCTTGGCGGGACGGACGGACGGCTCGGGGGCCGAGGCACGCGGGGTCGCGACCGGAGCCTCGACCGGGGCCGACGGGCGACCGGTGACGAGGTCGGAGACCACGACGATGCAGCCGACGATGAACAGCAGGATGAGGGCGACGGCGGACTTGTTCATGGGGGGGAAGACAGGCGAGTAGGGGGAAGGTTGCTCGGTGCTAGCGGATTTAGGCCCAAAATACAAGGGGCCGGGACCTCGCGGTCCCGACCCCGTTTCAGCCTGGAGCGTCGACCAGGCGCTTACTTCTTATCCTCGTCGACGACCTCGAAGTCTCCGTCGACCACCTTGCCGTCCTTGGCCTTCTTCTTCCCCTCGGGGGCGGGACCGGCGTCGGCGCCCGGAGCGCCCGCGTTGGCCTCGGCCTGCTTGGCGGCGTCGGCGTAGATCGCCTGCGCGGCCTCGCCGAGCGGGGTGAAGATGGCCTCGCGGGCCTTCTCGAACTCCTCGGCGGTGGCGCCCTCCTTCTTCAGGAGTTCCTGGCCTTCCTTGAGGGCGGCTTCGGTGCGGGCCTTGGTGTCGCCGGGGAACTTGTCCCCATTGTCCTTGAGCTGCTTCTCGGCCTGGAAGATCACCGCGTCCAGCTGGTTGCGGGCCTCGACGAGCTCGCGGGCGAGCTTGTCGTCGGCCGCGTGCAGCTCGGCTTCCTTGCGGAGTTTCTCGACCTCCTCCTTGGAGAGGCCCGAGGAGCCGGTGATGGAGATCTTCTGCTCCTTGCCCGTGCCCTTGTCGATGGCCGAGACGTGGAGGATGCCGTTGGCGTCGATGTCGAAGATGACCTCGATCTGCGGGGTGCCGCGCGGGGCCGGCATGATGCCGTCCAGCTTGAACGTCCCGAGCTTCTTGTTGTCCTTGGCCATCGGGCGCTCGCCCTGGAGGATCACGATGTCCACCGCCGGCTGGTTGTCGGCCGCGGTCGAGTAGACCTGCGACTTCTTGGTCGGGATGGTGGTGTTGCGGTCGATCATGGCCGTGGCCACGCCGCCCATGGTCTCGATGGAGAGGGTGAGCGGGGTGACGTCGAGCAGCAGCACGTCCTTGACGTCGCCCTTGAGCACGCCGGCCTGGATGGCCGCGCCGATCGCGACGACCTCGTCCGGGTTGACGCCCTTGTGGGGCTCCTTGCCGGCGAGACCGCGGGCGATCTCGATGATCTTGGGCATGCGGGTCATGCCGCCGACGAGCACGAGCTCGTCGACCTCGCTCATCTTGAGGCCGGCGTCCTTGAGGCAGGACTCGAACGGACGGCGGGTGCGCTCGGAGAGGTCGTCGCAGACCTTCTCCATCTGGGCGCGGGTGAGCGCGATGTTGAGGTGCTTGGGGCCGGAAGCGTCGGCCGTGATGAACGGCAGGTTGATGTCGACCGAGTTGGAGGACGACAGCGCGATCTTGGCCTTCTCGGCCTCTTCCTTGAGGCGCTGGCGGGCCATCGGATCCTTGGAGAGGTCGATGCCCTGCTCGACGCGGAAGCCGTCGACGAGCCACTGGATCAGGCGTTCGTCCCAGTTGTCGCCGCCGAGCTCGGTGTCGCCGTTGGTCGCGCGGACCTCGAAGACGCCGCCGCCGATCTCGAGCACGGACACGTCGAAGGTGCCGCCGCCGAGGTCGTAGACCGCGATCTTCTCGTCGCCCTTCTTATCGAGGCCGTAGGCGAGGGAGGCCGCGGTGGGCTCGTTGACGATGCGGAGCACCTCGAGACCGGCGATGGTGCCGGCGTCCTTGGTGGCCTGACGCTGCGCGTCGTTGAAGTAGGCGGGGACGGTGATGACGGCCTGAGTGACCTTCTCGCCCAGGTAGGCCTCGGCGTCGGCCTTCAGCTTGGCGAGCACCTTGGCGGCGATCTCCTCGGGCGTGAAGACGCGCGGCTTGCCGTCGACTTCGCACTCGATGGCAGCGTCGCCGTTCTTACCCTCGACCACCTTGTAGGGCAGCTTGGAGGCGATGGCCTTCACCTCGCCGAACTTGCGGCCGATGAGGCGCTTGGCGGAGAAGACCGTGTTCTTGGGATTGGTCACGGCCTGGCGCTTGGCGGCCTGGCCTACGAGGGTGTCGCCGTTCTTGGTGAAGGCGACGATCGAGGGCGTGGTGCGCGCGCCCTCGGAGTTGGGGATGACGACGGACTCGCCTGCTTCCAGGACGGCCATGCAGGAGTTGGTGGTGCCGAGGTCGATGCCGATGATTTTGCTCATGATAGGTGCTGGGTTGGTTTGAAACAGTATAGGCAGGGCGTGTGCCAAGGAAACGGGGCCGATTTATTGGGGTTTTGGCGGTCAAGCGGTGGGCCAACCCTGTGTCAGGCGGGGCGAAAGGACAAAGTGTCACACTGGTTTGACCCGCCAAGGCTTCGCCGTTGCCCTGCCCCCACCCTTGGTTTCACTCCCTTTCCCATGTCGGCCGACCCCTCACCCGCCCTCCGCCTTCGCCGCCTGCGCGCCTCCGCCGGTATCCGCGCGATGCTGACCGAGACCACGGTCGAACCCCGCCACCTGATCCAGCCGCTGTTCGTGACCGAAGCCGAAGCGCCGGAGCCGATCGCCTCTTTGCCGGGGATCAACCGCATCCCGCTGACGCAGCTCGCGGCCAAGTGCGCGGAACTCCGTCTGCTCGGCATCCATGGGGTCGCCCTCTTCCCGAAGATCGACCCGCGCCGCAAGACCGCCGAGGGTGCCGAGGCGCTCAACCCGTCGAACCTCGCCCTCCGCGCGATCCGCGAGGTGAAGACGAAGTCGCCGGGCACCGTGATCTTCGCCGACATCGCCCTCGATCCTTATACCACGCACGGACACGACGGTATCCTGACGGAGAACGGGCAGGACGTGGACAACGACGCCACCGTGGAATCGCTCGTCAAGATGGCCTTGCTGACCGCGCAGGCCGGGGCCGACTTCGTGGCGCCGTCCGACATGATGGATGGCCGCGTGGCCGCCATCCGCCGCGGGCTCGACCTCGCCGGCCGCACCTCCACCGGGATCCTCGCTTATTCCGCGAAGTACGCCTCGGCTTTCTACGGCCCGTTCCGCGACGCCGTGGGCAGCGCCCGACCCGCGGGCGCCGCGCCGATCTCCAAGGCCAGCTACCAGATGAACCCCGCCAACCGGAGCGAAGCGCTCCGCGAGGGCCTGCTCGACGTCCAAGAAGGCGCAGACCTCATCATGGTGAAGCCGGCCGGCGCCTACCTCGACATCATCCGCGACCTGCGCGAAGCGACCTCCCTGCCGATCGCCGCCTACCAGGTCTCGGGCGAGTACGCCCAGCTGCATGCCGCCGCCGAGAAAGGCTGGCTCGACCTGCGCGCCACGCGCGATGAGACGCTGCTGGCCATCCGCCGGGCCGGGGCCGACGTGATCCTGACGTATTTCGCGGAGGCTTACGCCCGCGATTTCGCGGCCCGGGGTTAACCTCGGCACGTATCACCGCAGGGTCCGCTATTTTTTCGTGTCAGGGCGGCCGGGGCCGGACATAAGAGTCCTACCCCCATGAGCCCCCGTCTCCTGCTCGCCGCCCTGCTTCTGCCTTGGTCGCTCTGCGCCGCCCCCAAGCCTGACATCGTCTTCCTGCTGATCGACGACCTGGGCTTCGCCGACTGCGGCTTCAATGGTGGCAAGCAGATCAAGACCCCGAACATCGACCGCCTGGCGAACGCGGGGGCCGTGCTCGAGCACCACTACGTCCAACCGGTCTGCTCGCCGACCCGCTCGACCTTGCTCACCGGCCGCTACCCGACGCGCACCGGCGTCTACTCGATCGTGAGCCCGCATGCGGCCTGGGGTCTGCCGCTCGCCGAGCGCACGCTCGCCGACGCCCTCAAGCAAGCCGGCTACGCCACCGAGATCGTCGGCAAATGGCACCTCGGCGAATTCCAGCCGGCTTACCTGCCGCTCGCGCGCGGCTTCGAACATCACTACGGGCATTACTTCGGCATGCTCGATTACTTCACCCACCAGCGCGGCGGGGAACTCGACTGGTATCGCGACGGGCAAAAGGTGAAGGAGGAAGGCTACACCACGCACCTCCTCCGCGACGAAGCCTGCCGCGTCATCGCGCGACAACCCAAGGAGAAGCCGCTGTTCCTCTACGTGCCGTTCAATGGCGTCCATGGACCTTTCCAGGTGCCGGAGACCTACCTGAAGCCCTACCCGGACCTGAAAGGCAATCGCCAGAAGCTCGCCGGGATGCTGGCGGCGATCGACGAGGCCGTCGGTAAGATCGAAGACGCCCTGCGCCAGGCCGGCCGGCTGGAGAACACCTTGATCGTCTTCTCCAGCGACAACGGCGGGCCTTCTCCCGGCGACAACACCCCCTTACGCGACCACAAGGGGTCGATCTTCGAGGGCGGCGTCCGCTCCGCGGCCTTCGCCTGCTGGCCCGGCCGCATCCCCGCCGGCCAACGCCTCCGCGAGCCGATGCACATGGTCGATTGGTACCCCACCCTCATCAAGCAGGGCGGCGGTTCGCTCGAGCAGAAGCTGCCGATCGACGGGCTCGACGTCTGGCCGATGCTGACGGCGAAGGCGGCCTCGCCCCACGACGCGATCCTCTGCGTCTCGACCCAAGGGCCGGCGCGGGCCGCCGTGCGCATGGGGGAATGGAAGTTGCTGGTGAACGGGGGTGCCGCGGAAACCGACAAGGCGGAGGCGCCGAAGACCAAGGGCAAGAACGCCAAAGCCGCCGCGAAATACGAACCGGTGGCGCTCTACCACCTGACCGACGATCCGGGCGAGACCAAGAACCTCGCCGCCGCGCAACCGGAACGCGTCAAGGCGATGCGGGCCCGCCTCACCGAGCTGCTCAAGGACGCGGTGCCCTCCGGCGCCGAAATTTCCGGAAAATGAGTCCCGTGAAATTCTCCCTCACCCTCATCTCGGCCTGCCTCTCCGCCTCCCTCGGGGCGGCCGAGACCAAGCCCAATGTGGTCTTCATCCTGGCCGACGACATCGGCTACGGGGACTTCGGTTGCTACGGAGCCACGAAGGTTCGTACCCCGAACGCTGACAAGCTGGCCTCGCAAGGCTTACGCTTCACCGACGCCCATGCGCCCTCGGCGGTCTGCACGCCGACCCGCTATGCCTTCTTGACCGGCGAATACGCCTGGCGGAAACCAGGCACGGGCATCCTGCCCGGCATCGCCGGCCTCATCATAGAGCCGGGACGGACCACGGTCCCCTCCCTGCTCAAGCGCGCCGGCTACGTGACGGCGGTCATCGGCAAATGGCACCTCGGGCTAGGCAAGACCCCGACGGACTATAATGCGGAAATCAAACCCGGCCCGCTGGAAATAGGCTTCGAATACTCGTGGATCATCCCGGCCACAGGCGACCGCACCCCCTGCGTCTGGGTGGAGAATCATCGGGTCGTGAACCTCGACGCCGCCGATCCGATCAAGCTCGATTACAGCGTCCAACGCGGCGAACCCCGCTCCTTCGTCGGCGGCGTCCCCCGCATCGGCGAGCAGCTCGGAGGCAAAGCCGCGCTCTGGAAAGACGACCTGATCGCCGACGTGCTGGCCGAAAAGAGCATCAAGTTCATCGAGGATAATAAATCCAAACCGTTCTTCCTGTATCTCGCCACGCATGACATCCATGTGCCGAGAGTCCCGAATTCGCGCTTCCGCGGCACCAGCGACGCCGGCATCCGCGGAGACTCGGTTCACTCGTTCGACTGGACCCTTGGCCGCGTCCTCGACACCCTCGATCGCCTCAAACTTACGGACAATACCTTGGTGATCGTCACGAGTGACAACGGCGGCGTCCTCGACACCAACGGCTCCACCGACGACGTCAACAGCGGCAACCAAAAGACCAACAACGGACACGCCCACAATGGCGTCCTTCGCGGCAACAAGGGTTCGGCCTACGAAGGCGGCACCCGGGTACCCTTCATCGCCCGCTGGCCCGGACATATCCGACCTGGAACCTCCGGTGCCCTGATCTCGCACATCGACATGCTCTCGACCTTCGCGAGCCTCACCCGACAGGAACTCGCCGCGGCCGATGCGCCCGACAGCCAGAACATCCTGCCCGCCTTGATCGAAGGCAAAGCCGGCCGGGCGACCTTGGTCGAACATGGCAATGTCCTCGCCCTGCGCTCAGGCGACTGGAAGTACCTCGTCAGCGGTTCCGGTGCCGGCAAGAAAAACCAGGAAAAAGCCAAGGGCTCCAGAAAACCGGAGCTCTATGACCTGAGCAAAGACCTGAGCGAGACGACCAACGTCGCTGACCAAAACCCCGAGATGGTAGCCAAGATGGCCAAACTCTTGGCGGAAATTCAAGCCAAGGGCGGCCGTCGCTGAACCGTGCGTCTTTCCTTCCTAGGCTTCGTCCTGCTCGGACTAGTCGCGCCGCTCCGGTCCGCGCAGACGCGCCCGAACATCCTGTTCGTGCTCGTCGATGACCTGGGCTGGGGCGACTTCTCCTGCTTCGGCAACACCGAGACCAAGACCCCGAACATCGACCGCCTTGCGGCGGAAGGGCTGGCGTTCGCCCAGTTCTACGTGAACTCGCCGATCTGCTCGCCGTCGCGTTGCGCCCTGCTCACCGGCCAGTACCCGCAGCGTTGGCGGATCACTTCCTACCTGAGCCACCGGGCCGACAACACCCGCCGCGGGCTGGCGCAATGGTTGGACCCGGCCGCGCCCTCCTTGGGCCGCACCTTGCAGGCCGCCGGCTACGCGACCGGTCACTTCGGCAAATGGCATCTCGGCGGGCAGCGCGACGTGGACGACGCGCCCGCCATCGCACGCTACGGCTTCGACGCCTCGCTGACCAACTTCGAGGGCATGGGCCCGAAGCTCCTGCCGCTGACCCGGACGCCGGACGCGCCAGCGTTCAAGAAGATCTGGGCCGACGCCGAACGCCTCGGCGGTCCGGTGACGTGGACGGACCGCGCCCAGGTGACCGCCGGCTTCGCCGACGCGGCCTTGCGCTTCATCGACGACGCCGCCGC
>Ga0222712_10007250_pt1 | contig 10771 bp, 28 predicted proteins | sample C33_657DmetaG_FD_165043 | JGI IMG/M metagenome (GOLD analysis project Ga0222712, IMG submission 165043) | Estuarine water microbial communities from San Francisco Bay, California, United States - C33_657D | ecosystem: Environmental > Aquatic > Marine > Unclassified | place: USA: California... | reverse complement strand
TTTTTCCGCTTTACCGATTGGGGATTTGCTGATGAATACGCAACTGTAAATCTTTACACACCTAGCGGAAAATGCTTCACGAAAGTATTTTATCGTGAAGGCAGAAGGGTCGTAGTAAAATGATGACACGCAAAGATTATATCGCAACCGCAGAAATTCTAAAGTATGCTAGCGATAAAACTCACCCCGCTTTATTTTCTAAAATGGTAAATGATTTCGCAGAAATGTTTGCTAAAGATAATGAGCGATTTGATGTAAAACGATTTCACGAAGCGAGTGGATACAATGTTCCTAACTTCAGTTCAAGATAAAGTAAAGCGAATTCAGGAATTGCGTCGCAGTAATGCGGCGCAACCTGTTCGCAATAAAAAAAAATACACACGCAAAATAAAACATAAAAATAAATTTGACAATTGAAAGCTGGCCCCCAAAGGCACGGGGTCGGGCGTGTCGTTACGGCTGTGATCAAGATCACCCTGGAAATTTGGGCGTGTTGTGGAAAATGTCAGTCCATTCTGTTATACTTGCCACTTAACCAACGAAAGGTAAAACTGTGAATACTGTTTATTGTGATTTTTATGAGATTTGTGGCACCGCTACTATTATCAATGTTGAGGATTTAGAATTCTATAATGACGGCTATGTATGTGCCGAATGCTTTGACCAAATGGATGTTGAATTCTACGAAACTATTGGCTGGTCCGATGCCGATGCCCTTGCTTCCGCTGGATTTGGAATGGATGAGGATTACTAGAATGTCGGACCCCACTGCTATAATTACCCCTATGAAACTAAAACGTTCTAACGATAGAAAGGTGGCTAATCTTGTCACAAAAAATGGAAAGCAAGCCGCAATTGCCAACACTTTTGGATTGCCTGCTGGTAAAGCTTACTCGTGCCCTGGTGCCACTAGTATTTGTGAAAGCGTTTGCTACGCAGGAAAACTTGAAAAGTTATTCCCAGGAGTAAAAACTAATCTACTACACAATTGGTCTCTACTAAAAGACGCCGATAGCGAAACTATGGTTCATCTATTAGAAGAGATGATTGTTGATTTTGTTGCTGATTGTAATAAGAAAGACGCTCCTAAGTTATTCCGTATCCACTGGGACGGAGATTTTTTCAATGATACTTATTCATATGCCTGGAAGACTGTTATTGAAAAGAATTCCGATATTCAATTTTGGGTTTACACACGTGTGAAGTCTGCAGCGCTTATCTTGAAAGATATCTCTAATCTATCTCTTTACTATTCGACGGATGACGATAATAAGGAGATTGGACACGAACTAAAAGTAAATGAAGGCATTCGACTTGCCTACCTAGGAAAGACATTCGCCGTCACCGAAAACACAATGAAAGAATTGACTGGTAAGCCTGGCGCTAAGTGTCCTGAGAATATGAAAAGCATTCCGCTTATCTCTAGCAATGGGTCCGCCTGCGTATCGTGTGGATTGTGTGTTTATGGTAAAGCAGACATTCGATTTTCTGCGAGTAAAAAATAATGACCGACATGATTGGTGCACTAATTGGAATCATATTAATTTTATTTTTATTGACACCAATTGCAGTGGCTGTACTTGTTTGGAGATCTACTAATATAGACGTCAATGATGACGGGAAAAGAGATGTGCCGTATCGTTGGGAGTAACACGGTGTGTCGAGTTGACAATGATCAGCTCGGCCCCTATATGTAGGGGGTTATCCACAGTGTTACGGGGTTTATCCACAACCCCTGGAATTGTGATTAATCTCACAAAAGCTGCGACACGCCGAGGATATCCGACTAAATGTCAGTAGCATAGGCTATAATACTCTTATCCAACAACGAAAGGCAACAAATGAAAATAATCAAGCACTCTCTCCAATTCGTAACTGAAGTAGATGAAACTAATCCAACCGCTCAACAACTGCTTGCTCTACCTGAGCAAACACAAATAATGTTTTTAGAAAGTATGCTAAAGGAATTGCTTGCGCCTGCTCTAAAGCCTGCTCTTGATGAAGTAAATGCTGGTGGCTCTTGGGCTATTCTAAAGGTGGCAGAGTAATGCTATCAACTGCTATTGAATTATTAGACGCAACTAGAAATAGTCTTTTTGATGAGGATATTATGGCTATGGCAGGTGAATTACACACACGCAGAAATGAACTGCCTGATGAAATTTTTGCCAAATATATCTTTATGTATTCATCGGCTCTATCTGCTAAGGTAGCCGATAGCGTTACTAAGATTTTATTGACCGAGCAAGAAATGTCAGACCTATGCGCTACAATAAGCGAAATGGACAATATTTCAGAAACTATCTTAGAGGAGAACGAATAAATGGGAAGCATAACCGCACTAGGAATACAAGATACAGTATTAGATTTAGAAACACAGTTAGCGTATCACTTACAGGGTAATCATTACCCGCCCGTTCCGCTATCTATGGTGCAACCTTGCATAGATGCTATTGACGCTTACTATGATGAGGATTTTGATCGACAGATACAGATGCCCGAAGGCGTATCTTATAAAGGATTAGATACAGCACCCGCTTCGGCTATTATTGACCAACACCACTTAGAGTTTTGGCTACCTGAGTGTGACTAGGCTCACACCCTAACTTTCTCAAATAATGAGATGGGGCTAGACTAATGTCAGACCCCCCTGCTATAATTAGACCCTAAACAGAAAAGAGGCAAAAATGACAGTAAATGGATACACTTACAAGGTTGGCGATTTATTCACCACCCTAAAGTCAAAAAAGACGGGCGTTATCAAAGAGATACACCCACAGACATCTGGCTCGGTGCGTGTTTTACTAGAAATGCCAACGAAAGAAACCCGTTGGACTTCAGTATCGGCTAAGACCCTTCTAGGCGCATAACCTAGAACGAAACAGGGGCAGTTTCAGAGAGTGTCCTCGCCCAATGTCGTAAGTAAGAACTCCCTCCCTTCGGGGAAATGTCAGACCCCTATGTTATACTAAACCCAACAACAAACAACCAACGAAAGGTAAAACAAATGGCTAGAGGAAAAGCAATACAGGTCAAGATAGCAACGCCAAAAGTTATCAAGGCACTAGAAACTAAGTTAGCAGAACTAAACGCTAACTTCGCTAAGCAAGACGAGAACGAGGCAAAGTATCGTAAGGCTTATGAGAAATGGCAGAAGGAAATTGCTAAGTGGGCAGTTGCTCAATTTAGCAAGGCTGAGGACATCAGAACTAACTATCGCAGTTGGAACGATACTCTCAATGTTGATTTCAACATCAAAACTAAAGAAACAGACTTTCCAAAAGAGCCTGAAAAGGAATACGAGGAAATCCACCGCCACACTTACAATGAAATGAAAGAGGAAATGGAAAACGCTATCCGTATTCTCAAAATGACAGATGAGGAAACAGTAAATACTAGCACTTACAATGCTATTGCTCGTTATCTCTAAATAAGTTTGGGGGGTTAGCACACTAAGTCTAGACACCCGAACCCATACGACCTGAGTAAGTCGCTAAACTGCTCACCACACAACTACTAACAAAGGTAAAAAATGAAAAATCGCTATCGTGTAGAAATCTACGACGCAAACAAAGCAAATGATTTAACAATTTATTCAGAGCAAGGCGTAGATAAAGAATATCTAACTGAACTTGTGTTTAGCAATCTAAATAAATTTAATGGCAAAGTAAATGCTTATGTTTTTGATAATGTAAAAAAGAAAAAAACAACCGCAATGTTTTTAGATGAAACAATTGTTCAGTTTAATAAAAACATAATTAGCAAAGCAACAAGGATCGATTTCGGAATTTAATTCCGAGCTCGGCCCCCAATATTGAGGGGTTATCCACAGCGTTACGACCACCTGTGGATAAACCCTGAAATTCTGTGAGATTAATCACAAGCGGCAATTCGGACATATTGTAACTAACTATTGATAATGTCAGTGGGGTCTGTTATACTTATGACTAATCAAACGAAAGGTAAAAAAAATATGGCTCATAATCTAGAAATGGAAAACGGCGAAGTTGCTTTCGCTCTCCGTGGCGCTCCTGCTTGGCACAATCTTGCCAATCGTATCTTTTCTCAAGATGAGGAAGTTACAACACAATCAATGCTCGATGAGGCAAAACTATCTAATTGGAATGTTCGCCTATCTCCGCTAACCGACCACATTTCAGAATCTTGGAATGATGTATCTGAGGCTTCTCTTGTAATTCGTGATAACCCATTCAACAAGGGTATCGATGTTCTTGCTACTGTTGGCAAGCGTTACAAGCCTGTCCAGAATGAAGAATTGTTTCAATTCGCAGACGCTATTCACGACGCCGACCCTGCTTGCCGTTGGGAATCTGCGGGCTCTCTCAAGAAAGGTAAAGTAGTTTTCGGAACTGTTGATATTCCTAGAACTATGGTTATTGACCCACAAGGTGCTAATGACCAAACTAAACTTTATCTAATCGTATGGACATCACACGACGGCTCAGTTGCCGTTCAAGCAGCAGTTACTCCTGTTCGTGTTGTATGCCAAAATACTTTGAATCTTGCTATGCGTAATGCTAAGCAATCATTCAAGATTCGCCATACTCAATCTGTCGAAGGACGAATTCAGGTTGCTCGTGAAACTCTTGGGCTTGCTCTTGGTTACTTTGACGAATTCGAGAAAGAGGCTCAGGCTCTCTATGCTCAATCAATTACTGACGCTGAATTTTCTAAATTGATTCAGACAATTTATCCTAAGCCAGATAAAGATTCTGCTAAGGTTGCGCTAACTAAGTGGGAGAATAAGGTTGTTCTACTTGATGACCTTTATCATAACTCACCAACTAACGCTACAATCAAGGGAACAAAATGGGGCGCTTTCAATGCGCTAACTGAACGCCTTGATTATTTCCGTTCTGGTCGTGGCAATTCTGAAACACTAATGGCTGGTGCTTCAGGCTTTGACCCAATTCTTACCGCCGAGAAAAATAAAATTCTCAAGTTGGTAAAATCATTCTAACAAAATGATTTGCAACGGGGGAGAGAAATCTCCCCCGTTTTCATTTGGTCCATTAGCTCAGTTGGTTAGAGCGCTACCCTGTCACGGTAGAGGTCGTCAGTTCAAGTCTGATATGGATCGCCAGGCCCGCAATGTTAAGGGAGGCAAAATTGTGTTACGACTCACATAAAAAAAGCCCTGAAAACTATTGTATATGTCAGTGGGGTCCGCTATAATACTCGTATGACAAAGTATCAGAAGTATACCTGGGTGTGCACAAGCGATTGTGACGCATTAATTGAATATACCTTTAAAGATGGCTATGGATGGCCAAACGGTGTGATGGACCTCACATGCAGATGTGGGACCAGTTGCACATTATTGTCAGTGGAAGATGCTACAATACCCTATACAGATACACCAATTACAACGGAAGAGGAAAAAATGGAAACAACAGATACACCTACAGTAACAGTTCCCGATACATATAATGCCAATCTTTTGGTTACCTACAAAGTAATCAAGGGTTACTCTGACCCTGAATACGCAACAGACAAAGTTGCTAGTATTGAATGGGATTTGCACAATGGACGTCAATCACAGAAAAATGTTGCCGTTCTTCAAGATAAGATTAATACTGCCAAGGACATCATTGCTGAGGCATATCCTGATTCAGGTGACCAAGATACACTCCGTGCAATCGCAGAGGCGCTTGGTATCGAACTTACTCGCACAGTTGACTTTACTTGCACAATTGAAGTTAGCGGAACAATTGAGTTAGATTTACTTGAAGACCAAGACATCGAAGATGAGATTACAGATAGTCTTTATGTTGAATCGCAATCAGGTCGCATTGAAATTGGCGATACTGAAATCTGTCACGTTAGAGAATCCTAATGTATTTTGAGTTGACTGCTCCCGATAGGCTATCTTTCGAGATGGCTTATTGGGACGCTCAAATTACTGGTCTCGACCCCGAAGCAATGACACCATTGACTTTCAATGTGGGAACTGGTAGTATTGAGAAAGTATCACGCATTCGTGATAAATATAATCTAACTGAAAGTTATTGGTCAGATAGAGAAGCAACTGGATACAAGGAGAGATAATGTCAGACTACAAGGATGGATTTCAAGACGGGTATAAATTTGCTCGTGAAGAAATTATGGAAAAGTTATCAGAGATTGATATCACTGATATTGATTCGTGGATCCTTGATCGACTATCTGAAATGATAGAAGGTGGTACACTATGACTATGGACGAATTAACTAAATGGATTGGTTGTGACAGTTCTTGTCCCGCCCAAGCTATGTATATGGTTAAACTAATAGATGGTGAGCTAGCTTTCTGCGGTCATCATTACACCAAGCACAAAGGGGCCCTTGACGAAAAGGCCTATGAAGTGATAGAATTAAACAAAATGGAAGAAGCAATACCTCAACTAGAAACGGCGGAATAAATATGGGCGACAGAGCAAACTTTGGATTCAGAGATTCCAAGGAAAACATTACATTTCTATACGGCCATTGGGCTGGACATCAAATGCTAAGCAACTTGGCGGATGCAGTAGCAGCAGCAGAGCCACGGTGGGGCGATGAGGGGTATGCAACACGTATCGCTATCTCACGTTTAATCGGAGAAGAATGGACCTCTGAAACAGGCTGGGGCATATACATCAATCATATCGCAGACAATGAGCACAAGGTACCTATCATCGATTGGAAGAACAAAGAGTTTATTCTAATGGAAGAAGACCTGCAGACCGAGGTATTCAGGATGCCGCTAGCCAACTTCGTTACTAAATATTCCAGTCAACTAAGTATGGTATAATAGTACTAGGACCTTTGGTCTTAGTTTTAATTCAGAATGAAATTGGTGCATCTACTAGTCTACGGGCCAGGTGCTAAGTAAAGCAGATTAATTTCTTTCGTTGGAAATCTAAGCAGCCATTTTCATAATCCCCTCAGTTAGATCTGGGGGGATTTTTTCTGCCCACAAAAAACATGAGGGTAACATATCTCTTTTACGAAGTCAATATATATTCTCCTGAAAATTGTAAGGTTTTGTGAGATTTTGATCACAAAGCTTACACTTCTATATTTATTTAGATATAGATCTGTGTGAGGTATGTCATATAGACAAATGTCAGTGGTCCATTATATAATTAGACCATATCAACGAAAGGATATAAAATGCCAAACTGGGTATATAACGGATTGACCATTGAGGGTAATCCTGATGAAGTAAAAAAGTTAATCAAGCAAATGAATAAGCCATTTGTTTATTCTGTAGAGCCACTAGGTGATTTATCATTTGGGATTAAGCAACGTAAGTATGTTAATCCTATCTTCTCTTTCCATAATATCTATTCATATATTGACCACGGTGTTACTAAGGAAGAATATCATTCTCAACCGCCGACCAAAAGTCCCGACCAAACATTTGCTGACTATCTAAAGTTTGAATCTAACGATTGGTATAACTTTAATAATCGTGAGTGGGGAACCAAATGGGATGTGGCTGTAGCCGAGGATGACAAGGGCTCTAATACCTATATGGAAGAATCTGAGAATGGTGAGAACTATGTAGTTTATTACAACTTTGAAACTGCTTGGTCCCGACCCCTTGGTGCTATATCTAAACTATCTGCACAATACCCAACACTACTCTTTACTTTATCATATGAGGAAGAGACAGGCTGGGGTGGAGAAATGGAATTCCTCCGTGGAGAAGTTATCTCAGAATCAGAATACGATAATATGTGCCGTGATTGTGAATCAACTAACACAATGGAATACTGTGAATCAGATTGTGGCGAGATATGTTCATCTTGTAATTGGCTTGGCGAGGCAGACTTAGAGGCTGTCAAAGAATGTCAGACCCATAAGGTATACTTGGACACAGATAAAGTTCCTGAGCACCGCAAGGTAAAATCAACATACACAATGGAGGAGGCACTAAATGGCTAGTTTCCTAGAAGATGTAAATCAAATGGTAATTGACGCTGTCTATCAAGATATAGCAGAACAATTATTAGATGACTGGATTAATAATAATCTTGACGAAGGTCAATATTATGCAGATAAACAATTTGCTGAAATGTCAGGAGATGAGTTTATCTATGATGAGTTTAATAAGTTCTATGAACTAAAAGAGGGAGATGAGGATTACCTTGAATAGGTATGGGTTTGTAATTAAACTAGAAGGTGCTGTAATGGCCAATAATGAAAAGGAAGCACACGAGAAAATTAATCTACACCTAAACGATTTAGGTGATGTAGATAGCGCAAGATATGATTTAAATTGGCCTGATGTATCTTGGGATATGGAGTATGAGTTATGCTAGGTTATACTGAATCCGATCTAAATAGAATGATTAATGCTATACACGATTCAAAGCTTTTTTATCTTAGGACCCCGTCCGATTTAATGGATAAGGAGCCTTTGAGGAAAGACCTAGAGGACGCTGTTAGTTTTCTTCAAGGATTATGGGCGGAAGGGTATTTTGATAATGCTAATTATTGAATGTACTGTCTGTAAATATGATGTAGATATAGACGACACAATTGAAAGCAGGTGCAAGGTGCACTATGAAGGATACTATGGAGCAGAGGAACTTTATGACTAAGTCATCACATTTTATAGAGTATATGAAGTTACATCTAATTAGTCTTAACCAGGATTGGGAGGCTACTAAAAATGGAGAACCTTTGAAAGATGATGAATATGACCCTTCAGATGATTACTTCCAAGGAGCAATTGAAGCAACCGAGCATTTATTGTCAGTGGCTACTGATATAATGAATAACAACGAAAGGGTATACCAATGAACTCAGAAGATATCGGACTTCCGCCTCATTTGCAACGTATGGTAAATGCAGATGTTAGTGGATTAGATATAATGCACGGTGAACTAAAGAATCTAATGTTAATTGCTGAGCAAGACCTAGCAAGCGCATTGGAACAAGAAGAACTATCAGAAGAGGCAATGGATTCTATGGTCCGCACAGAATGTGAAGGGCGCCTAGATACATTAGCAGAACTGTATAAACTAACATATGATTTATCATTTGCGATTGGGATTCGCACAGAAAATCGAAAGGACGGGCACATTTAATGTCATACGAGCCAAGTCTAGAAATCCTGGAAATGGAATACTCTTGCTCACCTGGAGGAGTAGATACATTTGAGGTCTATGATAAAACAGATATACCTTTATCTGTCCCAATATTTGAGACAGAGTCATTGACCGAAGCGGTCCAATTCTGTTATAATTTAGGGAAAGACTTTACTGTCAAAACATTGGCGGAATACCACGATAGGGAGTTAGCATATGAAGGCTGAAGATAAAGATAAACTCAACGAATGTTTAAAGATTCTTGACACCACCGACCTTGGACTATCCCTGGTTTGGTTGTGGACTTGGTCCACCATTCAGGGCTTTAGAAACGACACAAACTGGGAAGTAGTCGCAACTGAAGACGAGATGTGGACTCACCTCTGTGAGGCTGTAGAGGCTGGTATGGGCTTTTCTCTAGAGTATGGGGCGGAACAACACTATGAAGATGTAATGCAATGGATGTTAAATCGAGACTATATGATTGACCTCCTAGATGACAGAGAAGAGGACGAAGATGAAGATGAGTGATGAGTACATTAACGAACAGTTAAGTAAGGCCCAAAAGCTTTTATGGTCTGGATCCTTACACGAAGTAGATGAGGCACATAACATTGTATCTAATCTAATTAAAGATAGAATAGAACAAGTTTCTAACTGAGGGCAAGTTTTTCAGTTTACGACAGCTATTTACAAAGCCGTGAATAGTTGATATAATTAAAGCAAACCGATCTAGAAAGGATCACCATGACAACAAAGCGAGAATATCTAAAAGCTCAAGGCATTGCAGTAGGAGTACGTGGCCGTTTTTCAGGAGCTGCTAAGGTAGCCCTCCAGGAGGCTGCAGCAAAGGGAATCCAGTTCACAGCTGAGACACCTGTAAAGAAAGCTAAGTAGATCCAGGGACGGGGGTCAGGGCTTCGTTGGTCCTTGACCTCCTCTCTTATTTTTGATACAATAGACAGTTAGGCGAAAGGCGGATATGGCAAAGACAGTAGAAATCAAAGTAGCAGAACAACTAGTTAATCTAACAGATGACCATTGGTTCAATCCTACTATCTTCGGTAGATATTTGGCTGACCAGCCAGTCTATACCATTGATAGAATTATGGAAATGTTGGCTTCTGTAATTAGCGAGTTAGACAAAGTATATGAATTGTTAAAGGTATCAGGAACTTCGTCAGAAGGTCTTATGCTTGCTAATGAATTAAACGAATGTATCAAAGCATATATGGAAGACAATGTTATATCTAATCTAAAGTTACCTAAACCTACCCTATATAAAGTAAAACGGGAGGAACCAGTAAGACAAGCAGTATTTGGATGGCGGGAAGATAAAGACCCTTTCCAATAGGCATATACATTGATAAGACGAATGCCTGGTTAGATAGATAAACATATCTAGCCCAAGATATCCACAGGATTATCCACATCCTGTGGATTTTTTGTGTGTGGGCATGAGGGCAACATTTTGCGTTTACGACAGATGATCAAAAATCCCTGAAATGTGGGCAAATTTTTCTATTTACGACCAAGCTAAAAAAATCCCTGAAAAGTTATATTAAATCTATTATAATATATATAGATCGATATAAAACATATACTGAATCTGACAGAATATAGGCAAAATAGGCCAGAATTTGTCAGAATTTTTCTATGAAAATATGGGAATATTCTATCGAATTCTATTGA
>Ga0222712_10007249_pt1 | contig 10772 bp, 11 predicted proteins | sample C33_657DmetaG_FD_165043 | JGI IMG/M metagenome (GOLD analysis project Ga0222712, IMG submission 165043) | Estuarine water microbial communities from San Francisco Bay, California, United States - C33_657D | ecosystem: Environmental > Aquatic > Marine > Unclassified | place: USA: California... | reverse complement strand
GTGGCGATATGCCTGATCATCTTCCCGGCCTCGCGCACGACCGTGGCCGCGCCTGCCGGGATGTTGAAGCCCACACTCCACTCACGGACGAATCCGCCCTTGATGTTGCTGAACGCATCGCGTCCCGCCTGTGTGTCGAGGTTGAACTGGATGCGCGTGTAGAGCCGCGAGGTGCCGTCACCCATCGGCATCGAGCGCGCGCCGATCACCTTGCCGACGATGGCCGTGGTGTTGTGCCCGACCAGCGCCGGAATCGGCAGGCTGTTCTGGATGCTCGCGTCAAACGCCTGCGGCTCGATCACGTCGCCGTCGAGGTCGACCTGCCCCATCGTGTTCGTGTACGCCTCGACGATGCCCTGCGCCTCGTCGAGCACCTTCACGCGGTCGAGCGCCGAGTGCTTCTGCTCCATTAGGTCAGTACCTCCACGCGCGCAGCCATGCGCTCGGTCGTCACTTCGCCGTCGGTCAGCCCCATCTCCTCGCCCTGCGTCAGCGAGATCGGCGTCCACGTCAGACGGCAGTTGGGATGAGATTCAATGTTGATCGCATCGTCCACGGTGTAGATGAGCCCGTTGCGCTCCGAGCAGGTGCGCCCATCCTCGCCGATGTAGTTGTCGGCAGGGTCGCCGTCCGGGTCGTAGGCGCGCATCCAGCGGGAGCCCTGCTCGCGGTAGTACCCGATGCTCGCGGCATTCTGCGCGCGCATGACCTCGGTGCGCGCGATGGTGCGCGCCCGGTTCTGGTAGGTCTCCTCGACGAGGCTGTTGATGCCGGGGAAGCCTTCCGCCGGCACGCCGCGCGCGACCTGCTGGATGCTGTATCCGCGCTCGATGCCCATCTCGATGGCGCGCGAGACCGCCGTGCGGCTCACCTGGTCGATGCCCTCGGCGGAGCTGGTCGCCAGCGCGACAATCTGCGAGACGATCGGGAGCCGGTCGTCGAACTCGAGCACGCCCGCCACGCCGGAGGCTGCGATGGTCTCCCACGTCGCGCGGATGATGCGCGCGTATGACCCGCTCATGACCCGCGCGAGCTCGTTGCGCGCGCCGTCGGGGAACAGCATGGCGATCGTGACCTCGTCCGGCGCGATCTTCGCGTCGGTCGTGGTCTGCTGCATCGCGCGACCGAGCACGCCCGCGACCCTCGATCGCAGCGCGTCGAAGTACCGCTTGAGCGCGAACTCCATGTCGTCGGTCAGGGTCTCGCGCTCGACGAGCAGCTTGTCGCCCAGCGCGACCGAGCGCGGGAGCGCCTGCCCCTGCTCCTTGCCCGCGCTGTACGATGCCGGTCGTCTTCGTGCAGGCCGACGAGTGCGATCTCGCGGAGACATCGGCCCGTATGCGTTCTCATCATCCAAATCGTCGAGTGCTTCCACCTTCGCGTCGGCCCATTCCATCGCCTGCTGCGGGTTTGTCGGGCTCCCGCCCCAGAGCGCCCACGCGACCGCGCCCGGCCCTGGATAGTCCTCGTTGTCGGGATTGCTGTTCTGCGGTCGGTCGAGGTCGACGAGGTGCCGCGCGAACCACGCCGACATCCGGCGCACCTTGTCGTCGCTGACAGACCCCGCCGCGAGGTCGCGCGCCTCGCGCAGCGTGCCATCAGTGAGCCCGTCGCCCGCCAGACCCTCGGCGTTCCACGCGAGCCCGCGCTCGGCGTTAGCCGAGATGTACGCCGGAACCTGCACGCTCGCCTTCATCGCGCCGGTCGGCGCGGAGAGCATGGGCATCGAGGCCGGAGCCGCCTGCGGCATCGGCGTGCCGTCCGGCATGATCTCGGTGATGTTCATCGGGAGCCGGCGCATATCGCCGTGCTCGAGCGGTTCGAGCCCCAGCTCCGCGCGCGCCTCGTTCAGCGTGATGATGCCCGCGCCGTACTGCGCGACGACGCGCGCCGATTCCGCGTCGTGGTCGTCCTCGTATGCCGGGACGTCGGAGAAGTCCGCCTCGACCTCGTTGCCCGGTTCGCGCTCCGAGACCTCGAGCGCGCGCTGCAGGAACTTCTCGATACGCCGCACTAGCGGCGAGACCGTCTCGTCCCAGAACGCCGACCGCGCCTGCTCGTAGTTGGAGTACGTCGAAGCCTCCAGCCCAGCCTCGAGGCCCAGCAGGATCGGCGGGACGCCGAACACCGCGCAGATGCGCGTCTCGGTGACGCGCGTCATGGTCGAGGTGTCCATCTCCTTCAGGTTCGGCGCGACCTGCTGGTAACTGGCGTCCTCGTCCAGCACCGCGAGACCGTGCCACCCCTTGTTGCCGGAGAACGAGGAGCGCCACTTCGCGCGCGCGCTGTCGGCCTCGGCCTGCGAATTGAGGCGACGGTTCACCTTCAGGATGCCCGCCGGCACGCCGGCGTTTGCGAAGTATGAACGCAGGAAGGTGACCGTCGCCGTGTCGAGATTGACGTACTTCGAAGCGACCTGCAGCGGCGAGAGCCCGTACACGTCGTCGTATGGATTCGGCAGCTTGATGTGCGCCACGTCGTCGGCGAGCAGGTCGTACCGCACGCCCTCGATGGTGTACTCGTAGTACGCCACCCGACCGTCGCGCCCGATCTTGACCTCGACGCGATCCGGCCTGAGCAGCCGCAGCGACACGATGCGGCCCGAGGCGTTGCGCTCGCGCATCGCGTAGGCGTTCCCGGTCACCATGAGGTAGACCGTCAGCAGCTCGATGAAGTCGGCCTGGCACTGTTGCTCGTTCGGGTCGTAGAGCACGCGCGCCGCGTCGGTGTTGGTGACGACCACCTCGTCCTCGTCGCCGGTCTCGGCCATGAGCCGGTACTTCGGCAGCGAGGCGCTGGTCGCAATCTCGCGGATGGCCGCGTTCACGACGGTGTTGCCGTTGTAGCCCTCGGCTGCAAACGCGCCGTATGCGCCGATGGCCTGCCCGTTGTCCCACTGTGGAGCCAGCGGCAGCGAGACCGACGCCATCGTCGAGGCGGGAGCCTTGAGCTCGCGTGGCGAGAGCCAGTCCCGGAGACCCATGTGCTACACCTTGTCGAGCGCGTCCGGTGATCCACGCTCAACGGTAGATGTCAACCGAAGAACCGTCAAGGTGCTATAGCGGTTTACCAGATACCCGGCCCCGCGGTGTCGAGCATGACCTCGGTCAGCGCGTGCACCATTGCGTCCACCCGGTCGTCGTGCTCGCCGCCGTCGCCGGTGAAACTCGCCATCTGGTCTTCGAGGTCGGGATACACCCCGACGTGGTGCACGCGGCCCTGCTCGTAGAGCGCCGCCACCGGCTCGGCCCGCAGCCGCTTGCCCCTGGAGGCGCGGATGCGCTTTATCGGCACGGTGGCGTCGACGGTGCCGAGCAGGAACGCGACCATCTCGCCGCCCTGATTGTCCTCGACGATGAGCCGGTCGGCCTGGTACTCGTGGTACGCCTGCGCCGCGCGCCGCGCCCACCCGTCCGGGCTCATCCGGCAGGAACGGTCGGCGAGGACGTAGCCGTGGCCGTCCGCGCCGATGCCGACCACCACGATGCCGGTCTCGTCGCTCTCCGCCCCGCTGGTGACAGCCGGGTCGACCGCCACGATAACGCGCGCGAGGTCTGGCGCGGCCTGCACCCGGAGCCCGTCGAGCAGCGAGAGCGTCCAGAGCGCGCCCGGCACGTCGTCGACCAGCTCGCCCATGAGCTCCTGCCGACCCATCCGGGTGCCCTCGTAGCGCGTGATGATGCTGGCAAAGTAGCTCGGCGCGAGGTTGTCCCGGTTGTCGTAGGTCGAGCCGCGCGTCGTGATGGTGTTCGCGTCCGAGAGCAGCGACCGCACCAGCTTCGTCGGCCTCGGCGTCGTGGTGACCAGCGCGCGCGGCTCGGCGCCGAGGCGCAGCCCGAGCAGCAACATATCCCACGCGGCCTCGTACTTCCACGCGCCCAGCTCGTCAGCCCATGCGCCATCGTGCTGCGGCCCGCGCAACCGCTCCGGCTCCTCGGCGCTGTAGGTGGTGGCGATTGCCCCGCCCGGCCACGTCACTCGCCTGCGGCTCGGCTCGTAGACTGGACGCGCCCCTGGTCGCGCCGTGGCGAGGATGCCCGACTCGCCCTCAACCATGACGTCGCGCACGTCGGCAGCGGTCGCGCCCACGAGCGCGATGCGCCTGCAGCCCGCCGCGATCTGCTCGTGCACCCATTCCGCGCCCGCGCGCGTCTTGCCCGAGCCCCGGCCTGCCATGTAGAGCCACGTTGACCAGTCGCCGTCCGGCGCGACCTGCTCGGCGCGCGCCACGTCGCGCCACGTCCGCGCGGGAGTCAGGCTGCGCGCGCGCGCGGCCCGGAGGCCAGCGGCCTGCAGCGAGAGCACCGTGGCGCGCGTGGCGGTCACCCTAGACCCGCTCGGCCTTGCGATGGCGCTCATGGATAATCTTCGGCACCGCGGCGTTCCATCGGATGCTGTGGTGGAATCTTCGCATTACCGGAGAATAGATAACGCTGGCGCAGGATGGCGAGTACATCACCGTGTAAAACGATTTTATGTAGGTGCCGCTGTCGAGGTAGAGCTCGGTCAGGCCGCCGGTCGCTTGCTGTGTCTGAGTCTGATTTAGCTGCAGCGTCCAGTAGGTGAAGAACAGCCGCCCTCGATTGCCCTCCGTGACGTAGGCGTTCACGTCCTCGTTGAGCCGCCCCATGAACTGGAACGGTCGCTTGACGTCACAGACGAACGAGTTCATCACCTTCCTGGTCAGGCGCGCCGTCGACTGGTCTGCCCCACCGATGAAGTCGCCGCCCTGAGCCATCGCCAGCGTCGCGCATCCAGTCGCGTCCACGAAGTCCACCATCGACTCAAACACGCGGTCGATATTGCGAATCGTCCAGCCGTGGACGTTATCGACGCCATTCTGCACGCCCTTCGTGCGGTACAGGAAACTGTTGTAGTCGTCGTCTAACTCGATGAAGTACCGCACACCCACGCTGCGCGCGAGCGCCCATAGCGCGTTGCGCGCGTAGACAACGCCGCGCAGCCCTTGCACGTTGTCGCCCGCGTCCATATCGGGCGCGACCGCCGCCTTGCTGAACGTCAGCACCGCGTCGCCGTAGCGCGCGCGGTACTCGTCGAGTGTCGGGTCGAGGTCGTCGACGACGATGTAGGTCTTTCCGGTGTAGCCGCTCGCGGCGAGCGCGCCGATCGTTATTACGTTGTCCGGTCGGCGGTGCGTGAGGATGAACGCGGCGAAGTCGTCACGCATTCGGGTTCTCATCGTTGAACGCCGCCATAACGTTCTCGTGCAGCTTGAGGAAACCGCGCTCGACGGCCTGCTTCGTATCTACGATTACCAGCGCCGACGCCTCCATGAGCCGTTGTACGTCCGGCTCGGCGTGCGCGTAATAGTTGGCGATGCGGTCGAAGCGCAGGACAGTGTGCCGCGCCGCCGCGCAGCGCAGGAACTCGCGCACGTCGGAGGGCACGTCGGCGTCGGCGATCTCCTTGAGCAGCGTGTCCGTAGTCGTCGTGTCGAACAGGTCGGCGAGCGCGGGCATCGAGCCTGTCGGCTCGTATATCGGCGTGATGATCTTCTGTGTGTATTTGACCATCTGGTCAATGGATGACTTGCGCTCTAGCTCTTGGAGCATCGAGGTGAGCGCCGCGTCCTCCGACGTGACCGCCGCGAGCAGGTCGGCCAGCGCGTCGGTGTCCGCCTCGGCCATCGCCGCGAGCGGGTCGAGCGTGGCGAGGATGAGCAGCTCCTCGTCCTCGCTCAGGTCGACGTAGACCACCGGCACGCTCGCCTCGCCGCGCTGCGCGGCCACCGCCACGCGCGCATGGCCGTCGACGAGGTAGCCGGTGCGCTTGTTGACGATGACGTCCTGCACCCAGCCCACCTGGTCGAGCACGCCCGCCAGCGCGTCCCGCTGCGCCTTCGGGTGCGTGCGCCAGTTGCGAGGATTGCCGACGAGGTCGGCGGGTGCCGCCTCGCCGTGCCCGACGATCCTAGATTCCCATGCCATCGCTGTCCCCCTCGATGACTGGCCGCTGCTAGAGCGCCAGATGCACGCGCACGAACTCGACCGCCGCGTCCTCGTCCTCCGGCCCGAGCCCAGCCTCGCGCGCCTTCTCCCGCGTGTCGGCCTCGATCGCCGGCCACGTCAGCTCGAACCGCTCCGGCTGCGCCAGCCCCTCCAGCTTGACCACCGAGTCGGTGATGGCGCGCGCCTCGCGGATGGCCTGCACGTCGCCCTTCATGGCCGCAGGCCAGAGCGCGAGCAGCATCCGCTCGTACCGCGCGAGCACGATCTTGATTCTGTCCTGCAGCGGCTCGACGTGGTGCTTCTGGAGCGCGCGCCTGACCGCGCCCTGCGCGTCGGTGCGGGTCTTGTAGTCGTTCATGCGCTGGATGACTGCGTACGACGCGCCGGAGAGCCGCGCGTCCAGCGCGCGGATGTCGGCGATCTCGCGCCGCTCCTTCGTGCCGTCCTCGGGTTTGGTCTCTGCTCCCATGCCGTCCCCCTAGTCCTCGGCCTCGATTGTACGCCCGACGAGCTCGCCCATGAGCGCGGCGCACACGGCCTCGATGCGTTGCCAGTCGTCGGCGTCGAGGACGACGAGGTGCCGGTTCATCCGGCCCGCGCGCACCTCCTCGACGGTCACGACCGCCATCTCGTCGGGAGACCTGCGCGCGGCCTCCGCCTGGTCGAGCGCCTCGTGCAGCCGCGCGCTGAGGATGCGCTGCCCGTACTTGTGCTCGATGGACAGCGGGATGCCCGCGATGCTCGCGCCGGCGATGTCCGGTTGGTCTCCGCGCTGCCGCCCTGACACCGGCACGCGCTCGCCTCCCATCCGCGCCGCCATGCGCCGCTCACTGGCCTTCCACGTCGCGCGCGCGGTCATTCCCTAGCCCAACACGACCACGGCCAGAACGAGCCACCAGCGGCCTCGTAGATGGCCCAGCCCGCCTCGAGGTTCTGCTGGCCGTCTAGCAGCTCGTACCGCGCGGCGAGTGCCGGGTGATAGTCGGCCCGTATCTGCAGCCAGCCGAACGCCAGCCCGCCGTCGCCGATCTTGTGCGGGTCGAGGCACGACTCGCAGGTGGCGATCTCCTCGAGGGTCTGGTGCAGGCCCGCCGGCCACGGCGAGCGCGTGAGCGCGGCCCGGAAGACCGAGACCGGGTCGTCGACGTTGGTGTTGGTGACCGGGTCGTCGACGTTGGTGTTGGTGGAGATGGGGTGCTGGATGCCAGCGGTGGTGGCGGGAGTCAGCGCCACGATAGTGATGGTCGGCGGTGTTGGTAGCACGCGCGCGCGAGGAACGGGTGCGAGCGCGAACGCGGTGACGAACACCAGCGCCAGCGCAAGGGTGTGCGGCTTAAACAAGATCACCGTCCTGCTGGTCGCGCGTTCCGGTCGGTTGGTTCATGGTCGTCTCCTGAAACTTCATCGCGAGCATACGCTGCAGGCCAATGCCCGGAGAGCTGGCCCGCCGCAGCATTGGCAGGTTGTGACGGCTTCCCGCTGCAGCCTGCGCTCGGTCTGCGCGTCGAGTCCCTGGTAATGCGAGACCGCGCGTTCGACGATGCGCGTGACGCCTCGCCACCGCGCCCCGACCTCGGCGTCTTGAACCGCGTGCGCCCTGCACCCTGATTCTCCCATTTTATTATTTATTCCCTCGCGCGCGCGTAGTGTGTGTGTGTGTGTGTAGTAGTAGTAGTAGTAGTAAATATATATATATAAGACTAGACTAGGGTTCTAGCACCACACCATCCCGCGCCGTTGCTGGCGATTAGGTAATACCGCACAAACCTAGTGCGATAATCCATTACCGCACTTCTCGCACGTCGCCACCGTCGTCGAGACGCCACTCCAACGGCATCTGGCCCGGCACGATTCTCCGGCGTGCGATATATCCCCTCGTGTAGAGCGCGCCGAGCACCAGCAGCGCCTCCATTCCGGCTATCTGGCTGACCTCTGCCGTGCTGCGCCAGTCCTCCCCAACCGCCCCGAGGACGCGCTGCTGCGCGAGTGTGAGCTTCGCCGTGGTGCTCATCGCGGCTCCTGGTAGTGCTTCGCGTTCGGGTTCTTCGTGGCGCGCAGCCAGTCCCCGACCGCGCGCGCCGCGCACTCGGAGCACTTGCTCGTCGGCACCATCTTCCCGCACCCGCCGGCGCATGGATGCGGTGCTCCGGGCTCCCACCCGCCGCCGCTGGCGGTCGAGCGCGACGCCCACCCGCTCCGGAGTCTGTCCTCGCCCCCGTTGTCGCGCCGCTGCGATGCGGCGTATCGCCCGCCCTTATTCGGCATTTGCGGCCTCAATCCTTGTTTCGCTCATCGCTGCGCCCTCATGCGCTGCTCCTCGGCCCACAGTTTCGCGTCGGCCACCTCGGGATAGGCTGTAAACAGGACAATTTCCCCGTCAACCCAGACCGCATATGGCTGCGCCCGCCCACCCGTCACAATCACGCCGTGCTTCTTGTCCATCGTCTGCTCCCTCATGCCAGCCTCCATATCTTTGCCGGTCGCCCCGGCCCATCTGCCGCCTGCTGCATCACCTCGATGAGCCCACGGTCGAGCAGGGTCTGCTCGATGTCGTCGGTCTGCTTCGCGGTCAGCTTCAGGTCGCGGGAGACCTGAGACCGCTTCATCGGCCCCGACTTGAGCGCGTCGAGGATGCGCTCGTGGCCGTGCTCGACGATGCGCTGCACGACGGTCAGCCCGCCGACCTCGGCTGCGAACCGCAGCGCCGCGTCGTGCCACCTGCCGATCACGCGCTCCCCCTGCTTCGCGTCCCGCAGCTCGACGACCATCTCCTGCACCGCCGGCACCTGGTCGCCGAGGCTCGACAGCATCGCCACCTTCAGCTCCATCGCGGCGAGCCGCTGGACGATCTCGTTCGGCTCGTCCTCGATGCGCTTGACCACCTCGTCGGCGACGAGCTCGGCGTCGTGCGCCCAGCGTGCCGGGATGTCGTAGTTGGTCATGCTCGAGGTGCTCGACCACCGGAAGATCCGCTGCAGGTAGTCCAGCAGCCACGCGCGCTCGTCCTCGGCGTCGGGTGCCGGTTCATAGAACGGCCTGCGTGGTGGCCTCGACGACGGCCAGATGAAGGCGAACCGCGGGAGCAACCCGCTCTGCACCTCGCGCGTCGTGATGGCCTCGAAGATGCTGGCGGTCGAGGCGGTGAGCAGCGACAGGTGCGGGTCGATCATCTCGTCGAAGTCGGCCTTTAGCTCGCCCTCCTGATTCCGCTTCGAGCGCCGCGTGTAGCGGTAGGCTCGCGTGCCGTAAGCCTCGAGGATGATGCCCGGCGCCGCGCTCATGTAGGACGCGCGCCCGAGCATCTGCTCCATGCTCGCGCCGAACTCGTCGCCGATGATGAGCGAGCCCCGGCGTGACCGCTGGGACAGCGCCTCGATGAGCGCCTCCGGCGTGGCCCGGTTCGGCAGGATGGTGCTGGCCTCGACGTCCCGCATGAGCGCGGTCGCGTAGCCGAGGCTCGTCGACTTCCTGGAGGCGGTGGTGCCGCCGACGATGAGCAGATACAGGTTGGTCGCGAGACCGCTCGGCCACGGTGGGAAGAACGACCGCACGTTAGGCGTGCAGGACGCCAGCAGCGCCAGCGCCCCGGCCTCGTGGTACTCGTGCGGTGCGTCGGTCTGGGATGCGGCCCACGCGATGTATCGCGTGACGAAGTGACCATCCGGCCAGCCGTGGTCGAATCGGTATGAGTCGGAGCGGGAGCCATCCGACGGCGGTGCGACGTGCTCGCGTCCGCGTGAGGCTGCGGAAGGTGCGCCGCCGGATGGCCTGAGGGTGATGCTACTGCCGAAGTCTGCCGCCGGCACGTCCTCGGTGTACCCCTGCCCCGCGAGGTCACGCGCCGCCGCCTGGTAGTCGCCGCCATGCGCCAGCAGCGCGAAGGCGGAGAACTTGCCATAGCCGCGCTCGATCTCGAATGGCAGCGCCGAGGTGCTGAAGACGTAGAGCAGGCCCGAGTCGGCGTAGTTGGTAGTGGCGTCGATGCCGCCCGTCCGCGCGCCGGGTCGCGTCCAGTATTCCTCTGCCCCCTTCCGGCTGACCCTGCGCCAGCCGAACGGCTCGAGCACCTGCGCCCAGCTCACGCGGTCGGTGTAGATGTCCCCCGGTCGCGTGCCGCCGGGTGGCGTGGTCGCGCGCTCCGGCTCGTGCAGTATCTCGACGCGCTCGCGCCGGTCGAGGCTGCGCGCCACCGAGAGCAGCGTGTCGCGCTCGTCCGCCGTCAGCGTCACGATGTCAGCGGCCTCGCCGCTGCTGATGTATGGCGCGCCGGTCGAGTGCACCTCGCCGTAGGATGGCGCGACGACGACGTAGCCGCCCTCGCCGCGCGTCTCGATGCGTACCTTCCCCGCGGCGTCGGCTGCGAGCCGCTGATTGCCGGCGATGGTCTCGCAGCGCCAGAAGATGTGCACGCCGCGCGGCGTGACCTCGAGGTATGCGTCCATCACGCGCGCCAGCAGGTCGGCAGCGCCGAACTCGAGCGCGCGCGCCTGATACTCGTCGAGCGCCTCGGCGTCGTCGAAGTCGAGACACTCCATGCCGCCCGAGACCGCGCCCATGACCCAACCGACGCCGGTGCGCCCGATCGGGTCGGTACGCTTGCCGTACCACCCGACCAGCTCCTCGAGCGTCGGCCTGCGCTCCTGGTACTCGGCCCACGCCTGCAGGTCTGGCCGCTTGCTACCATCCTCGCGCACCGGCACCACCGAGATGCCGCTGCGCCACGCCGCGCCTGCGGCGTTGATCACGTCTAACGGTTGCACGTTCGCCCTCCGACGATCTAATCCGATCCGGCCCCGCACTCTA
>Ga0222712_10007247_pt1 | contig 10772 bp, 9 predicted proteins | sample C33_657DmetaG_FD_165043 | JGI IMG/M metagenome (GOLD analysis project Ga0222712, IMG submission 165043) | Estuarine water microbial communities from San Francisco Bay, California, United States - C33_657D | ecosystem: Environmental > Aquatic > Marine > Unclassified | place: USA: California... | reverse complement strand
TTGGTTTCATCGCAACTGATACGCGCAGGATTTCACCATTAGACATTCCGCCCTCGGTTCCTCCGGCGCGATCTGTGCGGCGATGAATTGCTCCATCAGTTCCGCGTTCAATCTCATCGTGTGCGACAGAACCGCGACGTGTAGCTGTTCGGAAACCGTCGCCGATTTCAACTCCCTTGATTGCCTGGATTCCCATCATTGCAGCTGCTAGTCGTGCATCCAATCTGCGATCCCAATGAACGTGCGATCCCAGACCTGGTGGCAAGTTGTAAGCAAGTACTTCGCATACGCCCCCAAGTGTGTCTCCATCAGAGTGTGCAGATTCAATTTCAGAGATCATGAGCGCACTTGTTGCAGGATCAGAACAACGAACTGGATCTTCATCAATTCGATTCATATCCGTTGACTTCGGAAGTTCGTAACTTTCAGGGATGCGAACCGAACCGATTGATACTACGTGGCTCAAAATTGTGATGCCGACAGCCTGTTGGAGGAAGTTACGTGCGATTGCACCAAGTGCAACTCGTGCCGCTGTTTCACGAGCACTTGCACGCTCAAGGATTGGTCGCGCATCATCAAAATCGTATTTCTGCATGCCTACAAGATCGGCATGTCCTGGACGAGGGCGAGATAGAGGTGCATTTCGAGCGAGGTTTTCAATCTGATCTGCAGGAACTGGATCCGCAGACATGACCTTCTCCCACTTTGGCCATTCACTATTTCCAACTTGCACTGAGATTGGTCCGCCTTGTGTGGTCCCTAAACGAACTCCACCAAGAATGGTGACCTTGTCTGCTTCAAAATTCTGTCTTGCGCCACGTCCGACACCGAGACGGCGGCGAGCTAAATGAAAATCAATATCCTCAGTTGTGATTGCAACATGAGCAGGCATTCCCTCGATGATTGCCGAAAGGGCCTGACCATGAGATTCACCTGCTGTAATCCAACGCATGAGCCTATTCTTGCAGATTCCGAGTGATTCTCGCTCATCTTTAAATGCCGCTCAATGGCGCTAAAACGAGAACGGCGCCACAAAGTGCGGGTGCAAAGGCGATTTCTCCGCGCATTGAACGATTTCGAATGAGTTGAACCAAGACGAGTAATGCAGAAACCGCCAGAAGGGCAGATAGGTAATTCAATAATTGGTAACTCGGGACAACGAAATTGAGAAGGATTATGGAAAGTTTGGAGTCTCCGTAACCACATCCGGATATCAACGTGAAGATGAGGACCATGCAGGAGCTCACGACGAAAACCTTCAAACTGAAGTTGAGCCTATTTTCGGCTATCGAGACGAGCACGAGAAGTAGAAGTGCTGAATTTGGTATGCGATGGGTTCGGATATCAAATGCGGCGATGAATACGAGTAGCGATGAGACAAACACTCAGAGAAGATAACGAGGTTATCACTTCTCATTTACTGCCTGTGAATTACCGAGCAGCATTTCGCAACAGTGGACGAATATGGTCTGCAAGCCCCGCAAAATCCAGAGGCTTGCCTAAAACAATCTGAAGCTGATCAATGCCCTGATACAACAAAAGTTCTAATCCATTGAGGACGGTTCCACCGCAATCACTCCATCGTTGCGCTAGTTCAGTAGGCCATGGTTTGTAAATGACATCAAAGAGTGTGGCTGGAATTCCAGGATGCACAGAATTTGCAAGAAGATCTGCAGCTCCCGCTGGAGTCGTATTCACAACTAAGTCATAGTTGTTGAAATCTACTTCGAGGTTCCATCTGTGATATTCGAAGTTTGCATGAATTACTGCGGACTCAAGAGCCTCTTGTCGCACGCTGGAGCGCCCAAGCACATGAAGATTTTTTGTGATGGAATCTAGCGCACCAGCAACAGCACGTGCAGTCCCACCAGCTCCGAGAATGAGGACCGATTCAAAATCATGTAGACCGGCATGAGCAAGAGCGGCCACGAGACCGCTTCCATCGGTACTTGTGAGTGACCACGCACCATCGCGATTGATTAAGGTATTCCCGGACTGAATTCTTCGAGTGAGATCATCTGCATCAACATCGAGAGTGAGAACTTCCTCCTTAAGAGGCATAGTCAGCGATAGGTAATCGAACTCAAAGCCATGTGTTTGTACAAAATCTTGCAAAGTACCCGACGTGACTTCAATAGCAGAGTAAGTGCCTTCAAGGCCAAGGAAATCAAAAGCAGCTTTATGTAAAAAGGGAGATAACGAGTGGGAAATGGGAGACCCTAATACTGCGCCTTTCATCACTCTTTACTCCTAAATTTGCCTGCTCGTAAATTCTTCTTGTATTCGATCTTCCAGTCATTGAACTGGTTGATATCGCTGGTGTATCTGGTATCAAATGGCGCAACAGTGATGAAATATAGCCAATCACCTGAAGCTGGGTTGACTGCGGCGCGCAGAGCATCTGCACCAGGGCTATTAATCGGACCAGGAGGCAATCCGTATTTACGGTATGTGTTGTACGGTGAATTGAGCAAAGTTGATTGGGTGCTGAGGAAGATGCTTCCCCGCACTTTCTTCACGTAATGAACAGTTGAATCGAACTGAAGTGGCATACCTTTGACGAGTCGGTTGCGGATCACCTGAGAAATCTTGGCGAAATCCTCAGTATTTCCTTCAGCCTGAACTAGTGACGCAATGATCAGTAATTGTTGCGGAGTGAATTTCTCCCTTGATGAGTAGAACCCGGCCGCCTTCATTTCCTTTGAAGCTCTATCAATCATGCTTTGCAGAGCCACCTTCGCTGATGTATCCGTTGCAAAACTGTACTGAGCTGGGAAGAGCAATCCTTCTATGGATGTGAAGCCCGATGGCTTTGTGACACTTCTTAGGGCGCTAGCTACATCCGATTTCGTAAACTTAGCTTCGTAGAACTGAGGGAGAATTTCAGATAACCAAGCGCCTTCAAAAATATTGATAAGCCCGGAAATCCGCGATGAATCTAGAAGCTGATTGAGAGCTTCTGTCGCACAAAGGTTGAGATCAATCCTATGGTTACCAGGTGCGACTTTTTGGGAGCGGGGGTCTCCGACTGCAACCCGAAAATATGCCTCAGAAGATTTCACGACTCCAGCAACAAAAAGAGACTGAGCGATTTCCGAACCTGATTCACCTGATGCAATGTTTATGTTGGCCGTGGTCTGCGCTGGCGAGCCACAAGGGAAATCGGGTGCAGAGTTTCCGGGAACCCTCACAAAGTGGAGCGAAAGCGTCATGACCGCAACTAGGCCAAGCGATACGAGAGCTCGAAAAAGAGTTGAGTTATTCCAGAGTTTCACTCAGTAGCCCTTGTTCCAATATCGCAACGGCAGCCATCGCATCGATAAGTGATTTTGAATCACGGATCGATACTCCGGCTTCTTTCAATTTCCTCTGTGCGCTCACTGTTGACAGCCTCTCGTCAACTAGTTGAATCGGAAGGCTTGTAATCGATCGAATCTGCTCTACAAAAGCTTCGACCTTCTCAATGCTCTCCCCCATTTTTCCGGACATATTGAGGGGCTTACCAATAAAGATTCGAATTGGTTCATGTTCAGAAAGAAGCGATGAAATCTCAGTGATGAAGCTCTTCGACTTCGTTTCTATGACACAAAGAGGTGAAGCAAGGATTCCGTCGGGATCGCAGAGGGCGACCCCTGTTCGCACATCTCCATAATCGAAGGCGATACGTCGGCCTCGCATATGCGTTACTTACCAGATATGGAATCGGCGATAGCGAGAAGAGAAGCCTGAGACTTTGTTGCATCTGTTCCGCCACCTTGTGCGAAATCATCTTTACCGCCGCCTCCACCACCGAGGATGGTTGAACCAATCTTTACGAGCGCGCCTGCCTTAAGACCAGTTGCTTTTGCTGCATCACTTACCGCAACCACGAGAACAGGCTTTCCATCGTTGGCGCTAATAAGTGCAACGACAGATTGCGGTGCTCGAGCTTTGAGGTCTAGTGCAATCTTGCGAAGATCATCACCAGTTATTCCGTCTGGCAGAACGGCAGTGACAGTCGTTGTTCCATTAAGCACTTGCGCAGAATCAGCAAGGACTCCGATTTGACCCATCGCCTGCGCAGAGCGAACCGCTGCAAGTTCCTTTTCAATATCTTTAATCTTATTAAGCAGATCAGAGATGCGTTCAGGAAGCTCTTCAGTACGAGCGCCCTTAATGATCTCGGTAAGTGAATTCAAAAGTACATGTTCGCGAGCCAAGAACTTATAGGCGTCGACACCAACAAGTGCTTCAACTCGACGAACGCCAGCACCTACTGATGATTCGCTGAGCAGCTTCACTACGCCAAGCTGACCTGAACGTTCGACGTGAGTTCCGCCGCAGAGTTCGCGAGCCCAATCACCAACGCTGACAACGCGGACTTGATCTCCATACTTTTCGCCGAAGAGCGCCATAGCGCCAATCTTCTTTGCAGCATCTTGAGTCATCGTTTCAGCGGTGACTGCCAAGTTATCGAGCAAAAGTGCGTTGACGCGAGATTCAACTTCGTTGAGAACTGAATCAGGGACAGCGCCAGTTGATGGGAAGTCGAAACGGAAACGGCCCGGTGAGTTCTCAGAACCTGCCTGCGTTGCAGTTTCTCCAAGAATTTCGCGGAACGCCTTATGCACCATATGTGTTGCGGTATGAGCGCGTGAAATAGCGTGGCGACGTTCCATATCAATTGCAGCAAGCGCTTGCGATCCTGTAGTTACTTCGCCAGAGATAACGCGACCACGATGAACAGAGAGTCCGTTGACGGGGGTCTGAACATCTTCAATCTCAACAACTGCGCCATTGGAAAGCGTGATGCGACCGCCATCTGCAAGCTGCCCGCCACCTTCTGCATAGAACGGTGTGCGGTCTAGAACAATTTCAACATCTTGACCAGAGTTAGCTGAAGATACGCTCAAGCCATCGACAAGAATTCCATTAATAACTGATTCAGTTTCATTAAGCGTGTATCCCACGAATGAGGAAGCGCCCTTTGAATCTGCAATCTTCTTATATTCAGAGAGATCTGTGTGTCCACTCTTCTTCGCTTTCGCGTCTGCCTTTGCGCGATCGCGTTGTTCGCTCATGAGGCGGCGGAAACCATCTTCATCTACTTCAAGGCCCTCTTCGCGAGCCATCTCGAGAGTGAGATCAAATGGGAACCCATAGGTATCGTGAAGTTTGAAGACTTCTTCTCCAGGAAGAACGTTCTTCTTTGTTGATTTCAACTGTGTTGAAGCCATATCAAAGATCTGCGTTCCGGCCTTGAGAGTCTGAAGGAATGACTCTTCTTCAGCAACTGAGACAGCGAGGATGCGCTTTTGATCTGCAATAAGTTCAGGGTACTGAGGTCCCATTGCACCAATTGCCGCAACAGTGAGTTCAGACATGATGGGATCATTAACGCCCATTAAACGCATATTTCGAATGGTACGGCGCATCATGCGACGCAGGACATAGCCACGGCCTTCATTACCTGGAGTAACCCCGTCGCCAATCAACATCGCCGATGTTCGTGCGTGGTCTGCAACTACGCGCAGTGAAACATCTGTGTTCTGCGACTTTCCATAATTTACGCCGGCGAGTGCAGATGCTTTCTTGAGAATCTGCATTGTTGTATCGATTTCATAGATATTTTCTACGCCCTGCAATAGCGCTGCAGTTCGTTCGAGACCTAAACCTGTATCAATGCTCTTTGCAGGAAGTTCGCCAAGGATTGGGTAGCCATCTTTACCGCCACCTGCGCCTCGTTCATTCTGCATGAAAACGAGGTTCCAGACTTCCATGTAACGGTTCTCGTCAGCAATGGGGCCGCCTTCGACTCCGTATTCAGGTCCGCGATCGTAATAAATTTCAGAGCAAGGACCGCAAGGTCCTGGAACACCCATCGACCAGAAGTTATCCGCCATATCGCGGCGTTGAATACGTTCGCGTGGAATACCAATCTTCTTATGCCAAATATCAGCCGCTTCATCATCATCGAGATAGACAGTTACCCATAGACGTTCCTCGGGGAAACCATATCCGCCATCTGCGACAGGACGAGTGAGAAGTTCCCAAGCGAGTGAGATTGCGCCTTCTTTGAAGTAATCGCCGAACGAGAAGTTTCCGCACATCTGGAAGAAGGATGCGTGACGAGTTGTCTTTCCCACTTCATCAATATCAAGGGTACGTACACATTTTTGAACAGATGTTGCACGCTTATATGGTGGCGTTACTTCGCCGAGGAAGAATGGTTTAAATGGAACCATTCCAGCGTTAACAAGGAGAAGGTTTGGGTCATCAGCGATAAGAGATGCCGAAGGAACAACGGTATGTGTTAAACCTTGACGGTTCTCAGATTCAAAGAAGCGCAGCCAGCGCGAACGGATCTCGGCGGAATCCACTAGTCAGATTTTTTCTTCGACTTGCGGCCCTTGCTGAGAGTTGCAGCGCCAAGAAGCGCTCCAGCAACTCGTCCAGTAGGACTTTCCATAAAACCAGTGGTCGCGCCAGTCACCTTGGAAGTAACTTCTTCAACGTTCTTGGTGATCTTTGCAAAACTTTCGAGAGGGCCGTTGATCAGCTCGAGTGTACGAGTTGATTCATTGAGGAGTGGTGTTGTGTCATCGGTGAAAGCCTTGAGCGAGGTCTTTGCTTCATCGATGAACTTACTGACTCGAAATACTGTATAGGCAACCGCTACGGCGATCACGAAGAGTGATGCTGCCGCAATAATCGTTGCAATTCCGCCTGGACCCATGTTGTTAGCCTACCTGACTTACTCCTTTGGAGGAGTCCAATCAATGGCAGCTTCCTTTCGTTGCGCAGGAGTAATTGGAGTTGGTGCACCAGTAAGAGGGTCACCACCGCTTGCAGTCTTAGGGAATGCAATTACCTCACGGATTGAATCAGAACCGGTGAGAAGTGCACATACGCGATCTAGACCTAGAGCAATTCCGCCATGCGGAGGTGGACCGTAGTTAAATGCTTCGAGCAAGAATCCGAACTTGCTCTGCGCTTCTTCATCTGAAAGACCAATGACGGTGAATACATCTTTCTGAATATTGCGATCGTGAATACGAATTGAACCGCCACCGAGTTCAGTTCCATTGAGGACGATGTCATATGCGTAAGCAAGTGCAGTTGCGGGGTCCGATTTAAAAGTAGATGCGAATTCAGGCTTTGGGCCAGTAAATGGGTGGTGGACTGCAGTCCATCCCCCGTTATCAGTCGGTTCAAACATTGGCGCATCGACTACCCAAACGAATTCCCATGCTCCTTGATTGATCAAGTTGCAGCGCTTTCCAATTTCAAGACGCGCTGCACCGAGAAGCTGTTGAGAGGATGAGCGATCACCAGCGGCGAAGAAGATTGCATCTCCTGGCTTTGCACCAACGAGTGCCGCAATTCCTGCTTGTTCTTCTTCAGAAATGTTCTTTGAAACTGGTCCGCCAAGAGTGCCATCAGCATTAACGAGAATGTATGCAATTCCCTTTGCGCCTCGTGCCTTTGCCCAATCCTGCCAAGCATCGAGTTCGCGACGTGGTGAATCTGCTCCGCCAGGCATAACAACTGCGCCTACATATGGCGCTTGGAACACACGGAAAGGAGTTGCCTTGAAGAATTCAGTGACTTCCGTTAATTCGTAACCGAAACGAAGGTCCGGTTTATCTGAACCGTACTTATCCATCGCATCTGCATAGGTCATATGTTTGATTGGAGTTGGAATGTCGTACCCGACAGCTTCCTTCCAGACCTTGACCAAAATCTTTTCGGCAACAGCCAAGATATCTGCCTGGTCGATAAATGACATTTCGATATCAAGCTGAGTGAATTCAGGTTGGCGATCAGCGCGGAAATCTTCATCGCGGAAACAACGAGCGATTTGGTAATAACGTTCCATACCGGCGACCATCAAGAGCTGCTTAAAGAGCTGCGGAGATTGTGGGAGTGCGTACCAACTGCCTGGCTGTAAACGAACAGGAACTAGGAAGTCGCGTGCACCTTCAGGAGTTGATCGAGTGAGGTACGGAGTCTCGATCTCAAGAAATTCAAGGCTTTCCATCACGTTACGGATTGCAGATGTCACCTTCGAACGAAGTCGAAGATTCGCAGCTGGACCTTCACGGCGAAGATCGAGATAGCGATAACGAAGGCGAACTTCTTCAGAGATATCAACTTCACTCCCGGAATCGACAGGAAATGGAAGAGGTGCAGACTCGCTGAGGACCACAACATCATCGCCCATGACTTCGATTGCACCTGTCGGAATATTTGAGTTTTCATTACCTGTAGGACGTAGCGCTACCTCACCAGTAATTTGAAGGCACCATTCGGCGCGGAGTTGCCCGGCCATCTTCTCGTCACGAATAACTACTTGAACAGAACCAGTTGCATCGCGGAGATCGATAAAGGCAACTCCGCCATGGTCACGTCGACGCGCGACCCAACCAGCGAGCGTTACGGTCTGGCCTGCGTGGGAAGCGCGAAGTGCTCCTGCATCCTGATTTCTTAACATTGTGAAAAGCCGCCTTTAATTGAGGGTGGATTACAACGAGAGAGCTCGCTGCAATTCCTCCTGTAATTGGTCAATCTTAACGGAGGTTATTACTCCATCAGACATTCTCTTGAGATCAACAGCTCCTGCGCTGAGTTCGGCTTCACCTAAAACGATGACAAAGCGCGCTCCCGACTTATCTGCTGCCTTCATGGCTCCCTTAAGGGCTCGATCTCCGAAGGCAATCTCAGTTTGGATTCCAACGTTTCGTAGATTCGCCGCAATAACCAGAGTCTGCTCTTTTGCACCCTCACCGAGTGGAATGATGAAGAGATCGGATGTGAACACTTGGGATGGAACTGTCGATTCAGCAATGGCTGCTAATAGCGCACGATCTACTCCAAGACCAAAACCGATTCCAGAAAGTGATTGCCCACCCAGAGTTTCCATGAGGCCGTCATACCGTCCACCGCCACCAATGCCACTCTGTGCACCGAGATCAGGATGTACGAATTCAAATGTTGTGCCTGTGTAGTAATCCAATCCTCGAACCATTCGTGGATTGATGACAAATGCAATTCCCATAGCGGTGAGATATTTCTGCACAGATACAAAGTTTGATGCGGATTCGGGCGACAAATAATCAAGAAGCAACGGAGCCTTTGCCATGGCAGCTTGCATATCAGGTCGCTTATCATCGAAGAGACGCAACGGATTGATTTGCGCACGAGCCGCTGTGGCCTCATCCAGATCTAGAGTTGCAATATATGAAAGTAGATCCACGCGATGAGCTGCGCGTGATTGCGCATCTCCAAGGGATGTAATCTCGAGGCGATAGTTCTTGAGTCCTAAGTTCTTGAAACCGCGATCAGCAATAGCAATAACTTCTGCATCAAGAGCCGCATCCTCGGTACCAATCGCTTCGATGCCTACTTGGTAGAACTGTCGATAGCGACCGGCCTGTGGTCGCTCGGCGCGAAAGAACTGACCTGAGTACCAAACCTTGACCGGAAGTTGTCCGCGATCAAGATTCTGTTCAATGACTGCACGCATGACGCCAGCCGTGCCTTCAGGGCGCAGAGTAATTGAACGACCACCTCGATCTTCAAATGTATACATCTCCTTAGAGACCACGTCTGTAGATTCTCCAACTCCTCGGCTAAAGAGATTGGTATCTTCAAAGACTGGAAGTTCCATCAATTGATAACCGGCGTTCTTCGCAGGCGCGATCAACTGCTCTCGAACCCATTCGAATGACTGGGATTCAGGAGGCAGATATTCGCGTACCCCTTTGGGAGCTTGGATCTTCTCGAACTTCATGAAGTTAATTCTTTCAGATAAGGGTTGTTTTTTCGCTCGAATTTAATCGTGGTCTCAGGTCCATGTCCCGTCAGAACGCGTAAATCATCAGAAAGTGGCAAAACCTTTGTCTTGAGAGTCTGCATCATATCTTTTGCACTTCCAGTAGGTAGGTCAGTACGTCCTATCGAGCCTGCAAAGAGAACATCTCCGCTAATCAGGATTTCGTCATTGATGGTGAACATCAAAGATCCTCGTGTATGACCAGGTGCATGGATTGCGGTGATATTCATATCGAGTAACTGAAGAGTTGAACCATTCTTCAGTTCTTGCACTTTCTTTGGTTCAGTGAAGTTCATGCCTTGAAGTTGCGTTATGAATTGTTCGCCGTGTATTCCGGCTGGATCTGCGATAAATCTGCGGTCTTCTGAATGAATGTACGCAGGGATGTCGTAACCATCTGCAAGAGGAGTTATAGAAAAGGTGTGATCTAAATGCCCATGAGTCAGAAGTGCCGCAACTGGCTTGAGCTTATGCTCTTCGACAATCATCTCGATCTCGTGGGAAATGTCAGGCATGCCCGGGTCAATGATGATGCACTCGGAGCCTTCAGAAGGGGCGATTACCCAGCAATTGGTCGCAAACATAGGTGCCGGAAATGAACGAACAAGCATCTATATGACCCAATTTCTAGCGTGGATTTACGACTCAAGGATGCACAGGGTACCTTTGACCACGTAAACACTCGCACATATCAACGAAGGTCGCGTTCACAACGAACTGGCCGACGCGCTGAAGGGGAAAAGCCATGACCGATATCAATCCAACTGCTCTAGCTCAAACACACTCCACACCAAGTGCTGCATCTGCACTAGTCGGAGACCCTTCACGATTTGGTCGCGTTGCCGAAGATGGCACTGTTTTTGTTCGAACTAATGATGGCGAGAAGCCAGTTGGTTCATACCCAGGAAAGACTGCCGAAGAAGCGCTCGCTTACTTCGTCCGTAAATTTGAGGCTCTT
>Ga0222712_10007246_pt1 | contig 10772 bp, 15 predicted proteins | sample C33_657DmetaG_FD_165043 | JGI IMG/M metagenome (GOLD analysis project Ga0222712, IMG submission 165043) | Estuarine water microbial communities from San Francisco Bay, California, United States - C33_657D | ecosystem: Environmental > Aquatic > Marine > Unclassified | place: USA: California... | reverse complement strand
TGGCGCGAATCCAGTCTTGTGCAGCTTGGTCAAATTGTTGCGTTTGCACATTTTGGCCACTTCGAGCCAATGCACCACCCACAAATGGGATGGCCTCAAGAGTGCGAGTCCCTGCTCCTGGTTGTGATCCAGCAGGCAAACTGCTAATGATGCTTTGAGCTAATTCCATGCGCTGGGCAAAGCCAGCAGCATTTGTTTCGCCTTCTGTTGGCTTACCGCCAGAGATGCCCTTGAGTTGTTGGCCACCAGCACCCATGACTGGCATGGCTTGACCACCTGGTGCTTTTGGCACATAGGCAAAACCTTCTGGGGTTTCTCTGATCTCTGTCGCACCACGGGCAAATTCTTGTTGACGCAAGCCAAGACCGCCTTGGGCCACGGCCAAGTTGCCTTGAGCCACTTTCAAGTTGGCAATCTCGCTCGGTGTCATTGTCTGGGCAAATGTTTCGCCACCTGTCAATGCCGACTTGTTTACAGCCACAGTCTGACCACCAAGATTCTGCAAGACGACATCGCGCTTTGGACCAAAGCCTTGCATGGTCCTGATATCGCCAGACTCAAACTGCTGGACCATGATGGGCTTGCCTTTAGGGTCAGTCACTTCAAACGGCTGGCCAACAACTTTAGCCCGTGGATTTAAGTCTCTGGCCATGTCCTGATAGCGTTTGGCTTCTTCGCCTTTGCCTCTTGATGCCAAAAGGTCTGCGGCCCGTTGATACTGAGCAGCTTTAATCTCGGCATCGCTTGGTGGCTGAATGTTTGCAGCCAGTTCGGCACGGGCCACTTTAGGACCAAATGGACCAGCCTCAGAAACTGGCGCCATCAATGCCTGCTGCTCTGGACTCAATGTAGTTGTTGGTTTAGCAAAAATACCGCCCAATTGGGTTTGCAATTCTTGGGCAGTTTTTGCCTCTTGCAGTTTTTGACCTAAAAGCACATCTTGCAGTGATCCAGCTCTTGCCTGCTGATAACCTTGTTGGCCAGCTTGCAAAGCTGATCCAAGTGCTTGGCCCATGCTGATTGGCACTGCACTTCGGCCACTGGCTTGAAGCAATGCACCAGCTGCTGACAGTGCAGCATTGCGGCCCAAGAGCTTGCGCTGGTCTTCTGTCAGCAATGCATCAAGACCAGTTGGCACGCCACCACCGCCAAACATATTGCCTAAACTTGCAAAATCAAATTGAGTAGCCATATTTCCACCTTAATCCAATAAACCTCTGAGACGGGTATTAACCACATCGCCTCTGCTCATCATGTTAGTTGATCCAGTATTTGGTGCAAGCAAAGATGCAGCCCTCATGGCCCGTCTTTCTTGACCAGGCTTGATGGCCAGTTCGGCCACCGGTGTTCCAGCTCTGTCCATGGCCACCGCCACATTGTCAAAACCCTTGGCCTGATCGTGCGCATAGCCAAAGAGCGCCATGCCCACATCTTTCTCAGACCCTTGGTCAATGATCTTGACCTTTGCAGGGTCACTGGTGATCACAATGCCTCGGCTTGTCTCAGCCACTGTCAACCCGTCAGGGATGCGAGACGGCATGGGTGATCCAGGCGTGATCAGGATGGTGTCACGCTTGCTTGATGGGTCAAGCAAAGCCATGAGCTGCGCATCAGCGTAGCGTTGTGGCTCTGGGGTTGGGTTTTGTCTCATGTTAGATCAGCGCAGCCAATGCACCAAGGCCAGCGCCAGTGCCTGCTGTAACACCAAGAGTGCCAGCCAATTGAGAGCCAGCCAATGCACCGCCTAATAGGCCAGCACCGACATTCTGACTGTATGGAGTCTGTGCCACCATGCCAAGATTGGCAGGCTGCGCACCCAGTGAAGACTGGACCACACCAAGACGCTGCAAACCAATATTTCGGATTGCATCCATTTGTTGTTGGTCCAGAGCCTGGCGTTGACCACCAGCAGCCATGACCGCTTGAGCGCCACCAAGACGCAATGCCTGCTGCTGCGCAGCCAAATTGCCGAGCTGGCTTGCACCGCCTAGCCTCAATTGCGCACCTTGCAAGCCTGCTTGCTGATTGGCAATATCGGCTGCTGATCTGCGGCCAATGTCGGCCTGCTGCATGGCCATCGCCTGGTTGAATGCTTGCTCGTTCAAAGATGTGCCAAGTGTGGCGGCCTGCTTGGCAAAGCCTGCATTGGTCAAAGCCTCGGCCACACCTTGGCGTGATCCACCAAACGCACGGGCTTGTGTGGCGCGTTCACCAGTCTGGGCAATGGCAGCGCGTCTTGCAGATTCCAAGTCAGCCAATGCGTTTTCACGCACCATGCTTGTGTATGGATTCATGTAAGAGCCAATAGTGCCTGCACCTTGGCCAAGACCTAGATTGGTCTGCTGCGCTGTGATTGCCGCAGGCTGATAGACACCGCCATAAGCGGCCATTTGAGCTGCCAAGTCTGTGCCAGTAATGCCTGGGCCAGCAAGGCCAGCATTGACCAAAGCCTCCTCGCCTGCCTGATACATTGGGTTGTACCCAGCAAACTGCTGGACCGGCAATGCACCAGCGACCCCTTGGGCCTGCTGAAAGTTGGCTAGGAATGCTTCTTTGATCTGAGGATCAATGGAGCTGGTTGATGTAGTTGTTCCACCTTTTGACATATTGCCACCTTATCCCAGTAAAGATTTCATTTTCTTGGCAGGCACTTTGCCTTCATTGATCATGTCCAGAAGTCCACGGCCATACTTATTGACTGAAGACTTCTTGATCACATATTCGCCACGATCTAACAAACCAGCACCATCATCAGGGCCAGGTGGGTTTGGGCCAAATAGTCCATCGACAATGCCGCCTTTGTTGTAAATACCACTGACACTTTCGCCAGTTTCACCAGAAACGCTGACAGATTCACCAGTTACAGCAGCGGCATTATTTGCGGCTGAGACTGCATCATTGATTGATTCTTGGGATACTCCCGTATCCCCAGAAACACCGCCCACCTCCACTACATTTCCACCTCGCGCCAAAACATCAGCCTTTGCTGCTGCGTTTGTCAGAAGTCGGTCATACAGCCCTGGGTCATAACCACCCATTGGCGTATTAACAGGCATATTTGCATAGGGGTTTTGAAATGGCTGCATCTGGCCCATGATCTGAGAGTATGGAGAACCAGTGCCACCGACCACATTGGGGTTGTATTGAGCGCCAATTGGAATGGATTGGTAATTTGCAAAGTTCTGGGAAATTCCACCTAGACCACCAAGGCCACCTGGGACTCCACCTGGGACTCCACCTGGGACTCCACCTGGGCCAGTGCCTGCTTCAGAATAAAACTTTCCACCAGCGTTGTTTGTAATCCAATTCATATCAGCATCGGACAATCCAAATTTGGATTGCATATCCCCTTTGGTAAATTTATTGGCAGCTGTCAGACGATTAAATTCAGCAATGTTGCCAGCTTTAAATGCGTTATACAAAGCAGTCTCAGCGTCTGTATATGTTCTAGTTTGGCCAATTCCACTGTTAATTGCACCTCTAATTCCACTAAAAATGCCATCATTATTGCCGCCAGTAAGATTTGTAGTTACAGCTGCCGGTGGTGTGTAAAACTTAACGCCAGAGTTGCTGGCCAAATAAGATATATCAGCATCTGTCAAACCAAAATCAGATTTGATTTGAGCCGCAGTTAATTTGCCTGACTGAATTGCATTATTAGCACCAGCAATATCACCAGATTTAAATGCGTTATAAAGCGCTGTTTGTGCTGGTGTATATGTTCTAGCTGTTTGAGTTTGCGATGTTGTTGCTGTTCTATTGGTATCTAGCAAGCCTGCTTGCCTATCAATTGAATCTAATCTTGCTTTTTCGATAGACCACAATCTGTCAGCTTCAGCCTTTTGCGCTGGCGTTGCAATTGCATTAAATGCTTGTGATGTAGAGTCTGTTCCACCTCTAGCGCGCAATTCACCAAAACTTTGCAGCGCTGTTGGATTGTTAATGTCAAAGCCTGGTGAATATGCAGTTAGCGCCACTGGCCTGCCACTGGCATCTTGCACATATTGACCTTGTCTAGTTGTATCCACTCTGGCCATGTTCTGGGCAGAGTATGGATTTGCCGCATTGGCCGCATCCACCACCATTTGTGGCGATACTTGACCAGGCTGGCTGGTGGCAATGTAATCGGCAGCGCTGTACTGGCCTTGAGCATTAAAGCCTGGGATCGTGTCGTATGCAGCATTGAGCTGCGCATCAGTCAAACCATAAGTGGCTTTGGCATAAGCATTCAAGGCGGCCTGAGATGTCTGAGGCCGTGCCGCTAATTCGGCTGCTAAAGCAGCATTGACTTGTTCTTGCGTGTATGCCATATCTATTCCCCTAAAGTTCCTTTGCCATTACAGACCACTGTGGACTGTAACCTTCGTCTTTCAAAAATGTCTTGGCCCAGCCTCTTCGGCCTGCCAAGGTCACTCTGGTGCAGCCAATAGACTTGCCCCAGGATTCGATCAATGGTCGCATCCGTGAGAGTTCGTCTAGGTCTCCACCAGCCAAGAAGTAATGCAAATTCTTTAGCCTGGGATAGACAACGATCTCGGTTAATACCACTGAGTCCTTGGCCGGCCACAACTGTAATCTGTGACCCTCGACCATCTCAGCGACATCGTCAAAATTGTGTGTGCCTCCACTGTATTCTAATGCCGCCTCCACATGGTGGCGCAGTCTTTCCAGTTGTTCTTGGTCGCTCATCGCTTGCCGGCTGGGATGGCTTCGAGCCTCATCACGCCAATTCGCCAGTCAGCCAAAGTGTCACCAGTCACCCGCATATTGACTTGCCGGCCAGAAAACCGGACTGAAGTTGGGTTGGCTGCCGTGTATGGTCCAAATGTGGATTGTGTGCCTGTCGGGTAATTTCGGGTCTTGAATGACACCACCGCCTCACCCAAGGTCTGCTCATCTGGCACGACTTGTCTGACAGACATGATGTTGTCGCCATTGCCCAATTGGACTGGCCCAGACTCGGCATAGACGCTGGCACTGTCATAGGCAAAACCGACTTCATGCTCATAGACAAAGCCATCGGTTGAAACCATCAAAGGATTGGCAAACACCCCAGAGTCAGCGCCAGCAGTTCTGGCCAATAAGCCTATGCTCCAATGGTTTTCGCGGTAGTTGAAAGTGACATAACTGTCATTCTCAGTGCTTCCATTGCTTGGGTAGTACCACCAGATTTCACCATATTTGCTATTGTGGACAGCGTAAATCTTGGATGCCTGGTTAAAGTTCAAATTGTCAAAGACATAGTCAGACACATCACTTGGCAGTGGTTTGACGTAGCCGTCATAAATCCAGAATCCTGCCTTGCTCATCCAAATGGCTGCCGTATCAATGGCTGCCACTGCTTGGGCTGAAATGAGACCACAGCCAGAGCCAGCCTTCTCAAAGCCATAGACAAATGGCGCGCCAACATACTGGGCCGTGTGGACATCCACATCTGTAAACAGTAGATTGACACTCTTGACTCGCTTGCCAGCGATCAGTGTGCCAGGCGTGGCCAGCTCATAGTCGCCTGCAAGGTTGTCGCCTGCCGGTGTCCACTGGGTATTGTTCTCTTGGTCGCACCACTGCACCTTGCGTGGATTGCCACCAGCGCCAAGGGCAAAGAGAATGCGCTCTTGCGTGACCAGTAATGCCTTGTTGTTGACTGGCGCATTGGTAATTGCCGCTGCAAGGGTTGGCGTTGTAAAGCCTAATTGCCACTCATAGAGCTTGCCATCCGCATTGGAGCAAGCCACCAAATACTCGCCCCAAGTGTCCATGGACCATGTGGTGGCTGGGGTAATTGTTCCAGTGTCTTGTCGTGCTGTGCCATAGGCCAGTGAGCCATAAGTGCTGTAACCATAGCCTGTCGTAGACACCGCATCAGCAATGCCGGCTGTAAAGCCGGTTGGCGTGATTTCCTTCAATGTGCCAGCTTCGTTCATGGCATACAGTTTTGTATGCGTACCGGCTGCAATCCATCGGTTTGCAGTGTTATCGCGCCAAGTGATAAATCCTCGGCATGACCCCGACATCTGGCCAGTAGCGCGTTTTCTCCAGCCACCTATGGGCCGCAAAGTGTTCTCGTACCAGCGCACTAGGTTTGCGTCATACCAGCGGCCTGCTGCCTGATACTCAGTGCCGTTTCTGTAAATGCCTGGGGGTAATTTGAGTGGTATGTACATGGCAGTATTTATTTAATGTTTGAGACAAAGCTCATTGTGACAATGGCCGATGGCACTGCTGGCCGTGTGGGGCTTGTGCTGGTGTCGAAATGCTCAATACTTACACCAGTATTTTCAGTTCTCCACATAATTTCAATGTAATCGTTTGAATTCATACTTACAAAAAAGTTTAATGCAGCAATGATATGACTTGGGTCACCAGAGCTTTTTCTTGGAGGAGGGTGAAATCTACTGTTTGAGTTTGCGATATTTGTTCCATTTTTACGAAACCAAATATCTACATCTTGACCATCATTTGTGGTGTTCTTAAACTGAATGGAAAACTGCAAATTCCAGATTCCGGCATCGGCCACAGTGATCCGAGACCCACTGGCCATTGTCACGCCATTGGCAAAGTCTGTGGTGTTGAATGTCACCGCATAGGCCGTGGTCGTGTTGGCCGCCACCTGGTCGGTTGAGTCTTGAAAAGCCCCATGGGGGTTATTCATAAACCGACCACCCCTTGGTCCAAACAAAGACCCCAAGACACTAGAGAGCTTTTTGAAGTAAATATTCAAAGAGCCATTGTTCTCATTGAAATGCCTGCGCTCATACACCTCGGTCGGATAACCAAGGTTTGGGACTACTGGATTCTCAAGTTGTTGGGTTTGGCTTGCCATGGTCTAATTATGTCAGGACAGACAGCGCGTGGTTGATATGCTTGATCCGGTCATCAAGGCCAATAAACCCGCCATTGATCTTTTTGGTCATGGTTTTATAGTCTTGACTATCCGCATACTGGTTTAGTTTCTGGACATTCCAAAACCATCCGGCAGTCAAAGCCGCATATTTGGGTGTGGCCACCAGCTCTGGCTGCATGATCAGGTCCACGCCAAGCGCTTGGCCAGCATGGTGGTAGTTGGCCGACCCAGTCAATTGAATGCAGCCACGGCCTCTAAACCGATAACCATCCCCACTGGCCTCATCTCTGTTGCCCATGCGGCTGCTGTAGACAGTGTTGGCAATGAGCTTGGGATTTCTGGCACACATCTGGGCCTTGGCAGCGTCAAAGCGCTTTGGCCAAAGTTTCTGCAAAGCCTCTGCCCTGTAATTCAAGTTTTCCTCAAGCATTTTGAAATTTCCACATTCATGCGAGAGCTGTCCAATAAATGCAGCTTGGCGCAATGGCGTTGAAATGTCAAAGCGCTGGAATGTTTCGTTTAATGGGTCAACCCATTTCTCATCAATGTGTAATTTTCTACATTGTTCCGGTGTCATCATTTAACCTTTGTGATGAGTGAAATATTTATCTTCAGCCTGTTTTCTTGCTTCTAACGCCAAACCGATGGTCCTATGTCTTCCCAAACATATCGTTTTGTCTTTAAAAGTTATTCTTGCTCGCCATTTGTTTTCTCTTTTGTCATAACCAATACCTTTAAATCCAGAAACATTTGTTTTTCTTATTTTGGTATTTTGTTGATTTTCAGAGCTTGTTGCAGTTCTTAAATTACAAATTCTATTGTCATCAGGACTTCTATTTATATGATCAATATGATCATCTGGGAAACATCCATAAACATAAAACCATGCCAAGCGATGCGCCATGTACAGTTTCCCATCAACCATTATTTGACGATGACCACCGCTGGCCACATGGCCAGCAATTTCTTTTCTTGGCCCAAGTTTGACGTATCTTTTAAACAATCCAGTTTCTGGGTCGTAATGCAAAATTTGTTTAAGTCGTTCTTGGGTTAAAATTTTTTCAGCCATAAATGGTCCTTTCATTGACTGGTTAGAAAAGCCAAATAGCTCGTAACTATTTGGCTTTTTGTTATTTTGAATTTATCAAGTCTCTCATTTGTTGATAGGCATCAATGCAGGCATTGAGCTGGGCCGTGTTCCTGTCGCCTTGGGCCACTATTTCGGCAATGGCTTGGAGGGTTTCTCGCTCGGCATCAGGAGCTGGGTCAGCCGGTCCGTCAGGTTGGCTTCCTGTTTCTTTGCTATCTGGGGGGGCAGTGGTGGCACTTGCACTGGCTTGAACACAACTGGGGGCTGAGATGCGCACCCTGCCAGAGCGAATAGCGCGATCAAGGGCAGACTGCTTTTGATTGATGACATTGGTGGTCTCCTGTAACTTGGTTGCGTTTGCATTCAATTGCTCATTAAGTTTTTGCTCAGTGGCTCTGGCCTCTTCATTCTTTTGGGCAATGGCAATCTTCATGTCATTGTCGCGCTCCAGCCACCCATAGTGGTGGCCCACTCGGTATGAGCCAAATAATGAGACCAAGACACCCACAATGAGCCAGGGTAAGGGTATTGGCAGCATTATTCTGACTCCTGTCTGGCAGCTGCCAGTTGAATGCGCTCATGGTCATCCTCAAGATGGTCCGGTGGCGTGTCTGGTGGTGGACCAGGAGTCCATGACTCATCAAGCTCTGGGTTGGTCCATGTCGGCATCGCACCAAAGGGGTGGCTTGGGATGCCATTGGTGCTAGATGTAAAGCCGTGATTGTTGCTGTAGCCGTATTGCTGGCCATAGCCTTGCATAGGCTGGCACATTGGCTGGCCCATGGGGTGCATGGGTGGTTGCTGCTTAGAAGTCATTGCCCGTTTACCGATAACACCGCCAATACCGCCCACAATCAGCAAGACAATGTCATTCATCATCTTAACGTAGGCCTGGTCAATTGGGGCCATAGATTTGATGGGCTGAGTGACAAAGGTCACTGAGTACAAAAGCGCCACCACAATAAAGCAAAGAATGCAAGTGACCGCAATGACCACAAAGCCCCAGACCCTGACCTCGATCTCTTCAGTTGTTAGGTTTAACTTCATCAACTTTTTTCTCCAAGATGGGTGCGACCAGGTATTCTGGACACTGCTGAGTAAATAAGCACTTGGGCTTTTGACACTCTGGTGCGTGGAAATGGTCAGGATTCTGGCACTTGTACCTGTAGCGATCTTCGCAGCCAGTGAGCATTATCAAAGCAATTGCAATCAGATATTTCATGCCATCACATCCACAGAATTAGGTTTCACCCATTGTGTCTTAATCTCTTTGGTCTTATGCGCCAGTTCTGCCTGCCTGTTCAAAATCTCCAGCTGCTTTAGATTCTGCTGATGCACCACCCTCTGGGCCTCTTTCAGCATATTGGCATTGACCTGATATGGCGTGACTTTCATTTTCCAAGCCCTACCTTTCCAAGCAGTAAATTGACAATTTTGTCAGATAAGTCATCTGGCAAAAACTTCAGAAAACCTAAAAAATAAAGCGCCACACACCCGTAAACGAATATCTTGAGGCACACATCAAAGGTCTTTTGGTACTCATTCATTTCCCAGCCTTGGATAAACAACTATCCAAAAGAAATAGTTAAGAGGTACAGCAGACCAAAGAACTATATCAAGCCAAGTCATCTACCACACCTTCTGGTTGTTTGACAGAATTCCATCAATTCATAAATGCCAACAAATACCAAGAACAACACAAACGCACAACCGCCAATAATCATGGCTAGTTCGTTCATTTCTTGCTCTTTCTCTTTGGCTGCTTTCTCTGCCCTCTTTAAAGCACTTATCTCTTTGGCATCAGCAAGGTCCATCTCGGCCTGCCTGGCCTTGATCTTGTTCCAGACATCGATCTTGCCAGTCTGCATGAAGAGCATTTTTAGCTCTTCCTCAAATGCTCTGGCCTGCTCCAGTGCCATTTCAATTTGCAGGGCCGTTCCCATGTTTGAACCCTTGCCAGATTGCTTGGCTTGAAGCATGGCCTTGGTGGCAGTTGACTTGGCATCGAAAAGTTTGCCAATCATGGGCGCGAGTGAGCTTAGGTCATTGGCAACACCAGCTGCCTTTTTGACCATACTAATGGCGCTTTGTATCCCTGCCAGGGCCGTGATTGGATCGATCATTTTCTCTTCTCCCACTTGAGACAAACAACCTTCCGATTGTAGACATCACCGGTCCATGTCCACCTGGTGCATCGATATTCTGTGGTTGCTGCTAGTAAGACCAGAGCATAGATCATGGCCAAAACGAAATGATGACAAAAAAGCACCAGGCAATGGTGGCAGTCAAAAGAGCCGCAGCAATAAATGCCACAGCCCAATCTTTCATTTTTTAATCCAAGTCTGCCAAACAGCACCAGCCGCCATGATTAGACCGCCCACCCACAGAATAGGCTTGGCAGCAGAAGCAATCCATCCCAAGACCTTAAAAGCACCATCAAGAGCCTTCATAGCCTCTACAAGCCCACTTGTGTTCTTGTCGATGGAATCCACCTTAGTCTCAACAGCAATGAGCCTATCGTAGATTTGCTTGTGGGTTACTTGGTCTTCCATGATTTACTCTTTAGGCTGGAGTAGCCTGTGCCGCCTGATAAGCCGCAATAACTTCAGCAGTCCAGACTGTATTGCAGATTGCAACAACATTGGCGGGAACGCCTGTCAGGTCTTGTGCGGGTGTAAGGCTTGAACGATGGTAGGTTTGGCTTATTTGATTGCCATCTTCCATGATGCGAGTTGCTTCACGATAAAGAACAATGCCGTTCTCTTGAACAACAATTTGGTCAACAGTTGTGGTTTTGGTAAGTGACATGATTTTCCTTTAAGTTAATGTCCGACTACA
>Ga0222712_10007245_pt1 | contig 10774 bp, 4 predicted proteins | sample C33_657DmetaG_FD_165043 | JGI IMG/M metagenome (GOLD analysis project Ga0222712, IMG submission 165043) | Estuarine water microbial communities from San Francisco Bay, California, United States - C33_657D | ecosystem: Environmental > Aquatic > Marine > Unclassified | place: USA: California... | reverse complement strand
CCGATGGCTACCAGTTCAACGTGAAGGTCACCCTCCCCGCCGGCTACAAGGACGGGACGCGCCTCCCCGCGATGTTCTGGTTCTATCCGTACGAGTACGACAACCAGGCGGGCTACGATCGTGCCGCTGCACAGAACGCCGCCCGCGAGCGTCGCTTCCCCACTTACGGGCCTCGCTCCCTCGCGTTCCTGGTCACGCAGGGCTACGCCGTCGTCGAACCGGACGCGCCGATCTTCGCCAGCGAAGGACAGCTGCCGAACGACAACTACGTGGTGGACCTGCGGAACAATCTGTCGGCCATCATCGACGCGCTCGACACGCTGGCCATCATCGACCGCCACCGCCTGGGGCTCGGCGGGCATAGCTACGGCGCCTTCAGCACCGTGAACGCCATGGTGCACACGCCGTTTTTCAAGGCCGGGATCGCCGGTGACGGCGCCTACAACCGCACGCTCACGCCGAACGGGTTCCAGAGCGAGCGCCGCGACCTGTGGCAGGGGCGCCAGACGTACCTCGAGATGTCGCCGTTCCTCTATGCCGACCAGCTCAACGGCGCCCTGCTCATGTACCACAGCACCGAAGACCAGAATGTGGGCACCGACCCCATCAACTCGGTGCGCATGTACCACGCACTGATGGGGCTGGGCAAGACGACGTCACTGTATATGTATCCCTACGAAGACCACGGCCCGATCGCCCGGGAAACCGTGCTCGATCAGTGGGGCCGCTGGGTGGCATGGCTCGACAAGTACGTGAAGAACGCGAACGCGCCGAAGAAGCCGGCGGCGATGTAGCCCGTCGAGACCGCAAAACGCAGGGGGCAGGGAGCAGCGAAGTCTGCTCCCTGCCCCCTGCGTTTTATCGCGTGTTCCCTACTCGGCGGGTCACGGCACGATCTCCTTCGGTTTCGCCGGCTTGGTGCCGTTGAGACGAGGCCGCGGACCGTTACCCACTTCCACGGCGATGTCCTTGATGTAGTTGGCGATGCGCGCGTAGTGGGGATAGTCGATCCACTCCGGCTCGTCGGTACGCTGATGATAGTCGCCGTGCAGCCCCGTGAAGAAGAACGCGATGGGGACGCCCTGCTGCGCGTAGCGATAGTGATCGCTGCGACCGTAGATGTTGTTGTAACCGGCCCACGAGCTGGGCTCGTCGAACCGGTAGTCGAGCGCGAGCGGCTTTGCCTGCTTCTTGTTCACCGCCGCTACCGTTTCCCCCAGATCCTTCGAATCGAACAGCGAGCCGATCACGCTCACGTAGTCGTCGCTGCCTCCCGGCAGGTCTTCGCTGCGGCCGCGGCCGATCATGTCGATATTGAGCTGCGCCACGATGGAATCGATGGGCACGGTGGGGTTGCGCGTGAAGTGCGCGGCGCCGAGCAGCCCCGCCTCCTCGCCCGTGTGCCAGACGAACAGCATGGAGCGCTTGGGCTTCACGGGCATGGCCATGATCGCCTCGGCGATTTCGAGCACCCCCATGGACCCCGACCCATCGTCGTCGGCGCCGTTGTTGATGGAGTCGAGACGCGGCGTGGGATAGATCCTGCGGATGCTGTCCATGTTCACGCGGATCTGGGCGATCTGCTCCGGGCCCAACGGCTTCATCTCGTTGGCGAGTAGCATGCGGTTGCGCGCGATGTTGAACGCTTTGAGCGAATCCTTGTCCACGGGAGTGGTGACGCCCACATGGTCGTTGTGGGCCCCGATGGCGACGAACTGCGCCTTGAGCTTCGGGTCGCTGCCAGGGATGATGCCGATCACATTGCGCGCCCAGTCGGTGGGCAACTCGACGAAATCGAGCGCGGCCGTGACGGTGCCGCCGCGCGCGCCCGGGGCAAGCGCTTCGACCGGCTGCCCCTTGAACAGCTGAGACGCCGCCTCCCTGGTGAGGCGGAACTGCGCCTGCGGCTGCAGCGCCGCGAGTTCGCGCTTGAGCTGCGCCAGTGAATCGGCGGCCGTCACCGGAGCCGCAGCGGGACGGGGAGGCGCGCCCGCCTGCTGCGCCACGGTGGGCTCGTTGATCGCAACGCGCTGCGCAGGCGTGAGGTTATCGAGATCGACGATGGCCACGGCGGCCGCGTCGGCGAAGCGCGAGGGCGGCGGCGTGAAGCCGGGGCGCACGGCGAAGCCTTGCCCCTGCCCGCCCCGCCCGCCGGGCTGCGGCAGCAGCACCACGAACTTGCCGGCCGCCGCACTCGCGGAGATCTGCAGCGTGGTATCTCCCTGGGTACCGCCGAACACCACGTCCGCGTCGCTCACGGCTCGCGGGGCCCGCTGTGTGGGTACCGCCACGATGTCGGTGTTCCACGTGAGCGGATTGCCATCGACCGTCACCCGTGAGTGCACGGTGAACCCACGCAGGTGGAACGGGAGATTCTGGAAGTAGGTCCCGTTCACGCCGCCGGGCACGAGCCCGAGCCGCTTGAGTTCGGCGGCAATGAAGTCCGTGCCCTTCTTGTTGGCGGCGCGGCCCACCTGACGCCCGAGCATGGAGTCATCGGCGAATTGATACAGCCGGATCTGCAGATCGCGCGGGGTAATCTGCCCGGACGTGGGTGCCGGCTTGAGTTTTTCGGGGTTGCCGAAGCGATTGACCTTGGGCGCACTCTGCGCCGAAAGGGACACTGCGGACAGCAATGCCGCGCACAGTAACGCCGGCAGCGGGGTGGTGCACGCACCCGGCAGTGCGCGGGATGGACGAAGGGACCGCATGGAAATCTCCTGAGAGTGACATGGGCGGACCACGAAAGTTACGCAGGTTGGGGGCAATGGGCATATTGCCAGTGGCTTCCCCCACCGTCGAGAACTCTCATGCTGCCTTTGGCAATTCTGCTGCTCTCGGGAGCGGCCTTTCAGCCGCCACCGACTCCCCATCAGGTCCTGGTCGCAGAGCATTCCCGCCTCACGGACCTAACCACCATCGAGCGGGCCGCGGCATCCGGCGACACGGTGCTGCAGCGCCTGGCGGCGCGAGCCATTGGCCGCACCGACGACGCGCGGTGGGCCCCCATGCTCGAGCGGCTGATGGACAGCCCGGCAGCGTCGGTGCGCCTCGAGGCGGTGCGCGCCGCGGCCCAAGTGCGGAATGCCGACATGGTGTTGCACAACGGCCGATTGCCGTTCACCAGCGAACCGTCACCATTGGTACGGGCCGAGCTCTACGAAACAGTTGGCCGGGGCGGCTCGGACGCCACGCTGGTGGAGTCCACCTTGGTGGCTGGCTTGGCCGATCCGTCGGTGGAGGTGCAACGCGGTGCGGCGCGCGGCCTCGAATCGCGCCTGCGGCGTACGGCCCACAGCGCCGCGCCGTCGGCCGCCACGCTGAGTGCCATCGCCAGCGCCATCGTGAAGTCACCCGATGCGTCGGTACGTCACTCCCTGCTGCTGGCGCTGAACGCCGCAGGGCACCACGACAGCACGGCCATTGCGAACGGTCTCGCCGATGCCGACCCGGAAGTGCGACGTGTCGCGGTGATGCTGGGACGCGTGTGGCGCCCGGATACGTCGGCGCTGGTACGGTGGCAGGCGCTCCGCGTGGCCGGTACGTGCGAGCGCGCCCGGCAGCATCTGGCCGACAACAGTGAACATGTGCGTCTGCTGGCCATCGACCTGCTCGGCACGCTCACGTGCGACGCGGCCCCGCTCCGCGCGCTCGCCCGCGATTCGGTACACTGGCGCCCGCGAGCCCATGCCGTGATGGCGCTTACCTACGCCGACAGCACGCGCGCGGCGCCGGCCGTGCGCGCGCTCGCCCGCAGCCCAGTGTGGCAGGCGCGCGCGTGGGCCGGCCGTGCCGCACAACGGCTGGGCGACAGCGCCGTGCTGCAACGTCTCGCGCGCGACGCCAACCCGAACGTGCGCATCGAGGCAGTCACCACCCGCGCAGACGCGGTGCGTGCGCTCGAGGCCGATCACGCGGGCCTGCTGCTGCATGCGGCCACCCTGCTCAGGAAGGGGGGAGTGGGCGCGTCTCGCGCCGAACTCGATGCCGCCGTCCGCAGCTTCGAGCGCATCAGTCGCACGAAGCCACTGCGCTGGCGTGATGCACGCGAGGTGCTGCTGCCCTTCATCATCGACGCCGACCGGACGCACATGGCCTACGGTGGCGCATGGCTCACGCAGTGGGTGCGCGATGGCGACCCGGTCATTCAGCGCATCGCCGTCGAAGCCGTGCCTGCATTCCGGCCAAGTCAGCCGGGCACAGCGCGCTTCGTACCGCCGCTGCAGCCGCCACCGTTCCCCACGGAGCCGCAACTGCAGGCGCTGCGGGGAGCGACGGCGGTAATCACCATCGCCGGGCGAGGGCGCATCGAACTGGCGCTGCACCCCGATGTGGCCCCCGCCGCCGTGCACAGCTTCGCGACCCTGGCACGCGCCGGCAAGTACATCGGCACCACGTGGCACCGCATCGTGCCGAACTTCGTGGTGCAAGGCGGAAGTCCGGGGGCCGACGAATACGATCCGGCCACGCCGTACTTCATGCGCGACGAAGTGGGCGCGCGGAACGTGCGTGGCACCTTCGGCATCTCCACGCGTGGTCGCGACACGGGCGACGGGCAGCTCTACATCAATCTCGTGAACAACCAGCGCCTCGACCACGATTACACGGTGTTCGCCACAACGCTCCGCGGCCTGGACGTACTCGACGCCATTCAGGAAGGCGATGTGATCACCTCGGTCATCATTCGTCCTGCGGCACGAGGCGGTGCGCGATGAATCGCACGATTTCGCCGGTGGCGATCGCCATTGCCCTGCTGTATGCGGCCGCAGCGCAGGCTCAGGTTACGGCATCCACGCCAACCCGCACCACGCCGCCCACGGCCGACACCCTCATCACGGGTGCGCGTCGTCCGGCGGCGGCGCTCGATGGCACCCTGGCGTTTCAGCGCGACGGCCAGCTGTTCCTGCAGCGCGCCGGCGGTGTCGCCGAGCCGGTGAGCGCCGGCAGTGCCTATCAGCGCGACGCGGCGTGGAGTGGCACCACCCTGTACTGGGCCAGCGATACCGATGGCCAGTACGACATCGTGGCGCGCGATCGTGTCGCCACCGGAGCCGGATGGGCCGGCGACGCGCGCCGCGTGACCGCGCACCCGGCGCACGACGTGGCGCCGGCGGCGGCCGCAGGCAAGTTGCTCTTTCAGCGCGGCCTCGGTGGCGAGTCCCGGATCTTCGTGCGTGAGGGTGACGCCGCGGAACGCCGGCTGACCTCGCGCGAGCAGACGGAGCGACGGCCACGCATTTCCGCCGACGGCAAAGTGATCGCGTACATCGTGCACACCGAAACCACGCGCACCGTGGTGGCGAACGAACGGGTGGTGTACACCGACACCGGTATCGAGGACATCGCGCTGTCTCCGCTCGGTGACCGCCTCGCGGTATCCACGCGCACGGGCGTCGTGATCGTCCCGACCGGTGACGCCACGTACACCAACCTCGTGTCCCGCACGCACGGCGACGTGGACTGGTCCCCCGATGGCGCGCTCATCACCATCGCCGAGTCGCGGGACGTCACGGTGGGCTACAACGGCGACCCGGACCGCGGCGTCGACCGTTCGGCGCACGAGCGCGGCGTGTTGGCGGCGAACGGGGAATCGTGGCGCCTGCTGCGCCTTCCGGCGCCGCTCGCGCCGGATGCGGGGCGCCTTATCGTCGCTGGGCCGGTAGCGACCGATCGGACGCAGCGCTACGCGGCAGCGTTCGACCGCGTGTGGGAGCGCAGCGCGCGGCTCTATTTCAGCGCGCCGTCGGCCGCTTCGTCGCGCAGCGCGTGGCAGGCGGCCCGCAACCGTTATCGCCCGCTGGCCATCGCAGCCGCTACCGACAGCGCGCGCGATGCGGTGATTCACGCGATGCTGCAGGCGCGCCCACCGCTGCGCCGTGAAGCGAGCGGCCGAGCGGCCGTGTCCAGCGCTCACCCGGTGGCCACCGAGGCCGGTCTCGAAATCTTCCGCAAGGGCGGCAACGTGATCGATGCTGCCGTCGCCACGAGCTTTGCGCTGGGCGTGGTGGAGCCGGATGCGAGCGGTATCGGCGGCTACGGCGAGATGGTGATCGCGCTCGCCGGCAAGCAGCCCACGCTCATCGAATTCATGAGTCGTGTGCCGGAGGAAGGCGCGCTTGCCAACACGAAGCTGCTGGTGAACGGACGCTATCCGAGTGACGGCCCCGTGCTCGTGAACGTGCCCGGCACCGTGGCGGGGATGTATCTCGCGTGGCAGCGATACGGCAGCCGCAAGCTCACGTGGGCCGAGCTGCTGGCTCCCGCCATTCGCGCGGCGCGCAACGGGTACGAGGTGAGCGACGGGTTGGCAACCACGCTCGCCACCGAGCGGGAGCGCTTCGCCAAGTACGAGGGAAGCCGCGCGTTGTTCTTCCGCGACGGCAAGCCGCTGCAGCGTGGCGATTCCCTGCGCAACCCCGACCTGGCGTGGGTTCTGGAGCAGATCGCCACCAAGGGGGCCGACGGATTCTACAGGGGTGACGTGGCCGCCAAGTACGCCGATGATCTGCGCGCCAAGGGCAACGCGATGAAGCGCAGCGATCTCGAGCGGTACTTCGCCAACGAACGCGAACCGGTGTGCGGTACCTATCGCACGTATCGCCTGTGCTCGAGTGCTCCACCGGTGAGTGGTGGGGCCGATCTCGTGGCGCGGCTCAACTTGCTCGAGCAGGTCCCGACCCTGAAGCGCTACACCGATGATGCGTCCTCGCTCCACGCGATGCTGTCGGCATGGTTCCTCACGCCGTCGTCGCGGAACCGGATCGCCGATCCCGCCATGTGGCCGGTGGATGTCGCAAGCATGGTGCACAAGGATACGGCGGTCGCGCGCTGGCAGTGCTTCAACGCCGACCGCGCGCTGACGCCGGCGAGCGTGCGCGGCGACACGTTGGCGTGTCTCAAAGCGGCACAACCGGCGGCGTCACCGGGCAACGACGCGGAGGCATCGGTCGCGCGCCCCCGCGAGAGTCCGTGCGGCGACGATCACGCACACGAAATGTCGGTGTGCCACGCAGCGGGTACCACGGCCTTCACCGTGGCAGACGCCAACGGCAACGCGGTAGCGGTCACGCAGACCCTCGGTACGTGGGGCGGCAACTTCTACGTCACGCCGGGGCTGGGTTTTCTGAGCAACGACAAGCTCACGAGCTACGGCACCGATCCCACCCAATACGGCTCACGCCTGCCCTTTGCGCGACACGGCAGCACACTCGCGCCCACCATCGCCTTCAGTGGCAGCCGTCCGGTATTCGCCATCGGCGCCGCGGGCAACGCGTGGATCACGAGTGCCGTGTATCAGGGGCTCATCGGCGCGCTCGACTTTCAGCTCGGGCCGCAGGCGGCGCTGGAGCAGCCGCGCTTTCTGCCCGGTGGCGGGGGGAATTCCGCGGCCGCGTCGGCGCCGTACAACATCCAACTCGAAGACGGATTCGCGCCGCACGTCGTGCAGCGGCTGCGGGCACTCGGGTACGATCTCACCTTCGTGTCGGCGCGCGGTGAACTGCGTGAAGGCTACGGCGCAGCCATTCGCCTGGACCGCGGCAAGGTCACGGCCGGGGCCGATCCGCGGCGGGCGGGGGCGGCGGGGGCGATCCGCTAGCACGCTCCGTGCCTCCGACGCGCTGTTTCCCCCTAGCGCTGAACCGGCACCTGCTCCCGGTTCCACACGAAGCGCTTGAGGAACACGCCCATCCGATCGAACGTGTCGATCCAGTTGGCGTGCAGCATGCTTTCGTGCAGGTCGTCGGGCACCACCATGAGCTCGTGGTACACCTTGCGGGCGCGCAGCAGCTGCACGAGCCCCACGGTCTGCGCGAAGTCCACGTTGCGGTCGTCGTCGCCGTGCACGAGGAAGACGGGGCTCTTCCACTGGTCGATCGCGCCGATGGCCGCCGACGTGAACGCCGAGGCGGTGGTATCGAGCGAGTAGTCGTAATGGTGCACGCCAGCCATGTCCACGCCGGCCACGAAGATGTCGCTGTTGCGCGCCAGCGCCTGCGACGCGAGCAGGCCACCGTACGAAAGTCCCCAGATGCCGACCCGCGCAGGGTCGACGTCGGCCCGCTGCTGCAGATACTTCGCACCGGCAACCACATCGAGATACTCGCTGTTTCCCTTGTCACGCGCGCCCGGCGCGTTCCGGAAGCTCTTGCCGTAGCCGATGCCGCGCCGGTAGTTCACCGACAACACGACATAGCCCTGATCGGCGAGCCACTGGTTCACCGCGTACGACCAGTGGTAGAACTGCATGTAGTGGTACGCCGGCAGCATCTGGCGCGACGGTCCGCCGTGCACGAACACGATCGCCGGGCGTTTCTCACCGGGCTTCATGTCGCGCGGCATGAACAGCTGGTTGCTCACGGCCATGCCATCGCTGGCCCTCGTCTGCACGATCTCAGGAGTCACGTGCGAGGCGGTGGGGAAATCGCGGCCGAGCGTGGGATAAACGATGCGCGGCGCACCGCCGCCGGCGGGCACGAGTGCGACCGAGGCCGGCGTGCGCGCGCCGAAGTACAGCACGGCCACATGCGAGCCGCTGGCGAGCGGACGCGGATGCGTCTCCACCCCGTCACCTGTCGACAGGCGCTCCGGCGTGCCGCCGCTGCTTGGTACCCGCCAGATGTGCCGGCGTTCGATATCCGTCGCGTTGGTGGTCCAGTACATAGTGCGGCCACCGTCGCGCGACCACGCCACGCTGCCCGCATCTTCGATGAGGCCATCAGTGGTGGTGAGCGGCACAGGGGTGCCACCGCCGGCGGGTATCGAATACCAGCGCTCCCATTCGTCACCGGGTACGTTCACGGGAAACGCGATGCTGTTTCCGGCCCACGTCATGCCGTTCAACGACGTGAACACCGAGTCGCCCACGCTGGCGTGCCACACTTCGCGCGCGGGGATCTGCGCCGCGACCAGCGGCGATGTGATGTGCTTCGCGGCGCCCACGTCGGCCACCATGAGCGCCAGCCGATACCCGCCGGGCAGCGACGCCGTGAAGAAGCCGGGCGACCGCGCCAGGTTGCTCTGGCCGTCGGTCACGGCCACCGACGCCGGCGCGCCGAAGCCGTTGCCGCACCCCATGGCCGGGTTGGCGTTGCCCGGCGGCGTGCGGCGCTGCAGCCCGAACGGCGTGCCGGGTGTACGCGAAAAGGCGAGATACCGCCCATCGGGTGACCACGCCGGCGCTCCGTCACAGTCCACGCTCGGCGCGACGTACTGCACCGTGCGTGACGCCACGTCGTACACGGTGACGAAGGCGTGATGTTCACGCTCGCTCACGAAGGCGATGCGCCGGCCGTCGGGAGACCAGCGCGGTGCCCCGTTGCGCCCCCACAACCTGATGAGCGGCACTCCACCGGTGTCGGCCACACTGGGCGCGCCCGTGCGCAGCACCCGTGCCCGATGGATCTGGCCATCGCGGGTGAAGAGCACCCACTGGCCGTCGGGACTCAGTTCGGGAGCCGCGCCGGTGGCGACACGCCATGCTGGCCCGCCGCTCGCCCGCACCGCCCAGATGGCCCGATCGCCGCCGGCGGGGCTGTGACCGGGATTGGCGATCCACCCCCAGCGATTGGGCGCGGAACCGCGCACGAACACGATGACCTGTCCGTTGTCGGAGATCTCCACGTCGGTGAGATCCACGCCGTCATCGGCCAGAAAGTTCGTGAGCCGGCGCGCCCGGAAGTCCGGCGCTGCGGCCGTGTACACGTTGCGCAGGCCGTGCTCGTACACCACGAAGGCGAGACGGTCGGCCTTCTTCGCGGAGACCAGTTCGAGTGGCGACGCCGGCGACATCCACGGCGCGATGCTGGGCACCGCCGCCGGTTGCGCGATGCCGACGGCCGGGAGTGTGGCCGCCAGAACCGCCGACACGGCTGCGGCCGCGGCCGTCAACGGACGCATACAGGTGGTCATGCGAGCCCTCGAGAAAGTTGTGGTCAGGAGCGCGGGCGGGTGCGCTGAAGGCGCACGAGCACCTGCTGACGGGAGAGTTGCACCCTCGGCAGCACCTGCAGACGTACGCGCAGGGTGACCTCGCCCGTTGTGGTGGCCTCGATCGCCGCCCGCGTGAGCCCTTCGCGCGATGGCGGCTCCGGTGCGGCCGGCGCTTCGTCGAACGACAGCCGCACCGTGCCCGCCGCGACCCCGGCGTTGGCGGTAATCACGTCCCCCGGCTCGACGGGGATCTTGAGCATGTGATCGGCGCGCGCGAGCATGGGGAGCGCCAGCGTCACGTCGTGGCACGCGACACTGAGCCGCACCGGATGGACCGGAATCACCCGCACGTCGGGTACGGCGCGCGCATCGGCCAGCGGGCGTTCGGTTGGTGCCGTTGGCCACGACGCATCGGGGGGCGAAACGAAGCGCAGCGCTTCCACCACGGAGTCGAGCGCGAAGACCGACGGACGCAGCGACGCTTCCACTACCGAATCCGCCGCGCCCACCGGAATCGGGTGCGCCGGATCGGATTCGACAGGCCACTGGACGCTCACCCGTTGCGATCCGTCGCGCGTGACACCTTCGAAGACGTAGCGGGCCATCGTACCGGGTACCACGAAGCGCACCCCCTCCACGTCGCCTGCACGGACCGTGCGCAGCGCAAGGCGAGGGGCGGTGGAGTCCACCGGCCAGGCCCATGGAAGTTCCACCGGCTCACGCGTACCCGTGGCAATGACGGCGCAAAGGCGCGACGCCGCTTCGTCGTGGGGATTGCGTTGCACGAGCAATCGGGCGGTGGAATCACCCGCAACCATACCTCGCAGCACGCCGGCGCTATCGC
>Ga0222712_10007244_pt1 | contig 10774 bp, 4 predicted proteins | sample C33_657DmetaG_FD_165043 | JGI IMG/M metagenome (GOLD analysis project Ga0222712, IMG submission 165043) | Estuarine water microbial communities from San Francisco Bay, California, United States - C33_657D | ecosystem: Environmental > Aquatic > Marine > Unclassified | place: USA: California... | reverse complement strand
TCGTCCTCGTCCTCGTCGACGTCGACGTCAACACTCGTCCAGTGTCAGCGCACGCCATTCGTTTGGTCATTCGCGCGCGTCATCGTTCGACGCGCGCGATGGCACAACCCATCGCATCGTCGTCGTCGTCGTCGTCGTCGTCGTTCGTTCGTTCGTCGTCGTCGTCGCGCTCGACGTCGAGCGGTGTGCGATGGACGCGCGCGCTCGGACGCGGCGGACGCGCGCGACGCGCGTCGCTCGCGAACGTCACACCCGATGAAGACCCGACGTACGTCTACGAGTTCGACTCTTCGACTGGGAACGACGTCAAAGTGTTGTCTCAACGCACGGCGAGATGTGCGATCGGGGATGGGGTTGAGATGAGTTATCGAATCGGGGTGCCGGACGCGCGGGCGACGAGAAACGCCGGAAGCGAGACGCGAGCGACGAAAGTGGTGTTCGTGCACGGCCTGGGGGGGTGTGCGTATGGGTTTCGCGACGTCATGCGTTTCATGCAAGAGCGTGGGTACGTCACGGTCGCGTTTGACGTCATCGGGCATGGGAGTTCGAGTAAGCCTATGAGCGGGAAAGGGGCGGCGGCGTACGACGGCGAATCGGTCGGGCTCGCGTTGAGTGGGTTTTTAAAAGCCACCGGGCTCGACGCCGCGCCGGTGGATTTGGTCGTACACGGGTACGTCATACCGCAGTATGTGTTGTTGTTCATGGCGAAGAATCCACGGTATTTCCGACGCGTGGTGGTGATGAATACGCCTTTGACGGCGGCGCACGCGTACCCGCCGCAAATGGCGACGTTTACGCGTCCCTTCGGTATGGGGAAAGGCGCCCCGTTCGATGCGGCGGGGTACTTGTACAACGGAAACGAGTTTGCGCTTTCCCCGGAAGTGTTGGGAGAGTACACAAAGCCCTACGTCGGCGCCGAGGCCGAGGCGGCGCGCGCCGCCGTCGAGGCGTACGTCACCAAGGCGAGCGATTTGAAGAAACTCACCAAAGACGTCGCCGCGGCGTTACAAACGCGCGGATTACCCAAAATCCGCGTCATTTGGGGCACCGCCGATCGCTACCTCGAAGACGCTTCGATTTACGATTGGTGTTCGGACGTTCGCGCATCCTTTAGCGCCGCGCGAAAAGTCGGCCACATGCCGCACGAAGATTTCGCCGCCGAAACCGCCGCGCGCATCGCCGATTTCCTCGGCTCCGATCTCAAAGTCTCGGCGTTATCTTCCGTGCGCGTGGGAAAAATAACCTCCGACGATGGTCAGGGATGACATCTCGTCTTTTGTCATCACATTCATCGTCCCTTTTCTATCGCCTTCGCCTTTCTCCGCGCGCGCGCGCGCGATCCACATCTTATCCACGTCGCGCGATTCCGTCCCGTTCTTGAGTCACGACTCATCACCAGTCCCTCCCTCGAGGACGTGCCCGCGGTCGGTCGACAAAGAGCGCGTCTCTGCGCGACCGCACGTTCGAGGCGTCACTTCGCAGCTTCGATCGTCGTCTTCGACCGTCGTCAACGCGCGCGCGATGGAAGCATTGTCGTCGTCGATTCCATCGATCGCGCGCGCGCATTCGTCGAACGCGTCGCTCGCGCGCGTTCGGTACCGCGCGCGCGCGCCGCTCGCGCGTTTTGAACCGCACACCAAGATTAATCCAACGCGCGGCGCGATATTTCTTCGCGGAGTGTCAACGGCGAGTGCGACGAACGCGTCGAGCGAAAGCGAATGCGCTCGCGAACGCGCGCTGAGATGGTACGAAAAAGGAAAGTCGTTACCGAACGTGTTCACGGCGAGGACGAGCGAGGAATTCATGGCGTTTTTACACGCGGCGGCGAACTTTGCGCGACGGAAGCGCTCGGGGGCGCGCGCGAAGTGCGTGTGCGTGAAGTACTTCGCGCCGGATTGTCCGAGTTGTCGTTCGCTGGCGCCGAAATTCGAAAAGTTGTGCGAACGCGAGTTCGCGGATGTGGTTTTTTTGAAAGTGAACGTTCGCGACTTCGCGGATGTGGAGTTCATGGAGAAGCTCAACGTACCGGCGCTGCCGTACGTGCAGATTTACAGCGGATCCCAAGGCTTGGTCGCGGAGTTTCCCACGTCATTGAACGCGAAAAATCTTGAGCGCTTACGCGCAGAGCTCGAGGCGTGGCGAGAAAACGACGGACTGGCGAGCCAGGGCGTGGCGGAAGTCGTCGAGGCGCCGGGGTGGCCCGAGAGAGCGACGCAATCGCTGCGCGAGAGCAGCCGGTGGGCGTTTAAACGCATGATGATGTTGCGACAAAAGACCGACACCGATATCGTGGATGTCGCTTGAGGCGGGCGCACGATGTCGCGCGAGATGTATAAGAGAGATTGAAAAAAAAATTGTTTTGGTCGACGAGGACGACGGGGTGCCTACTCGGACGGGACCTTTTTCGGCGTCGAAACACCGTCGACTCGCGAGCGCGCGAAAGCGATTTCGCTCGTGCTTTTTGAAATGTGACATAGAAATAATTCCTTTTTATTTAAACACGCGAACGTGTGTCGCTTGTTTCATTACAACGAAGCGGTGGTTCTAAAAGCACGACGCGAAGGGACGCGCGCGATCGGTCTAGTCACCTCGAATTCTGCCCCAAATGGCAGCGAGGATCGGCACGAGACCGACGGCACCGAGCGACATGCGTTCATTCGTAGTGGCGCGAACGGAAATCTTGCCCGTGCCGCGAGAATTGATGTTGAAGCTGCCCGTGAGTTGCGTGTCCTTGCCGACTTGAATCGAGCTCATGCCGTTGCACCCGAGGGCGAGGTCGCCGCGCCAGTTCATAAAACTCGCGCTCATCGTTGACGAGTTCGGGTTGCTCGGATCCTCGCTGTGGCGAACGATCGCTTCGAGGTTGCCGGCGTATGCGACATCCTTTTGTGCGGTCACCGCGCCCGTGCTCACGACGATCTTCATCCCCGGACGCGCCTTGAAGCGATTTTCAATCTTCGTCCCGAGGGCCAGGACGCCGCCGACGAGCGAGGCGGAGAGACCGCCGATGAGCTTGTCCATGGCGCAGAACTTCCATCTCGTTTCGCCGCGCGTGGTGTAGACCAGTTCTCCACCCACGGTTTGGATGTCCACACCCGTCGTGGAGATCAAATTTCTCGAATGCGGGATGGACATTTCGCCTTCAAAGCCCAAGTTGCTGTCCTTCTTGTCCTTGGAAATCTGCGCTTGCACGACGCCTGGAATTTTATCCTTGAGCACGAATTGGTGCTCGACGGAAAAACCTTCGATGCCGGCTTCGTGATCCCAACCATGTGCATCGACGATGGGTCGGCACGACCACTGCTGGTTGGACTCAAGGAAGCGGTAGTGATGCCCGGGAGTATCGCCGTCGAAAGATGGCGGCAGCACTGGATCGGGCGCTGGAATCGCCACTTGCTTGGGCGTCGGCAACGGCTGCATTTGGTCTGCAGGAATATCATACGGCGATGGCTCGCCAGAGATGATTTCGTTTTCCAAATCTTCAAAGTCGTCGTCAGCGTACTCGATTAAGCGTCGCGGTTTACGCGTCGTGATCAACGAGGACAAGAGGAACGGGAGCGGGGGCACCTTCTGTTGCCCGGGCATACCGCCGCGTCCGCCGCCACCTTGCTTTTGCTGATCGGCTTGCAAGTTCAACAACGTGTTCGCCTCAGTGAGAATCTTTGATGCAAAACACAACAACAAAAGTTGCGGTCTCCACACTTGCCCATTTGGCAAGACGCGCTCGCCAGCGCGGTTGGTGCGGCACATCGGATGGTTTTCGGCGAGCGCGACTGGGTTCATCAGGCGCATGTCCCCAGCGGCTTGTCGAATTGTTTGTTGCACGATGTGCGAACGTTGGGCGACGTACATTTCGTAAGAAATCGGCTGTCCGTTAGGCCCATCTGGCGGCGCCGCCGACGCGTGCGTCAACACCACGATCGCGTTGAACCAAACCGCTTGTCCAAATGTATTCGTGATTTGCTTCAAAAGAGGCAAATCTGCAGCGTCCGTGCGCGACGGAATGTCGAGTCGATCAAAGTACAGCACGATGTCCGGCTTGTGCGATTTGGTGAATCGCTTCGCGTCGTTCATGATTCTAGAATTGTAGCGAACATCCGCCGACGACGCTTGCAGACCCGGAGTGTCGATCAAGCGAAGCGTCATGCCGTGCACCTTCTTCTCAATCAACTTAACCTTTTGCGTCGCGTCGCCGTCGCCTGTGCCCGAGCGCGCCGAACCTTCACCGAGCAAAGAGTTGATCACCGCGGATTTACCCACACCGCTCTTACCCAGGAGCAAAATCGTGCACGTAAACTCCAAGTCTTCATCGGAGCCGTCTTTTTCGGCTTGCTCGGCGAGCGCGACCGCGCGATCGAACGAAGAATTCGCCGATTGTTCGCGCTGCGTCCCTCGACCAGCCTTGAGCTGTTCCGCCAACTCGAGACGGTAAATCACTTGAGCGACCACCGTATTACGCGGACTTTGCTCCAATCTCGACGCCAATCGCAAGAGCTTGATGCGAAGCACTTGCAAATTGTACGATCGCATCGCGTCTTCGTTCTTCGGATCAGGCTTCACCAACGGCTCCACGGGTGCAGCCTTGGGTTTAATCGCCGTCAGCGCGCTTCCGGCGGCTTCCCTCACCGTGCTCGCGAACGATCTCGCCAACAACGGCGCCGCCGCCCCTGCGGCGCGGAATTTCGACCCAGCATCACCCCCAGAACTCATCACTTCTTCACCTTCGTCGCCTTCCTCCTCTTCCTCTTCCTCTTCCTCCTCCTCCTCCTCTTCGTCGTATTCTTCGTTCGCGTCCTCGTCCTCGTCGTATTCCTCCTCCAAACCAACCTCGCCTTCGCCGTACTCCTCCTCCTCGTCGTACTCCTCTTCGCCTTCGTACTCGCCTTCGCCCTCGTCGTACGTCTCCTCCTCGTCATATATCTCTTCCCCGTCGTCGCGATCGTTCGCATTCATCCCCATTCCGTCGTCCTTTCCCTCGCTTTCGCTCGCGCGCCCGTCCGCCGCCTCGAGGGTTTCCCCGCCGAGCGTCCCGCTCGCTCGCGCTCGCCCCCGATTCGCTTCAACGCTCGGCGCGGATGACGCGAATGAAAAATCACCGCTTTGTCCGTCGCTTTCGTTCCCGTCCGCGCTGTCGTAGGCGTAGATTTCGCTGTCGCTGCTCTCGTACGACGACGCGCGATCGTCTCGCGCGTAGGGCATGCGAATTCGATCGCGACCGATTCACCGCTCTCTCGAACGCTCTCTCGAACGCTCGTTCGACGACGCGAAAGACGCACAAAACCAATGCGTGCGCTTCAAAGAGCGACGGTGTACGTGCGTGCAAAGAGAGGTCGACGCGCGTGCGACGCGCGTGGTCGTCAACGAGTGCGACGATCGACGCGTGGGCGATGACGGGCGTGGTGCGTGGGGGGGGGTAGGGGATGAGTTATGATTCAAGGATTGAACACCCGGGACACGGCGGACGGCGCGCGAGCGACGGTTCGGCTGACGGTTCGGCTGACGGTTCGGCGACGAGTTGGCGATGGGTGAGCGAGAGCGCGATGCGTGAGATGACAAAAAGAACAACATCGGGGGTCGAGGGGAGACGAACGATGGGAATGGGGGCGTTGGCGTCACGACACGACGCAGCACGCGGGTTGGGCGTCGGGGACGTCTTTGAGGCCGTCGTACACCGGGACGAGGGTTTTGATGACGTCGATGAAATCCGGACGCTTCTTCACCACGGGATCCCACATTCTGGAGACCAAATCGGAGAGTTCTTTAGGCATCGCGCCTTCGCCGAGTTTTGGGCGGAGGTTTTCCAAAGCTGCCGTTCGACACGCTTCAACGGGATTGAGTCCCGCGAACGGTTGCTTGAATGAAAATAATTGGTAGTAAATCATCGCCGCGGCGTAGACGTCCACGGCGGGGCCGTAGAATTCGTGGCGGAACACTTCAGGAGCCATGTAGCGATACGAGCCAGTTTCGCCCGTCATGGCGAAAGCCTGCGACATTTCTTGCGGCATCTTGTTACGTACGGAGAGCGTCTTGGAGAGCCCGAAATCGCCAATCTTCAGCAACCGATTGGAGGTCAACATCAAGTTGCCCGGCTTCAAGTCTCGGTGAATCACCGGGAGCGGCGAGCGGCCGTGGAGATAAGCCATGCCTCGCGCGCAATCGAGCGCCATCTTAACCGCAACCTTGAGCGACAGCAGCTCTTCGTTCCTGAACACTTGCTCTAAGCTTCCGCCGGCCATGTACTCGGAGACGATGGACGTCAAACCGTCGGCGCTAACCGTCGTCCCTAAGAATTGCACAATGTGCGGGTGGTGAAGCTGCTGCATGATCTTGAGCTCGAGTCTAAATTCTGCTTGCGCCACTTCGTCGGCGTTCAAGTGCTTGTGTAATTGCTTCAAGCAGATGCGCGTACCGCGCCAAATCGCGCTGTACACCACCCCGAACGCGCCCGCGCCGATTTCAATTTGACTCGAGAACTCGCCATCGGGAATTTCCCACGCCATGGTATCCACGGGTAGAGCGGTGTGCATCGCCCCCGAGAGGTGCGATTCCTCCAGCGGCAGCAGCGTCCCGCTAACTCTATCTTTAATCTTCGCCCCGTTCTTGGCTAACATCTTCACTAAATCCACGTGATTGCCGTACACCGCGCTCTCCAACGGCGTCGACCCCCATCGATCGACTGGGTTTATCTTCACCCCGCTTTTTACTAGCCAATCTGCCACCGCGAATGACCCTTCGCTCGCCGCTACGTGCAGAGGCGTTCGATTATCGTAATCCGCGTACGACTCCGCGGTGATGGATTTCCCAGCCTTCTCCAATATTCGTTTCAATCGTTTCACGTTCCCCGTGCTCGAGCAAAACAGCAGCTCGCTCGTCAACTGTCTCGACGCGAACTGCACGAATTTCGCCGTCCCTGGTTTGTTCGTCCCGTCGTCCCCGCTCGTGCCTCCGCCGTCGCTCCCGTGCGCGCTGAACTCATTCGTGCCTTCGTTCGCGTCGCCGTCGACGTCCACGCGGAACGACGCACGAGTGCCGGGAGACGCGCCCACGGGTAAGTCTCCAGACGCACGGCGTTCTTCGTTTTCTTTCGCCTTCATCGCGACTAGGGAAAAAGTCACGAGCGCGCGCGTGTGCGGACGAAATCCATTTATAGCTCGTAGGTGCCCAGGGCGGAGCGAGCAAACCCTACGGAATATCGCTCGACGCGAGGGACGACGTGAATATTAAAAGCTTGCATAGAGTGAGATATGGGTCGAGGCGCGGTAAGGACTTGGGACACCGCAGAACGAGATGGAAGAATGGTGAAAATCTAAACGCGAGATGCGCCGCCGCGGATCGACCGCGACGAAGCGAACGCGATGGACTACCTAACGCGACGGCGACGCCGAAAAATTCGGCGATGGCGCGCGCGTCGTCTATTTCTTGGCTACTTTCTCGCCACAGTACATATAGTGCGTCGGAGTGAACGGCGTGTACGGTACACGGCCTTCCTCCTCGCCGTACCAAACCGTCTTGAACGCGCTCTGCGATTGCAACCATTCGCGGTGCTTGCGGGAGAAGAAAACGCCATCCATGGAGAACCACCACTTGTAGAACTTCTGATCCAAGTTATCTTCCCGCCCTTCGCGTTCGATGAAATCGATCAACGCCAAATTACCGCCGGGCTTGACTAAATTTGACATGGTTTTCATCGCCTCCTTCCAATCCGGAATCATCGTCACGCAGTACGAGCACGTGACTAAATCCACCTCCTTGGGCAACTGCTTCTTCACCGCGACGCTGTTGATGTCTCCTTCGACGAGCGTGACTTGCGACTCGAGCCCAAGTTCAGCGACGCGCTCGCGAGCCATCTCGAGAAGGGCGTCGGATAAGTCGCACAAGTACACTCTGGTCTTGCACTTTTTCACATGGCTGACGACGAATTCGATGTCGCGCGCGGTGCCGCATCCGACGGAGATCCACGTCTTGGGTTCCTTCGCCCACGGAATCACATGGCGCATGAAAATATCACGGCTAGGGAGCAAAGCTTCGCGGAAACCGTCGTATTTGGAGCCTTGGCTGCTGTAGAAAGTCTTGACACACTTCTTGCTGCTCATGCCTTGCTTGAACATGGCCCACATGACGGAGACGTCGCCCATGAAGGAATTTCTGAACGTTCGACCGCTGCCCTTTTGAACGATCATATCCGGATTGTAATTCTTCGGCGTTGGCGCGATGAACTGCGTCAAATACCAACCAACTCGATCGTACTCTGGCACGAGCGTTCCTTTGAGGTGAGCGAGCACCGGGGAATGCAGGCGGTCGGCGAACGAGCGCCAGAAGATGCGACCCTTTTCCTTATCCATGTTCGCCACAACCTTGGCGATGTTCTCAGCGATCATTTCCGCGGGCATCCAATCCATGGAATCGAGGAGCGACGCGATGGTGATCGAGCCCGGGCCTGAGCGAACAGCGGCGTCCGCCCAGGTACCATAGAAGAGTTCGACGCGATCGACGCGCGCCTTCAAGTTTTTGAAGTTCTTCTTCTCCAAGTAGCGCGGGCAGCAATCGGGGGCGAATTCGCCGACGATGTAACCGTAGTAGAAGTAGTTGTTCGGAGTCCAGATGCGCACGGTGAGGACTTCAATCAGTCGGTCGACAAACGCTTTTGTGTTGCGGTTCATCAAATTGAGTTGCTCTAAAGGCACGCCGCCGAGAGGCGCGATCCAACTCCAAAGCGACGTGCAAGTGCAAATCCAGCACGTGAATTTGAACATCAAGCCACCCTCGTTGTTGAACTCTTCGCGTGCCATGACGCGTCTGCGCACGCCAGACAATCGCAACGGGAGACACAGGAGACGAGCCAACAGCCCAGAGGTGCCGGCAAACATAAAGTTGTCGCGGAACAACTTGTCGTTGACATCCCAGAACTCTGCAGTTTCCTTTTTCAACAGCGGTCGAAGTTTTTTGGCGTAAACAGACATGAACGCTTTGTAATCCGATCGACCCCAAATGGCGAAGAAAGTCTCCCAATCCAAAGCGCGAATGCACGCGAGCTTGAGTTCGAGCGTGTGCAACTGCGCAGCGTTCATGTCCACAGCGATGATTTTCTTCGGACCTTCGCACAAGTAATCGAGAACGTTGCAACCCGCGGAGGAAATCGTGAGCACGACGTCTTGGTCGTTCATGTGCATCACTTTGTGATCGACAGCCGGATCTTCCCATGAAATGTTGTAGATAATCTTTTTGCGACCGATGGACGTCATGATGAAATTTTGCGTGTACACGTCGTGCACAACGATCCCGAATCGGTACATGAAAAAGAAGAAGATGATCGAGTGCACGGCAACCAGTGGTACGCTCGGCGGCTGAGGGTAACCGTGGAAGACCAAATCATACGCAGCGTAACCATGTAAGCCAATGTACCCCGCCAACATGGCGAAGAACATCCCGAGCTTCAGGCGGAAGTTCATGTTCTTGCGATTGTGCGAACGCATCAGGTATCCACCAACCCAGCGCTGGAACTCTCGCACGTGAAGCAAAAGCAAGTTTAAGCCCACGGCGAATATGACGTTGGAGATTGCCGCAGCTTTGTAGATGAGCACGGTGTGGAACATGACGCGGGTAAAAAAGTAGAGCAGGCCGAACAAAAGCGACGGCTTTTGCTTGTTTCGTACTTCGTACATGGAAAGCAACACGATCGGTAACTCTTCTACGAGCGCCACGGCGAACAGCGACGTGAGCCCGTTATGCAACAAGTACGAGCACACGCCAATGTACAAAAAGTGGTGCGTCCATCCATCGTCGTAAGTTAACAACGACTCGTAGTGAATGCTGCCGATGACCAAGTCCATGATGCAGTACCCGATGAAGAAAATCGCGGCGTATCGCGAAATATCTCTTTCATTCGCGATCGTCGCCGCGAGACCATCGTGCCAGACGTGATAGAACAAGTACAAACCGATGAATGAAGTCACGCCAGACGAGTACAACGTCAAGTACCACGAGTGGTCCGGCAGCTTGATCATGCGCAGCGTGTAATACACGCACGCGCACGCGAACATATTCAACCCCAAAATGATGAAATCTTCGCGCGAAAACATGACGTTTTCCGCGGCAAACGCGCTCATCTGCGCCATAAACTCCCCCGCACGTCTCGTCGCTCCATCGATCACCGTCGACCACTCCATCGCACCCGTTTCCGTTTCCCTCGCTCAGACTAATCAACCTCCGCAACCTACGCGCGATTCAAAATCACACATTCGCACACACTCTCGTCACTCTCGCGTCACGTAAAACTTTTCTGTTTTTTAAACATTTCATCTCACGACATTCGCGTTTCCACGTTCACCAACGACGACTTCCTCGCTCGCGTTCGCGTTCGCGTCGTCGTCGTTCAAATCACCACCAAACGTCACCCATGCACCGATCACCGATCACCACACGACGCACGTCGAGCGAGGACGGTTCGACGCCGAGTCGTCGTCGTCGCCGTCATCATTCGTCGCGTTCGTTCGCGCGCGTTCGCCCGAACGCATCGCACGCACCGTTCGTTCTGTCGCTTCGGTGACGACGATCGCGTCGATCGCCGTTCGTCGACCGATCGCGTCGATCGATCGATCGATCGCGTCGATCGATCGATGGATTCGATCGATCGAATGTGATCGATCGATCGCGTCGAATCGATCGATCGAATGTGATCGAATCGATCGGCGAACGGCGATCGACGTCGACGACGAGCGGGCGAGGGAATATGCGCGTCGCGGGGGGGTCGGTCGGTCGGTCGGTCTCGGTCGGT
>Ga0222712_10007243_pt1 | contig 10775 bp, 9 predicted proteins | sample C33_657DmetaG_FD_165043 | JGI IMG/M metagenome (GOLD analysis project Ga0222712, IMG submission 165043) | Estuarine water microbial communities from San Francisco Bay, California, United States - C33_657D | ecosystem: Environmental > Aquatic > Marine > Unclassified | place: USA: California... | reverse complement strand
CGACGTAGCCGGGCGGCGAGCCGATGAGGCGGGAGACCGTGAACTTCTCCATGTACTCGGACATGTCGATCTGGATGACCGCCTCGGACTCGCCGAACATGCGTTCCGCGAGGGAGCGGGCCAGCAGGGTCTTGCCGACGCCGGTGGGGCCGAGGAAGAGGAAGGAACCGATCGGGCGGCGCGGGTCCTTGAGGTCGGCGCGGGAGCGGCGCAGGGCGCGGGCGATCACCTCGCAGGCGCGCTCCTGGCCGATGACGGCCTTCTGCAGGTCCTGCTCGAGGTCGAGGAGCTTCTGGGTCTCCTTCTTCTCGAGGCGATTGAGCGGCACGCCCGTCCAGTCGGCCACGATGTGGAGCATCTCCTCCTCGGTGACGACGATGCGCTTCTCGTCGCGCTTCTTGCGCCACTCCTCGAGCATCTTCTCGCGCTTGGCGCGCAGCTTCTTCTCCTGGTCGCGCAGGTCGGCGGCCTCCTCGAACTTCTGGTGGCGGGACGCCTCCTCCTTCTCGAGCACGACCCGGTCGATGTCGGCCTGGGCGGCGTCGAGCTCGGGCGGGAGGTTCAGGGAGCGGATGCGGGCGCGGGCGCCGGCCTCGTCCATGACGTCGATGGCCTTGTCGGGCAGGTGGCGCGCGGTGATGTAGCGGTGCGAGAGGCGGACCGCGGCGTCGATGGCGGCGTCGGTGTACTCGCACTTGTGGTGGTCCTCGTACTTCGAGCGGATGCCGCGGAGGATGAGGATGGCGTCCTCGGGCGAAGGGTCGTCGACCTTCACGGACTGGAAGCGGCGCTCGAGGGCGGCGTCCTTCTCGATGTGCTTGCGGTATTCCGCGAGGGTGGTCGCGCCGACGCACTGGATCTCGCCGCGGGACAGGGCGGGCTTGAGGATGTTGGAGGCGTCCATCGCGCCCTCGGCCGCGCCGGCGCCGACGATGGTGTGCATCTCGTCGATGAAGAGGATGATGTTCTTGGCGCGCTTGATCTCGTCCATCACGCCCTTGATGCGCTCCTCGAACTGGCCGCGGTACTTGGTGCCGGCGACCATCAGCGCGAGGTCGAGGGTGATGACCTTGCGGTCGAGCAGGATCTCCGGGACCACGCCGGAGGCGATCTCCTGGGCGAGGCCCTCGACGATCGCGGTCTTGCCCACGCCGGCCTCGCCGATGAGCACCGGGTTGTTCTTGGTGCGGCGGCAGAGGATCTGGACCACGCGGCGGATCTCCTCCTTGCGGCCGATCACCGGGTCGAGCTCGCCGGCCTTGGCCAGTTCGGTGAGGTCGCGACCGAAGGTCTTCAGCAGGGAGAGGCGCTCACCCCGGCCCGCGCGACCGCCTTCCTCGCCCGACTTGCGGGAAGGCGGCGGCTCGTCGGACGGCTCCTCGGAGGAAGGCGCGTCCTCGCCGGGCTTGTCGGCGGCCTCGCCGGAGGCGGCGGAGGGGTCGATGTCGGCCAGGATCTCCTTGCGGCAGCGCTCCAGGTCGACGTTCAAGGTCAGCAGGACACGGGCGGCGACGCCCTCCCCTTCCTTCAAGAGGCCGAGGAGGATGTGCTCGGTGCCCACGTAGGCATGGCCCAGGCTGCGGGCCTCGGTGACGGCGTGCGCCATGACCTTCTGGACGCGGGGCGTCAGCGGGATCGTGTCAGGCTGCTTGGCCTCCTCGGGCCCGGGCCCGACCTGCTTCTCCACGGCGGCGCGCACGTTCTTCAGGTCGAGGCCCATGCGGCCGAGGACGTTGACGGCGACCCCTTCGCCCAGCTTGATGAGGCCGAGCAGGATGTGCTCGGTGCCCACGTAGTTGTGGTGGAAGCGACGGGCTTCCGCCCGGGCCAGCTCCACGACCTTGCGGGCGCGGGGCGTGAAATTGTTGTTCTTGTCCTTGTCCATGGGTGGAAGGTAGCAGGGACTATGCCCGGAGCCGCCGGGGGTTCAAGCGTTCCCCATGGATTGTAAAACGCTCGGTTTGGCCGTTTTGGCCCGGGCGACCGCTCCGGGGTGGGACAAACCTTGGGCGGTCTGTCTCGTTCGCCCACCGCCGCCCCTTTTGCCTTTGCCAGCGACGGAGCCCCGTTGTTTCTTCTCGGCTCACATGGCCAACACCCTGACCGCCGCCGGCCCCGCCCTCCGGAACCTCCTCGCGGAGCTCCGCGGGCGACCTGTCGCCATCCTCGGCCACATGCGTCCCGACGGCGACTGCATCGGCTCGCAGGTCGCCTTGGCGCGCCTTTGCCAGGCCGCCGGGCTCGATGCGATCTGCGTGAACCGGGACCGCGTCCCCCCGAACCTCGCCCCCTACGTGGTCGGCGTGACGTTCCTGACGGGCGCCGATTACGTCGCCGACGGCCGCGTGGGCATCACCGTCGATTGCGCCGACGCCTCGCGCGTCGGGGAGGAGCTCCTGGCCAAGTTCCCGGCCGGCATCCACGCGAACATCGACCACCACGCCTCGAACCCGGACTACGCCCGGGTGAACATCGTCGTCCGCGACGCCGCCGCCACCTGCCATATCCTCGCCGCGGCGGCCCTGCAGGAAGGCCTCGCCATCGACGCCGCCACGGCGAAGTGCCTCCACCTCGGCATCCTCACCGACACGGGGCGTTTCTGCTACCGCAGCACCACCGCGGACATGCTCGCCATCGTGGCGGAGCTGGTCCGCCGGGGCGCCGACCCGGCCGAGGCGAACTTCCGCGTCTTCGAGCAGGAGAGCCGCGGCAAGCTCGAGCTGACCAAGCGCTTCCTCAACACGATCGCCTTCCATGAGGATGGCAAGATCTGCTCCGGCGAGCTCACGCAGGCCGACTACGCGGCGACCGGCACGACCAAGGAGGACAAGGAGGGGCTCGTCGAGTTTCCGCGGTCCGTCGCGGGCGTCGAGATCGCCGTGCTGATGGAGGAAGGCAAGGACGGCATCCGCGGCAGCCTCCGCGGCCGCGACCCGAAGCTCCGCCTGGACCTCTGCGCGGGCAAGCTCAACGGGGGCGGCCACGTGCTGGCGGCCGGCTTCAACATGCAAGGCTGCCGGCTCCCGCAGGACCGCGCCAAGATCCTCGGGATCGTCATCGCCCACTACCGCGAATACTCGGCGAAATGAGCGAGCCCGCCGCCGAACCCGCGGGCGTGCTGCTCGTCGACAAGCCGCGGGGCATCACCTCGCACGACGTCGTGGACAGCGTGCGCCGGCTCTACCGCACCCGTCGCGTCGGCCACGCGGGGACCCTCGACCCGATGGCGACCGGCCTGCTGATCGTGCTCGTCGGCAAGGCCACGAAGGCTTCCGACCAGCTGATGGCGCAGGACAAGGAATACCTCGGCGAAGCCACGCTCGGGATCGTCACCGACACCCAGGATGCCGAAGGCGAGACGCTGGAGACGCGCCCCGTGCCGGCGATCGCCGAGGAACAGGTGCGCGCGGCCCTCGCGTCGATGCTGGGCGACCAGCTCCAGGTGCCCCCGATGCACTCGGCGAAGAAGATCGGCGGGAAGAAGCTCTATGACCTCGCCCGCCAAGGGCTCGAGGTCGCCCGCGAGCCCCGGGCGATGAGCCTCGCCGAGTTCGCGCTGCTCTCCTGGGAAAGCCCCCGCATCAACTTCCGCGTCCGCTGCACCAAGGGCACCTACGTACGGACGCTCGCCTTCGACCTCGGCCGCAAGCTGGGCCCGGGGGCCCACCTCTCGATGCTGCGCCGGACGCGCTCCGGCGGGCTCGACCTCGCCCGGGCCCGCACCCTCCCGGAACTCGGCGCGATGAGCGACGCGCAGCTCGTCGCCGCGCTCATCCCCGTGGCCGAAGCCACCGCCGCCGCATGACCACGCCGGTGCACCTCGCGATCGGCGCCTTCGACGGCGTGCATCTCGGTCATCGGGCCGTGCTCCGCTCCGCGCGCGCGGCCGCCCGGGCCGACGGCGGGATCGTCGGCGTGCTCACCTACGACCCGCACCCGAGCAAGGTCCTGCGGCCGGAGTCGCCCGTCCCGCTGATCTTCACCCGCGCCCAGAAAGACGAGCGCCTGACCGAAGCCGGCGCCCAGCGGATCCACCACGAGAAATTCGACCGCGCGCACGCGGGCATCGAGGCCGGGGATTTCCCGAAATGGCTTAAGCAGGCCTTCCCCCACCTGAAGTCCCTCCATGTCGGGTCCAATTTCCAATACGGTCGCGGTCGTGCCGGCCACGGCGAGACGCTCATCGCGCATGCCGCCGCCGAAGGGCTCGACGTCCGCCTGGTGGCCGCGGTCCAGCTGGGCGCGGAGACCGTGAGCAGTTCGCGCATCCGCCAGTGCCTGGCGTGCGGGGACCTCGACCTCGCGAACGCGATGCTGCACCGCCCCTACGAGGCCGAGGGTATCATCATCGGCGGCCGCCGCCTCGGTCGGACGATCGGCTTCCCCACCGTGAACGTGGCCTGGGAGCCCGAACTCAAGCCCGCCTACGGCGTCTACGCCGTCGAAGTCATCTTCCAGGGCGAAGCCCTGCCGGCCGTCGCCAACTACGGCCAGCGCCCCACCGTCGAAAGCGGCCCCGTCGCCCCGTTGCTCGAGGCCCACGTGCTGCGCGGCGAAGCCCCGACCACCGGGGACGCCGTCCGCGTCCGCTGGGTACGACGTCTACGCGCCGAGCAGAAGTTCGCCGACCTCGCGGCGCTGCAGGCGCAGATCGCCCAGGACGCGGCGCAGGCGCGCCAGGCGCTGGGTCTGCTGAGCTAGGTCAAGCCTTGGCCTGCAGCCGCGCGCGGAACCAGAAGAAGAGGATATTGTAGCCGCCCAAGCCATAGAAGGCGAACAGCGGGAAGGGGCCTTCGTCGCCGCCGTTGGCCCTGACGATGAACCAGCCGCCGATGGCGAGCAGGTCGGCGAAGAGCATCAGCCAGACGGCTTTGTTCGAGCGGAGGAAGGCTTCCATGTTCAGACAGCTTGGGCGAACTTCTTGATGATGCCGCCGAAGGCGCCGTTCGAGAAGAAAACCACGCAGCGCGGCGACCGATCCCCCTTCACCACCGCGGTGAGCTCGGCGAGCAAGGCCTCGTGGGAAGCCGGGGCGAAACCCTTCCGGCCGGCGGCCGTGAGGGCGGCGGCGACGCCTTCGCTGTCGAAGCGCTCCTCGCCCAGTTTGTCGGCGCGATGCGGCGGAGCCAGGAAGACCTCGTCGGCCTGCTTCAGCGCCTCGCGGAAGGCGTCCTGCATCACCTTGCGGGCGGCGGTGTTGCTGCGCGGCTCGAAGCAGGCGACGAGCCGATGCCCGGGGTAACGGGCGCGAAGCGAGGCCAAGGTCAGGTCGAGGGCCGTCGGGTGGTGGCCGAAATCCTCGATCACCGTCAGGTCCGGGCGGTCGACCAGCACCTGCTGGCGGCGCTGCACGCCCTGGAAGGAGGCCAAGGCGTCCAGCTTCAGCTTCGTGGGATCCCGGGGGTCGAGCAGAAGGCCGGCGGACACGGCGGCCATGGCCGCGTTGCGGGCGTTGAAGAGACCCGGCAGGGCCCACTTCACCCTCCCCCACTCCTGGCCCTTCCAAAGGAGCGTGAAGGACGAGCCGGACGGGGATTCCTGGAAGTCGGCGATGACCGCGTCGTTGCCGGGGCCCGTACCGACCCGCGCCACGGGCGCCCAGGTGACGTTCTTGACCAGGCCGAGGACATTGGCGTCATCGCCATTGGCGACGATCGCGCCGTCGCGCGGGACGATGCGGATCACGTGGGAGAAGGTGCGCAGGACGTCGTCCAGGTCGCGGAAGATGTCGGCGTGGTCGAACTCGCAATTATTGATGGCGAGCACGTGCGGCAGGTACTGGATGAACTTGCTGCGCTTGTCGAAGAAGGCCGTGTCATACTCGTCGCCCTCGATCACGAAGGGCCCACCCTGTTTCCCGGGATGGGAGGAGTCCGGCAGGTCGCGCGGGACGCCGCCGACGAGCCAGCCCGGGTCGGCGCCGTTGGCCTTGAGGAGGACCGCCGCCATGCAGGTGGTGGTGGTCTTGCCGTGCGTACCGGCGACGACGACGTTGCGGCGTTCGTTCAGCAGCCGGGTGCGCAGGAGTTCGGGGAGGGAGACGTAGGCCTGGGTCCGGGCCTCGAGGAGCCACTCCACTTCCGGGTGGCCGCGCGACGCGACGTTGCCGACCACGACGAGGTCGGGCTTGAGCTGGGCGAGGCGCTCGGCAGACCAGCCCTCGAGGATCTCGACCCCGGCCCCGCGGAGGTGATCGGACATCGGGGGGTAGATGCCGGTGTCGGAGCCCGACACCTCGTGACCCAAGGCGCGCATCAGCAAGGCGGCGTTCCCCATCGCCGTGCCACAGATGCCCATGAAATAGATCCGCATGGGGCTGGATAAAAGCCGGGCTCCGCCGGAGGGCGAGGGTGTTTCGGCGCGCCGGGGCGACAAAAGACCCCGGGGCCGCGAGGCCGCCGGGGTCGGTCGGAAGGGCTCAGGCGCGGTTCATGCGGCCTTGCCCAGATCCCCGAGGTCGGTCGGGTGCGGATGGTTCCGCTTCTCCTTCTCCAGCCGATGGCGGCGGCGGAGCTGGCGGTCGACCTTGTCGACCAGAAGGTCGAGGGACTTGTACAAGTCCTCGGATTCTTCCCGGACCACGATATCCGGACCCGGCACCTCCAGCCGGATCTGGGCCGCGAACTCGCGACTGTGGTCGCGCGAACGGGCGTGGACGAGCTCGACGTGCACGCGGATGATCCGCGGGTTGTGGCGCAGCAGCTTTTCGACCTTGGCGCACACCGTTTCCTTCAGGGCGTCGGTCAGGTCCATGTGGACACCGGACACGACGATGGGAGCATTGCTCATTGGGGTTGTGTTGTGGGGGCTGACGAGCGAACCTGCGTCCATGTCCCGCGCCGTCTTCGTCGACGATTTCCTCAAGGGTTTCTCTTGTGTGATCATCACCGGAGCTTCTTCGGGCATCGGACGCGCAATACTCTCGCGCATCGAGGAGTCTGGCGCGTCCGCGGCCGTCTTCAACCTTTCCCGCACCGCGCCGGAGGGGGTGGCGAATTCCCTGAAGTTCAGTCACCTTTCTTGCGACCTCTCGCAACCTCATGAAATCGAGAAGGTTGTCGCCGAATTACGGGAACTAATGCCGCGAGAAGGCAGGATACTGCTGATTAATAACAGCGGATTCGGGGCCTACGGGGAATTCCCGGCCCCCGGACTGGACCACACCCTGAAGATGGTCGACGTCAACATGCGCGCCGTCGTCCAGCTGACGGGCCTGCTCTGGCCGGACCTCAAGGCGCGCGGCGGCCAGGTCGCGACCGTGGCCTCGCTCGCGGCTTATCAACCGACCCCGTTGATGACGACCTACGCGGCGACGAAGGCCTTCGCGCTGCACTGGAGCATCGCGCTCGACGCGGAGGCCCGCCCTTACGGCGTGCGTTGCGTGGCGATCTGCCCGGGGCCGGTCTCGACGAATTTCTCGAAGGCGGCGGGCTTCACGGGCTCGACCGGCGTCGGCGGGCAGACCGCCGACGCATGCGTCGACGAAGCCCTCCGCGCGATGGCCCGGGCGAACCCGCAGGTCATCACCGGCTGGAAGCACAAGGTGCTGGGCTGGTTCTCCGCGCGCCTGCCCAAGCCTTGGGCGGCGGCCATCGGCCTGCGGATGATCCGGCGCCTGCGCCTGGACCGCTTCGTGAAGAAGGCCTGACCTAGCGCGCGCCGTCGAGCAGCTCGCGGGCGTGCGAGAGCGCCACCTTGCTCGCGCGGTCGCCGAGCATGCGGGCCAGTTCCGACTCGCGCTCCTTCCGCCTGGCGTGGACCGGCGCGATGGCGACCGTCGTCGAACGGTCGTCCTGCGTCTTCGTCACGACCAGGTGGGCATGCCCCAGCGCCGCGACCTGCGGCAGGTGCGTCACGCAGAAGACCTGGTGCCCGGCCCCGAGGGCGGCCAGCTCGCGGCCGACCTGGGCGCCGATCTCGCCGCCGACGTTGGCGTCGACCTCGTCGAAGACCAGCACCGGGGTGCGGTCGACCGCGGCGAGCACGGTCTTCAAGGCGAGCATCACGCGGGCCGCCTCGCCGCTGGAGGCGATCTGATCGAGCGGCAGCAGGTCCTGCCCGGCGTTCGGGCAGAAGAGGAAGCGGACGGCGTCGGCGCCGTGGGGCCCGAGGTCGGCGGCGGCGACCTCGATGCGCAGGTCAGCCTTCTTGAAGCCCAGCGAACCGAGCATCTTGCGGGCCGCCGCGGCGAGTTTCTCGGCGGCCTTGAGGCGCGCGGCGCGGAGGACCGCGGCCTGCTTGCGCAGCTCCTTCTCCACCTGGGCCGCCGCGGCCTGGAGCTTGGCCACGCGCGCCTCGACATCGCCTTGCGAGTCCAACCGGCGGCGCAACGCCTCGCGCTTCTCGCGCACGGCCTCGGCGCCCGGGCCGTATTTGCGGCGGAACTCCAGCCAGCGGTTCATCTGCGCGTCCAACCCGGCCGTCGCCTCCTCGTCGGCGGACAGCCCGCGTCCCAGGCGCGCGAAATCGGCGCGGATATCCTCGGCCTCGGCCGCGAGGGCGTTCAGCCGGTCGCGGAGGGCCGCCGCGTCGCCGTCGATGCGGGCGACCTCGTCGCCGGCCTTGAGCAGTTTCGGCAGCACCTCGCCGAGCCCGTCGGCCCCGAGACCCGCCTCGAGCTGCCCGAGCAGCGCGGCGAGCTCCTGGGCGCGGGACGCGCGGGCGTGGTCGCGCTCGAGCTTGGCGATGGCCTCCTCGGAGAGGTCCAGCGAATCGAGTTTCTCGAGCTGGGAGCGGAGGAAGGCCTCCTCGTCCTCGGAAAGCCGTTCGGCCGAGGCGGCTTCGTCCGCCTCCCGCAGGAGTTCCAGTCGTTGGCGCCACCCCACGCGGTAGGCGACCAGCGGCGACGCCAGGCCGGCGTGCAGGTCCAGCATCTCGAGCTGCGTCTCCGCGCGCATCAGCTTCTGCGGTTCGCCCGGCCCGTGGAAATCGATCCAGAGCTCGCCGAGCCGCTGGAGCTGGGCGAGGGTGGCGGCGCCGCCGTTGACGGAGATCCGCCCCGCCTTGGTCGCATGGACCGAACGCTTCAGGATGAGGAGACCTTCATCGCAGGCCGGCAGGTCGAGCGACCGCAGCACCTCGTCGAAACGCCGGTCGCCGTCGATCTCCAGCTCGGCCTCGACCGAGCATTCTTCGGCCCCCTTGCGGACGATCGTCTTCGCGGCCCGGTTGCCGGCGAGGAGCGAGAGCGCCCCGAGCAGCACGGACTTGCCGGCGCCGGTCTCGCCCGTCACGACCGTGAACCCCGGGCCGACCTCGAGCTCGGCGCGGTCCATCAGGGCGAGGTCGCGGATGACGAGGCGGCGGATCATGCGGAGGGTCGCTCGCCGAAGAGCGCGGAGCCCACGCGGACGCAGGTGGAACCGGCGGCCACGGCCAGCTCGAGGTCGCCGCTCATGCCCATCGAGAGCTCGGGCAGGCGGACGGCGAAGCGCGTCTCGAGCTCGTCGCGGCAGCGGCGCAAGGCCTCGAAGGTGCGCCTCGCCACGGCCGGGTCGTCGGAGAGCGGGGCGATGGCCATCAACCCCGTGACCTTCAGGGCGGGATGGGCGAGGGCCGCCTCGAGCACGGCCGGGGCGGCGGCGAGGTCGCAGCCGAACTTGGCGGGGTCGTCCCCGGAATTGACCTGGATGAGCGCCTCCCGGACCAAACCCAGCTCACCGGCGATCCGCCCGAGCCGGGCGGCCAGTTCCGGGGAATCGACCGACTGGATGACATCGAAGGTCTGCAGGGCCTGCTTGGCCTTGTTGGACTGCAGGTGGCCGATGAGCTCCCAACGGAGGTCCGCAGGGGCCTGCGGCCGCTTCTGGAGGGCTTCCTGCACCCGATTCTCCCCGACCGCGGGCAGACCGTAGCGGTGGGCGTAAAGGGCGGCCTCGACGGGGTGGGTCTTGGTCACCGGAAGGAGGCGCACGGACCCGGGGGCCCGGCCGGCGGCCACGCAGGCCTGCCGGATCCGGCCCAAGACGGCCTCCGTACGGCCCGCGAACTGGTCATAGGTGACCATTTGAACACTAGTGGAGGAGTTTGGCCCCCGAGTCAACGCCGCCAAAACGGCTTTTTCGACCCCGGTCGCGCCTGTGGATAAGAAAAACTGCACACTCCGCCCTTTCTCATTAGATTTGGTAATCGAAACGCCTTTCCCGCCATGCACATCGAGAACCTGAAGATCTTCCGCGACCTGGTCGACAACGAGAGCTTCTCCAAGGCCGCCAAGCTCAACGCCATCACCCAGTCCGCCGTCAGCCAGCAGCTCCGCTCCATGGAGAAGCACTTCAACGTGCTGATCGTCGACCGCAGCCAGAAGCAGTTCCGGCTGACGCGCGAGGGCCGCAGCCTCTACGAGGCGGCGAAGGACATCCTCAACCGCTACGAGCAGGTCTCGAGCGAGATGCAGGAGATGCGCAAGGTCGTCAGCGGCACGGTCCACGTCTCGACCATCGTCTCGATCGGCCTGCATGAGCTGCCGCCGCACGTGAAGCGCTTCATGCAGGAGTTCCCGCACGTCAACGTGCGCGTCGAGTACCGCCGCTCGAACCTCGTCTACGAGGACGTCATCTCGAACGCCGTCGACTTCGGCCTGGTGGCCTTCCCGCAGAAGATGCGGCAGATCGAGATCACGCCGCTGATGGAGGACCAGCTCGTCGCCATCTGCGCGCCCAAGCACAAGCTCGCCGGCAAGAAGGAGATCGACCTCGCCGACCTGCAGGGCGGCAAGTTCATCGGCTTCGACCAGGACATCCCGACGCGCAAGGCGCTCGACCAGTTCTTCCGCG
>Ga0222712_10007242_pt1 | contig 10778 bp, 11 predicted proteins | sample C33_657DmetaG_FD_165043 | JGI IMG/M metagenome (GOLD analysis project Ga0222712, IMG submission 165043) | Estuarine water microbial communities from San Francisco Bay, California, United States - C33_657D | ecosystem: Environmental > Aquatic > Marine > Unclassified | place: USA: California... | reverse complement strand
ACTGGATTTAGGTTAGATGGTGTTATATCCTTTCTAATAGATAGATAATCATCTATTAGAGTAGGTGTTGCTAAGAAAATACCAGCACCTACTCTAGCACCTACTATAACATTTTCATTAGCACCTTCTACTCTTGGAAAGCTATCGGGTAATTCTGGATATGATATACTCATCCATCTAATGTCAGATGATAAATTATTTCTGTATTGAATGCTGTTGACTCTTTCCGTATAAGTAGAAGCTACTATTGACAAAGTAGGAGTTTTTGTTATATTATCTAAATGGGTATATGAATTTAATGATGTATCAGAAGTTACAGTTGAATTTATAGACTCAATTGGATGTGAATATATTAATTCAGATGGATAATCAATAGTAGAATCAATGAATGTTTTACTGAATATATTAAATACATTATATACTTGACTATTAACAACATAATTCAATGTTTCAGGGGTTGTGACAATCAAGATTTTTTTCAAATCATAGTCAAATAAATCTCTACTTATAAAATTATGCTCTGTGCCTCTTAGGTATGAATTTAATAAGATTAACTCATTATTGGCTATGTTTTTATAATACCATTCAACTCTATAAGTATCATCTTCATATGACCATGAAGTAGTAATAAAGCACATTTCATCATTAGATAGCCAAACAAACTCTATTGAATCTATTGAATCACTTGAAGTTACATTTGTTAATTCATTGGTAACTAAATCTTTAATATATAAATTAAATGTTTCAAAATCATGTACTTCTATTGATAAAAATCCTACTTGTAACCCATTAGGGCTGAATTTAGAATCTTTTGAAGTAGAATTACCAAAGGTCTCAATTTCAGTTTCATTTATGTATTCGATTGAGTCTGTGTCAAAATTGTATATAAAATCAGCTTCTGCACCATTAGTGTTACTATGTAGTCTGAACAATGCTCTATTACCACTTTGGTTTAAATTAAAAAAATTATCAGTGACTATAAATTCACTTGATAATCCACTTAAATCATTTACTATTGTTAAACTAGAAGTGTCTAAGTCTTTAATACAATACCCTTCTAGTAATTCACTCCAAAAAGATATTTTAGTATTACATGTTGATATATCGAAACAATCTAATTCTAAAAATGGACTAGGGTTTCCATTTTCTCTCCTACTGATTAACTCAATGTTATCATTGCTTAAATTCCTAATATATACATTTAGGGCATCTGCTAACATCCCAGTTACTAAATTAGAAGAATATGAAGTGAATACTATTCTATTATCATCTAACCATAATGCGTCATAACCATCTTCTTCGATACCGTATTCAGTTCCATTGTAAGCAACTCTATGTATAATTCCAGTGTATAATTCTTTTACATACCACCTGTGTTCATTTATATTAGCATTGTCGCCGTTTATTAAATTAGTTGATTGTGATAGAAATAACATTTTAGTGGAATCAGGGCTAAATTTGGCTGAATATCTGTCTGAATATCTGTTTAATAAAGGGCATATATCATTACCAAATACTCCATTTATATCTGTGTTTGGGAAATATAAAAAATTAGAATGAGTATCTTTGATGACTAATTCATATTCTCTTTTGTGTGTTTGATTAGGAGAAAATTTATCAGACTTGGTATAAAATGCTACTTTGTTACCATCCGGCGAATAAAAAGGAGACAAGCATATTTCTTTAGATAATACTCCATATCTATTTGTTGAAATTACTTCAATGGTTTCTTTGATAATGTCTTGCATAATATAAACTCTTTAAGGTATTTAATCTAACAGTATATAGATGAAAGGAGTTTATTATGTCTGACAAAACTTATAGCCTAAACAGGCTAACTGCAAACAGAGCCACTTTGCACTTTACTATATTACCTAATTTATCTTTTATGTTGACAGGTTATCCATTACCTGCTATAATGCTGCCTCCTGCTAATCAATCTTCGCCTTTTTTTGACATGGGACATTCAGGTGATAAATTAGAATTTGAAGAATTAGAGGTTGAATTTTTAGTATCTGAGTATTTAAAAGAATGGCTTGAATTATTTGATTGGATGAATAATCTAGCCAATCCGCATGAATTCAATCCTATTGATGATTTATCAACTTCTGCTACTATGTTTATCTATAGTAGTCATAATCAGCCATTTCTTGAAATTGTATTTGAAGATGTGATACCTACTATGTTAGGTGGATTGAATTTCACAGAAGCAATAGGGGAGACCTATGAGATAAAATCAAATGCTTCTTTTAGGTATAGGGTTTATAGTATTAAAAAATTAAAGGATGACATATGACATTAGAAGAAATTGAAAATGCTTGGATGGAAGATGTAGAAATTAACCAAGTAAAATTACAAGATGAGAGTTTAAAAATACCTAAACTACACTCAAAGTATTATAATATATTGACCCGTGAAAAAATAGTATTATTCAAAAACAAACAAGCTCTTGAAGAAAAAGAATATATTTTTGAGCAATTTTTCTTAAAAACTTTGACTCAAGAAGAAATAATACAATATGGTTTAGTAGAGTATTCTAGTAAAAAGTATATGAAAAGTGATGTGCATAAAGCAATCAATACAATACCTGAAATAAAAAAACTTAAAGAAAAAGTAGGATTACAAAATATAAAAATTGATTTTTTAGAATCAATTATAAAACAAATAAACAATCGTAATTGGTTGATTAGAGATGTTATTGAAATTAGAAAATTTGAAAATGGAAGCAATTAAATGAATGTATTATCTTGTTTTGATGGTATGAGTTGTGGGCAATTGGCTCTTAATAAATTAGGAATAAAAATAGATAATTATTTTGCTTCTGAAATTAAACCTCATGCAATTAAAGTGACTCAATCCAATTTCCCTAATACTATTCAATTAGGAGATATTACTAAAGTAAATGGCAATAGTTTACCTAAAATTGACTTATTATTGGCTGGCTCGCCTTGTAAGGACCTTTCGGCTGCCAATAGGACAAGGGATGGTTTAGATGGTGAAAAGAGTAGTTTATTTTATGAATTTGTTAGATTATTAAAGGAAACTAACCCAACTTATTTTTTATTAGAAAATGTTAGGATGGATAAGAAATGGGAAGATGAAATATCTAATATACTAGGAGTTAAACCTATTATTATAGATTCAGCTTTAGTAACAGGTGCTTTTAGAAAAAGATTATACTGGACTAATATACCTCAATATGATACTATAGCTGATTGCCATGTTAATTTACAAGAATTATTAGACAGTGGATACACTGATAGAAATAAAGCTAGGTGTCTTTTAGAAAGTGATAGTCGACCAAGTGCAACTCCTGTTAAAATGTTCCATCGGTATTATGGCACAGGATTCACTACTTTAATTTTTAAAGATGAACAACATTATTATGATTGTAAGAATCATTATGATAGTAATTACAAAGGATTAGCTGCAAAGGATATAGTATGTGACTCTAATGTATACAATGGTGTTCGTTATTTGACTAAAACAGAAAGAGAAAGGTTACAAACTGTTCCTGTTAATTATTGCAAAGATTTAACTGAAAATGAAGCAGCTAGTTTGTTAGGCGATGGATGGACTGTTGATGTAATAGTTCATTTATTAAAAAATATGGAGTCAAAATGATTAAAATATCTACTGATTATTCAATAGTCACAGTTGAACAGATTATTAAAGATAAACAACCATTTGATAAATTAGTTTTTCACGTAAAAAAATTATCAAATGGTAGATATTCTTATTTGGATTCTAGGAAATGGTGCAGTTTTAATAGCCTAGATTATAATTTAAACAGTAGTGATTTTTATAATAAAGGCTCTTAATAGAGCCTTAGTTATGTGGACGGAAATCTTTGTTTAGATATTTTGGTATTTGTTTGAATATGTTATATAAGAAACCATTATCTCCATTTAATAACATTTTTAATCCAGTGTAAGTTTCTGTTATTACTTCTAGTTTAGTGAAATCTTTATTTCATTAGCTGTAAAACCTTGTCCGTTAGGGCAAGAATGTAAAGTGACAACTGGTTAACCCTCAATTATACACCAAGTATATAATATAATAAACCATTTAAAGAATGAATAAGAATGAAGACACTAAAACTCCGAATCAAAGACAAACATGCCAAAGTGCTAACAAAGTTAGCACAAGAGGCTAATTTAGTCTGGAATTACGGAAATGAATTGTGTTATACGTTTCGTAAGAAAGGTGTTCATCCTAAAAAGTTACATAGTGAATTACAAGCCCACACAAAGGGTGCAAGTAAGGAAATGGGTTTACATAGTCAGACAATCCAAGCAATTAATGAGGAATTATTGTTGCGAATGCAACAGTTTTCCAAAATTAAATTACGTTGGCGAGTGTCATTTGGTGCAAGAAAATCTTTAGGTTGGATTCCATTCAAGTCATCTGGTATAAAATATATTAATGGTCAATTAAAATATGGCAATCACTATTTTAGCATATGGGATAGCTATGGATTATCCAAATATACGATAAAGACTGGGTGTTTCACCCAAGACAGTAGGGGTCGTTGGTATGCTTGCTTAGTAGTAGCTGATTATCCTAAATTAAAATCTGTAGGAACAAGTTCTATTGGTATTGACTTAGGACTAAAAGAGGTAGCTACGTGTTCTGATGGTTATAAAATAGAAAACAAGAAATTCTTTTATAAGTATCAGGAACAATTAGCTAAGTCTCAGAGAGCTAGAACAAAGAAAAGAACAAGAAATATACATGCTAAGATAAAGAATAGTCGAAATGATTATTTACAAAAAGAAAGCACTAAGTTAGTTCAACGGCATAGTTTTATAGTTGTTGGTAACTTGAGTGCTAAAGCACTCACTAGAACCAAAATGGCTAAATCGGCTTATGATAGTGGATTTAGTATGTTTAAGACAATGCTCCGTTATAAATGCCAGCAGGCAGGAGTATTGTATGATGAGGTGAGTGAAAAGTATACCACCCAAACTTGCTCGTGCTGTCACCATATTGGTGATAGTAGTCCGAGAGGTAGAGCAGGGCTTGGAATAAGAGAATGGGCGTGTCAGCAGTGCGGTACACTGCATGACAGAGATATTAATGCTGCGCTAAACATTCTTGCGGTTGGACATAGCCGTCTTGTAGAAGGAATCCCCTGTCTTTAGACAGGGGTGGATATCAATATATTTACCTTTACATTGTACAATGTAATTATTGTTTATTTCTTTATTGTAAAACATTATAAATACTTGATATAACAACGAGGAAATAGATATGCCTTTTAACGCAAAGACATTTAGAGACCAGATGCAATATGGCGGCGCACGTCCTAATAAATACGAAATTCAAATAACGCCTAAAGAAAATAGTTTTTTTAATAAAACTTCAATTGAAAAAACCATATACATGGCAAATGCCACAAGTGTACCTGCAGTAGTCATAGGGACTATTCCATTGCCTTATTTTGGTCGTATGATTAATGTTGCAGGTGATAGAATATTTGAGGATTGGAACTGTGTCATATACACTGACGAAGACATGGTTACTCGTAATGCCTTTGAGAAGTGGAATAGTATGATGGCCTACACTGACTATGATACTAATCAAGAGCATGGGTTAGTGTCTAAGAAAGTTAATAGTTATGTTTCAGATGTAATTGTTACTCAATTTGCTAAAACTGGAGAAGCTATAAAGTATTATAAACTGGTGAATGCGTTTCCTTACATGGTTAGTCCTGTTCAATTAGCATGGCAAGCAAATGACCAAGTTTATAGTTTTGATGTGCAGTGGAAATTTGATTATTTTGTAACTAGCTTAACTCCATTTCCTACATCTTCTGCGTATGCTATTGGAGACGTGGTTAATTCTATTCAAATCAATAGTCAAAATTAATAGGAGTATTTTATGGGTGATATATATAAACACAATCTAGGGGATGCTGTTGTAGCATCTTCTATTTTATCTGAAAAATTAGCAAATCAGCCTAATATATCAGTTGATAGAATTAGCCCTACTGCAATTGTATGTAATTATGACGAAGATGGCAATAAAACATGTCGTATAATTGTAACTAATGATACTAATCATTATTTTGGTGCATTTGGTTATGACCAAGATAACATACCATCCCCCGCTGTAGCACCATCTGCTCCACCGGTTGAAGTTGACGGGGTTTCTGAGTGTTCATGTCAAACTTGTCCTTCTTGTGGCCAACCTATGCCTACTGTGGATACTAATAATGACCCTAGTATTCCAGATGACACTGAAATAGTAGCAATAGTACATCCACATGAAATATATGGTCATATTCCAGACCATGAATTACATGAATCAGTTGAACAAGTGGAAACTCATAAGTTAAAGTCAGTGGTATCTAAAATACCTCATGGGTTTAAAACTATTCAAGGTGCATCTAAACACATTGAAAATGCAATGACTAAGAAATATAAAGGTAAAGTCACTAGACAATCTAGTACCACTTTTTCTCATCTAAGAGAAGATGGCACATGTGATAAGGTGATTTCTGAAGATGCTCAATTTGTGATAACTTCGTTCAAAATCTAATAGTGTAATACTTTGAAATAAGAAAGTCAAGCTAAAAACTTGACTTTTTTTTTATTTGTGGTATAATATACGGAAAGGATAATAAAGGAGCTAAGGAAATGACGTATGAAACCAACCCAAAACACAAGTACAAAAAATCTACTATCATTGCAATAGGGCAAGATAAACCACTTGCTGAAAAGGCAAGACATTATGTGAACAAAGAAGAATTTTACCAAGAATTAGTTATTAGACGTGAACAAATGGATAAGTATAGAGCAGAATTATTGACTAATCCGAATGCAAAATTGCCGAAAATATCTAATGCAATAGGAGAGAATATATTAAAGATAGCAAATAATCTAGCCAAAAAATACACATTTGCTAAATTGGAATTTAAAGATGAAATGATATTATCTGCAATGGAACAATGTTTAAGTTATATTGATTCATTTGATGTTCATAAAACAAAAAACCCATTCTCATATTTCACTCAAGCTATATATTATGCTTTCTTAGATACCATTAAAAAAGAAACTAAGCAAAAATATATCAAATATAAATCTACCCTAGAATCTATGGCTTTACAAGAGTTTTTAGAACAAGATGTTTCAGAAAATACTGAACACACTCATGATAATTTTGAATTACCTGATGTTGGTTATATGCACGATTTTTGTAAAGTATTTGAATCTAATGAGTCTAAAAGGAAAGAAGCAGAAAAAACTAAAGCATCGGTAAAATCTAAATCAGGGATTGAGGATTTATTCATATGAAATTGATTATATTAGGTGACTTGCATTTTGGTATTAGGAATGATTCAGATATACTTTTCAAGTTCCAAAAATTATTTTTTGAAACTATATTAGCCCCTTATGTGAAACAACATAATATAAAACATTGCATCCAATTAGGTGATTTTTTTGACCGTAGACAGTATATCAATTATAAAACTCTTCATAATTTATATGAATTTCTACCAAGTCTATTAACTGAAATAGACTTGGATATGCATATATTATTAGGAAACCATGATGTTGCTTTAAAAAACAGTAATCATATAAATTCACCTGATTTGTTATTAACAGATATTGACAAGATACATGTAATAGATGATAATAGAGTAATTGACATAAATGGATTTAAAGCTGCCATATGCTGTTGGATTAACAATTCAAATTATATGGAATCATTAGATTTCATAGCAAATGCAAAGGCAGATTATCTATTTGGTCATTTTGAGATAACAGGGTTTGATTATCATAAGGGACATACCTGTGAAAATGGATTGAATTCAGAATTATTCAGTCGATATTTGCAAGTCTTTTCTGGACATTTCCACACTAGAGGACAAAGGGGGAATATACAATATACAGGTACTCCTTATGAAACTTCTTGGAATGATTGGAATGACCAAAAGGGATTCTATGTACTTGATACAGATACACATGAAATTGAGTTTATTAAAAACCCATATAATCTATTCACCAAAATAGAATATTATAATTACTTAGATGGTAGAGAAATAGTCAATATGTATCCACCGTCTGAATCTGCGGAAGGGAAATATGTAAAAGTTATTTGTCATAAGAAAGAAGATGATTTTGTGTTTGAAAGATATACTCAAAAATTATTCTCTGAAATGCCAGTTGACATTCAAGTATCATTGACAGTTGGATTTGAAGAAGTTTCACCTAGTATAGAGACAACAGGGAAATCTATTTCTGAGTTGATTATAGAAAATGTTAATGCTGCTAGTTCACATTTATATTCTAAAGAAGTAAAAAGCTCAACTATTGATTTATTATTAACATTACAAAATGAATTAAATGCGGTGACATAATATGGCTAAAATTGAATTTGAAAAAATAGAAATTAAAAATTTCCAAAGCTACGGTGATAACCCTACTACTTTTTACTTCAATAAATCAAGCTCAACTCTTATAAAGGGCTTGAACAAAGTTGGTAAAAGTACAATAATAGAGGGCTTTGTTTATTGTTTATCAGGTAGAAGTTATAGAGGAAGTCCAGTTCCTCGATTAATTAACACTATAAATCAAAAAGATTGTTTAACCAAACTGTTTTTTAATACAGAAGGTCATTCTTATGTCATAAACAGAGGAATGAAACCTAATATATTTTATATTGAAAAAGATGGCAAAAAAATAGATGAAACAGCTTCTATTAGGGATATGCAAAAATACTTAGAAACTCATATCCTTAAAACCTCCGTATCAGGTATTATTTCAACTTGTGTATTGGGCTGTAATTATCGACCTTTCATGGAAATGACCCCTAAAGAAAAAAGAGAAATGGTTGATATATTATTAGATGTAGCTGATTTTGGTGAAATGGCTAAATCATTAAAAACTAAAATATCTAATTTCAAAGATGAGTACACTGAGTATCAAACAAATCTTAAATTGGCTGAAAAAGATGTTGAATCAAAAAGAGAATTATTAGCTCAAGCTAAACTCAATAAGGAATCTATCATATCCAATGACAAGGACGAATTGAAAACTATTGCAAAGAGATTAAAGTCCATTGAGGCTGATATTGCTGCCAAACAAAAAGTGTTAGATTCTTTAATATTCCATTCTGATATAGAAGCTATCAATGTAGAATACACTAAATTAGATAAAGATTTATACTTAATAAACTCTAATATAAAATCAACATCAGATTCTATTAAGAAATTTACTAAATTAGGTAGTTATTGTAATGAATGTGGGCAAGATGTAAGTAAAGAACACACTGAGAAACATATAACTGAATACAATGATAAATTGGTAAAACTAAAGGAAAATAAAAAAGAATTAGAAATTAAAATAAAAAATCTTAATTCAATTAAACAAGAATATAACGAATATATTAAGAATAAAAATATAATTGAATTAGAGTTAAATGGCCATAAGAATGCTTTAGAAAGCACTAAAAAAATGGCAATTGAAAAAGTTAAAAAACATAAGAACCTTCACAATGAAGAAAAACCAGATGTTGAAAAATACAATGCTTTATATGATAGCTCAATAGTCAATCTTAAAGAATTACAATCTAAAGAAAGCTATTATTCTAAAATGAAAGTGGTTTATCAATTAGCTGTTAATTTATTAAAAGATGATGGCATTAAGTCTAATATAGTAAATCAATATATCCCTGTGTTGAGTCAATATATTAACTACTATATTAAAGTGATGAATTTTGGAATTACATTCAACATAGATAAAAATTTAGATGTCAGGTTAGATGGTAGATACCAAGATGAATTCGTATACACTTCTTTGTCAATGGGAGAAAGACAACGAATTGACCTTTCAATTACATTTGCTTGGCGTAAAGTGGCGAGTTTGAAAAATTCAGTGAGTACCAATGTATTGTTCATGGATGAAACCTTTGATGCTTCATTGGATACAGAAGGAACAGATGACTTGTTGACTATTATAGACGATTTTAAAAAAGAAGGAGTCAATGTGTTTGTTATTAGTCATAAGGGTAATTTAGATGATAAGTTAAGGTCAACTGTAACAATAGAAAAAAGAAACGGATTCTCTAAATTAATTTAATCAAAAAGGGTTGCATTAGCAACCCTTTTTGATTATAATGACCATGTCAACCTAATGAGGATTTATAATGACTCCATTTATAGTGACTATTAAAAACCGTGATTTAGCACTAATTACACAGTATGCAATTAGTGCTAAAGATGAACTAGCTGCTTTGTATAGATTACCGTCACTGTTGAATTTTAAAAGATTAGCAACAGATACTATTTGTACATTCAGTGCTTCTTATGAAGAAGCCCGTACTCATATCTATACAATGGGATACGTTGTCACTGTTAAGGTAGCTTCTAGTTTAGATGAGCTTATATAGGCTCATAGCTCAACACAGTGAGCTTCTAATTGATAGTAGTACCTCAGTATATCTTTTTAATTAGAAGCTCATATAACTCAATATAGAGGCAATGGAATACATTGTATTAAATAAAAAGTCTATTGGGCTTTTTTTATCAGCCAAGCCGTAAAACCTTGTCATTTATGGCAAGGATATAAGGCTTAATCCTACATAAGTATATAATATAAACTCATATAATATTTGAGTAAAGAATGAAGACACTAAAGCTCCGAATCAAAGACAAATATGCCAAATTGCTAACGAAGTTAGCAATGCAGGTTAATTTTGTCTGGAATTACGGAAATGCTTTGTGTTATACTCACTTAAAACGTACAGGTAAGTTCTTTTCTGCATATGACTTG
>Ga0222712_10007240_pt1 | contig 10781 bp, 21 predicted proteins | sample C33_657DmetaG_FD_165043 | JGI IMG/M metagenome (GOLD analysis project Ga0222712, IMG submission 165043) | Estuarine water microbial communities from San Francisco Bay, California, United States - C33_657D | ecosystem: Environmental > Aquatic > Marine > Unclassified | place: USA: California... | reverse complement strand
CAAAAAGCGAATTTGAGAAGTTGCTTGCTGATTCTGGATTATCTGAAGAAGAAAAACAAGCTATGCGTTTGGCAAAGTTACAGAAAGAAACAGCTAAACCAGTAGACAGAGTAGAAGCAAAAAGCGAATTTGAGAAGTTGCTTGCTGATTCTGGATTATCTGAAGAAGAAAAACAAGCTATGCGTATAGCAAAGTTACAGAAAGAAACTGCTAAACCAGTAGACAGAGTAGATGCAAAAAGCGAATTTGAGAAGTTGCTTGATAACTCAGATATGACTGAGGAGCAAAAAGCTGCCGCACGTCGCGCTAAGATTACAAAAGAAACTGCTGGTCCAGCAGAGAGACCTGAATCTCGAAGCGAATTTGAGAAGTTGCTTGATAACTCAGATATGACTGAGGAGCAAAAAGCTGCCGCACGTCGCGCTAAGATTGCAAAAGAAACTGCTGGTCCAGCAGACAGAGTAGAAGCAAAAAGCGAATTTGAGAAGTTGCTTGAGGCTTCCAACATGACGCCTGCACAAAAAGAAGCAGCACGTCGCGCTAAGATTACAAAAGAATCTACTACTGCCGCTAGCGGAGGCGGCGGCGGCGTTGATGCGGATAAAGTTCAATCAAGCAAAATGACACCTGATGGAACAACCATCTTGGTCATGAAAAATGGAACAACTAGGGTTATTAGTGCTCTAGGTGATGAACTTAAAGGCCAAGCTAGAGCAGACGCAATTAGAGCGTCAGAGCAGTTTGGAGCAGACACTCAAGGTACAAGAGCGCAAGCTAGAGGCATTGGAGAGTTGAGTTCTAAACAAGTTGGTGCAGCATTTGCTGAAGTTGGAAAAATCAAGAAGAATATCGGCAACATTGATGATGCTATAGCTGCAATTGATGCTGGTGCAAATACAGGCGTAATTGCAAGTAAGTTGCCAAACATAACAGCAGCATCAATACAACTTGCAAATGTAAGGCAGCAACTTGGTCTTGACGTGATTGGTTCAGTTACCTTTGGTGCTTTGTCAGAAGGTGAATTGAACCTCGCTTTGGATACCGCGCTGCCTACTAGTTTGCAACCTAAAGACCTTAGAACTTATTTGGTAAACAAGAAAAGTGCTCAAACAAAACTTGCTGGTTATTTAACAGAGCAAGCCACTTACTTAACAAAACCAGGGAATACTTTAGCTGGCTGGTTAGAAAAAGTTGAAAACAGAGCAGGAGTGCCTGCTGGTGTAACAGTTAAGAAAACCAGCAAATAAGGGGTCTGATATGGCTAAATTTACTTATGAAATAAAAATCCCAAACAGTGGGACTTATGAAGTTGAATCAGATCGTGAATTGACTGACGCACAAGCGTATCAATATGCTTTGCAGCAAGCAACAACAGAGCCTGCCACAGCGAAAGATCAACCCGCAGGCTACAACCCGTTTGCAACTGCTCGAAACCTAATCCCTAGCCTGTACCAAAACACGGTTGGCGGGTTGGTAAATTTAGTTTCAAGTCCTGTGCAATCCGCGCAAGCATTGGGTGATATTGTCGCTGGTGGCGTTTACAACGCAATGCCAGAAACAATGCAAAAAGGATTAAACGCAATTGAATTTAACCCAGCAGCACAACAACGCGCTATTCAAACGGCTAATTTGGTCGGACAAGATTACGCAACAACTTGGGGAACTGGCGCTGGCTTTCAAAAGATGATGGAAGAAGACCCGTTCCGAGCTGTTGGTGACGTGTCTATGTTGTTGGGTGTTGGTGGTGGCGGCTTAACAAACGCCGCCAATTTAGCAAGAGGCGTATCCGCTGGCACTCGAGCAGCGCCTATTGTTGGACAAATTGCCAACGTGGCAGCGCCAGTAGCCAACGCTTTGACTAGAGGCAGTGAACTTACTAATCCTATTAACTTGCTTGCAAGACCGGCAGCAGCCATGATTAGACAACCAAATGTCGATCCTAATGTCAAGATGCTGATGGATGAAGGCGTAACACCTACTCCAGGGCAAATCCTTGGCGGTGGTTTTAAACGGGCTGAAGAAGGTTTGTCTAGCGTCCCTGTACTTGGTGATTTTGTCAAGTCAGCACAGATTAGGGCTATTGAAGCGTTAAACCGTGCAGCTATAAACCGCGCATTAAAGCCAATTGGTGATGCACTCCCTGCTGATCTCAAGGGCCGTGATGCTATTTTGTATGCCAAAAATGCGTTGGGTGACAAATACGAAAATTTGCTACCACAAATGACAGTTGTGAAAGACGCGCTATTTCAAACTGAAATTTTCAATTTAAAAAACATGGTTGATAACGGGGCAATCAATCAAACCTCAAAAGATTTTTTTAATAAATGGTTGAATAACAATGTACTTGGCAAATTCCAAGGACAAGGCGCAATTACTGGCGACACTTTGAAAGGCATACAAAGTGATTTGCGTACAACAATCAATGACTTGTCTGCATCTACCAACTATGATGAACGGCTTATTGGCGCTGCTTTAAAGGAAGCCCAAGACCAATTACGTAAATTGGTAACCAGAACTAATCCTAAATTTTCAAAAGAATTGAAGGCAATTGACACTGGTTATGCCAATTTCAAACTGGTTGAAAAAGCGGCAGGATTAGTAGGCGCAGAGGGAGGTGTTTTTTCACCTGCTCAGTTACAAAGTGCAATTCGCGCTTCTGATAAAAGCAAGGACAAGGGAAAATTTGCTACCGGCGATGCCTTCATGCAGGATTTATCGGAAGCAGGCAAGACTGTATTGGGCAACAAAGTTCCTGATTCTGGTACACCTTATAGAGGAATGTTGCCGCTTTTCCTTGGTGGCGGTGCAGGATTTGCTGGCTATCCAGCGATTACCGCAGGATTACTTACCGGCCCTATGCTGTATTCAGCACCAGGTCAAAAGTTAACTGCAACATTACTTACGAAAAGACCGGCTGGGGCTAATGCTTTGGCAGACCAATTTAGGGGCAATGAACGAGCCAAACTTGCAGCACTCATGGCAGCACAAGCTGGAAATCGTATCCCACGGGAAGATGGATTACTCAGCGGACAAATCAGATAAAAGCCTAACTACAAAGAAAGAAACTATGTTTGACGTTACAGCCATAAGCCCCGATGACAAAACTGCCAAGCATTTCATCTATCACTTTGCCTGGTTCTGGTCCATAACCTCGGTTTCTTACTTCTTTTGCGTGACGTTTTTCCCACTGCCAGATGGCGGCAGGGACTTTGCTAACATCATTCTGGGCTTTCTGTTGGGTACAGCAGTTGCTACCATCATTTCGTTCTTCTATGGATCGAGCAAGTCAAGCAAGGATAAGACTGACGCTATGATGAAAAATGACGAACCTCCCAAACCATAAGGAATAGACATGGAGCAAACATTACGAGGAAAACTTACATACAAGGTAACCCTGATGGTTGCCTCTACTTTGTGCATTGTGGTGTGTAGCATGGTGTTTACTTTAATGTTTGGGTTGTTTGATGACAAAGTGGATAACACCGAAATCTTTAAACTTATTAGCCCAGCATTCCAAACAGTGGTTGGCGGGTTCATTGGTTTGCTAGCTGGTATCAAGCTGTCCCATGACGATGAAGAGGTCAATAAACCGTGAGTTTGTTAAATCCATACGCTTTACTTGGCGTTATCCTTGCCCTGCTTGGCAGTTTTGGTAGCGGGTACTGGAAGGGGTCAAGTGATGAAGAAGCCCATCAGCAGATTGAGATCGCCCGTTTAAACGAACAGGCACGGGAAACAGAACAGCGTTTGAATGAGGTTGCCCAGACGTATGCCGAAACTTTAAGGAAATCCAACGATGTTGCAAAAGCTAAAGAGACTAAGCTGCGTACTGATATTGCCACTGGTGAGCGCAAGCTGTTCATTGCTGTCAAAGCCCCCGCCTGCCCAGTACATACCCCCGCAGATACCACCGTTACCAGTGGAAATACAGAAACAAGAGCCGAACTTGACTCAGGAGTTGCTCAAGCTCTTGTCGATCTCACCAGCCGAGGAGATCAAGCCATCCGCAACCTTAACGCCTGCATTGACCAATACGAAAAAATGAGGGGCGCTAAATGAACTTGACACCTAATTTCACGTTGGCAGAATTAACTGTCACCGATCACCGAGAGTTTAAAAATGAACCTAACCCTACTGAAACAGAAAATCTCAAGCGCTTGGCTGGCCTTTTGGAGCAAGTTAAAGTCGCTATCGGCGGCAAGCCAGTCATGGTTAACAGCGCGTTTAGATGCAAAGAAGTAAACGATGCCGTAGGCAGCAAGGACACTAGCCAGCACCGTATCGGCTGCGCTGCTGACATTCGTGTACCTGGCATGGCGCCCGATGCTGTAGTCAAAGCAATCATTGCAGCCAAACTGCCTTTTGACCAATTGATCCGCGAGTTTGATCGCTGGACTCACATTAGCATACCCAATGACCCCAAGGGCAAACCTCGGGGCCAGGTGTTAATTATTGACTCAAAAGGGACTCGGCCTTACTGAACTGGCTCTGTTTCTGTCTTGACGTAAGAGCCAAAGAAGGCCGTGGTGAGCGGATCGCGCCGAGGCTTAATCTTTGAGGCGCGTTCCCGTGCCTTGCGAAACTCCTTATCCTCCGCTGTCTCCTCCTTGCGTTGTCGTGCCTTGCGTTCCTTTTCAGTGGTCCGTGGAGGCTTTGGCGCATCAGTACCGATACCGGCGCTAAACACGGCAGCAATCCCGTCTGGCTGCCTACGCCATCCTGATCTGTAGACCAGCCCCTGCCTGCGTAGTCTTGCAAGCAGTTGCTGGGCTGCGCGTTGGGTGCAGTGGACCAGTACGCATAACTCGGATGTAGACATATCCTTACGCGAAAGAATGTCAAGTATTCTTGATTCGCGTACTGATTTCATCTTCCCCTGCTCCTGATTTGAAGATGATCGTTGGCGCCAAGGCGAGGCGTATCCATCTGCTGGGGCTTGTACACGGGCTGCTTCCAGATCGAGATTGTTGATGGCTGCGCCTCGCCTGGTAGCTTCTCCCTGCGCTCCCACTCTCCGGCAAGGCCAAGCACTCTACGCTTACTGTCGCTGCCGTTTGCAAATCGTCCGATAGTCATGCGTTCTTCCTTTTCAGTGTAGACAAGCACCATGCAACACCTTGGTCAAAGGTGTCAGGCATATCTTCAATTTCTTTCCAATCAGCATCCGTCAGATCAACCCGCTGGCGCTGCGCTGCCTTCTTGCCGTCGTAGTACCCGCTTTGGTACGCAATTGTTAGCGCATCTCCGTGGTCTTTGTACACCTGTGTGTCATCGTCATCGTCATCCATATACTCAGGGTTGCAATACTGACAACCGCTGCCCACAAGTCTTGTAGTCATTGAGCATTGGCATTGCAGCTTGTCCTGCGCTGGCTGTGCCAATGCTTCTTTAAGTGCATTCACAAGTAGTATGGTCGTTTCCATGTCCACGGGAACAATCGCACCAGCTTGAAGGTATTTCAATGCTTCTTTCATGTGTTTTTGTCCTTTAGTGAGTAATGCATTCATGCAGCACAGATAGCTTTGCCATTTCGTACATCCATACAGCGTGTTGGTTATCTACATGAGATGAGAGAAATTTAAGTTCGCCATCTTCGTAGAACAGCACAATACAAGATTGCTCAGGTGCTATACGCTCTATTGCATGGGTAAGCATGGCAGTAGCGTTCCAGTCTTTAAGGTGATGTACTTTCATGTGTTCTTCTCCTTGAGCCAACTATAAAACCCCCACAAAACACTATCTGCATTTGCTTTATCTGTAATCAAAATTGAATTTTGATCTTTGTCATCAAGCAAGCTCAAATACTCTTGGAACAACTCATACAATTCATCATGCGTCATGTGTTTTTATCCTTCAATCTAGCCTCTACCATGTCAATTAAATTGCTTGGTGTGCGGCAGTTGTCATAGAGCCATTGCGCTTCCTCATCAGTCAGCCCTACCAACGGGCGCTGTGGTGGGGTGGTGTAGAGCTTGTCATTGTGCTGAGGTTTTTTTATCCAGCCGACTTGTATTTGGCCTCCGACATCGACAGCAACAATGGCTACAGGCTCCTGCGCTGGCTGTGCCAATGCTTCTTTGATGGCGGTAATGGCATCGTCTATATCTGCCCGAAATCCTGGCAAATTTTCCAGCACATTAAGCGCCAGCTTCAATGCTTCACGCTCCATGTTGTCTAACTTGTCCTGCGCCATAGCGCGTTTTGATTCGTAGCCTGTCATGTTGTTCCCCTTGCTCTGATTGCTTTGCGTACAGATGCCGCACCTTCATGCCAACCTTTAGTAAAACAATAGGATTGCTCTGGCCATAATGCACCCCTACCGATTGATGGCAGTATTCTTGGTTTTCCAGCCCGTGTTCTGCTGCATTTCTCACGCTCGTCAGCACGGGCTGCTGCTTCTACCAAAGCGGCAAAGGCTTCAAATCGGTTTGGCTCACCATCCTCTAATGTCCAGCCAGACTGCCAATCAAGCCCTGCTTGTTTTGCTAGTTCAATGATGTTCATGTAATCTCCTCTATCTGTTCATGCTTTAGCGCCCGTGCAAAATCTTTTGCGCGTGCATAAGCATCGTCTCCGTGGAATGATCGCTCCCATTGCCAACCACTGTACCAATGCCGCTTAATCTCTACAGTCCAATAATCGTGGGGGTTAAATCTCAGTCGTACTCTCATAGCTTCCCCCACCATGCTGCAAACAACATTCCGATTACACCAACTACAGCTACGATAGCAATCAGCAATTTGACAGACGCAAACACTTCCTCCGCAGGGTCAGGGTCATACGGCTCGGGTGCATCTTTTGCCATGTAGGCTTTGTCTTGCTCTTTCATTTGTACTCTCCTAAACGGTTATTTAAACGCTCTATACGGGTCATATTCAAGTCAAGCACCGCCTGGGCGTACTCAACTGCACCTTCAGCCTCCAAGCGGTCCAGATGGGCCTTCGCTAGTTCACGCTGTATGACCTCGGCTGGGGTCAATTCGCGGTAGTAGTCTTTGAGAAATTTAAGCATCTTCATTTCTTCATCACCATAATTTCCATCTCCAAGTCTTTGCAGTGCTGGGCAAGGTTGTCGTATTCGTACTGGTACTCTTGAATCTGGTTTTTGAACCTAGTCACTGTCAATTTCTCACCGGCAACGTACCCGATCAAGGTTCCCTTGGTAGCCGCACGGCGTACCAATTCTCTGACATCCTGAGATGTCAACATACCAAAGGAACCAGGGGCTGGGGAGAGTTCCTCCACGACTTCATCTATCTGGAATTGCATTGCTTCGCTCATGATTACGCTCCCATGAAAAAGAAAAAGGCCAGACCGACACCGATGGCCACGGCCAAGGCAATGTCTGCCCATTTACGGGCGGTGGGTTGGATGGTGTAGTGTTCGCGATAGCGCATGATTGGTCTCCTTTAGGCTTTGAAATCGGGGTGGTTTTGTACTCCAAACACTTCAGCATATTCACGCAAAGCGTTTGCTGAACGCTGACTGCGGGCTGAACGGATTAACGAAGACAAGCCAAGGGCAATGTTGGTTTTATAACCGCCAAGTGCGTGCATAGCCAACAAAATATTAATTTCGCGGGTTTCAGATTTGTTCATTTTGCTTACTCCTAGTTTGTGCCTTGCGGCTGGTTGTTGATGGCTGAATCATAATGCCTAATTGACTACTTCGTCAACTATTTATCTAGGTGTTTACCCTAGTGTATGCAAAATAATTGTCTATCTAGTCAAAAAATAGGTCTAGAATGGACTCATTCGTCAATTAAAGGGTACAGGCACAATGGTTACATCAACTGAGCAAGCAATCGAGGCAATACGCCTTCGAGCCAAGCAAGAAGGGTTCAAGATGAACGATATAGCGCAGGCTGCAGGCGTGGACCCTGCCCAGCTATCGCGCTGGAGCACTGGCAAGACGGTCCCGTTGTACTCAAACATCACCAAGCTAGAGCAGGCCGTGGACGCGCTTATCGCTGCGAAGGTTTCCCAATGATTGTCATGTCGATTGACCCAGGTCTAAGCGGCGCTATCGCTGTGTTCATTGATGACGTTCTGATTGATATTGTGGATACACCAACGCACGAACTAACCCGCAACAACAAGACCAAGCGGCAGATTTCAGCGTCCGCGCTGGCAGGCATATTCACTCAGCATCGTCCAGATCACGTTGTCGTAGAAAAGGTGACTGCAATGCCTGGCAACGGAGCGACTTCCATGTTTAGCTTTGGGCGCAGTTTCGGATTAATTGAGGGCATTGTCGGAGCGTTTGAGATACCCGCTACTTACGTCATGCCTGCGGTATGGACAAAGGGCATAGGCCGTGGACTTGGCAAGGACGCATCACGCGCACGGGCCTGCGAACTCTATCCCTTCTATCAGAAATCCTTTGCACGGGTCAAGGATGACGGGCGCGCGGATGCCGTGCTCATTGGAGCCTGGTGGCTGAAGGCGAACAAATGAGCCTCGATCCGTTCAAAATCACCGAACCAACGTGCATCAGCTTTAGCGGTGGGCGTACATCAGCCTATATGCTTTGGCGCGTATTGCAAAGCAATGGCGGGTTGCCAGCAGAGGCAATCGTTTGTTTTGCTAATACGGGCAAAGAGGACGAGGCGACCTTGAAATTTGTACAAGATTGCTCGGAGCAGTGGAATGTGCCAATCACTTGGCTGGAATACAGACAAGATGGTTACGTCATAGTGGACTATGCAACGGCTAGTCGCAATGGTGAGCCATTTGATGCATTAACAACTAAGAAATCTTATTTGCCTAATCCTGTAGCACGTTTTTGTACAGAAGAATTAAAAGTTAAGCCGATAAAGAAATTTACAGACATGAATGATGACCAAACAATGGTTGGTGTAAGAGCAGATGAACCGCATCGAATACCAAAAATGCGTAAACGTGGAATGCTAATTCCATTAGCCGATGCTGGCGTCACGCAAACAGACGTTCAAAGTTTTTGGAAGTCATCAAGTTTTGATTTGGGACTTGATTTTAGAAATGGTGGTACACCTTTAGGCAATTGCGATTTATGTTTTTTAAAGGGGCCATACCAAATCACTAGTTTAGTTTTGGATAGTCCAAATCGTGCTGTTTGGTGGGCTGGCCAAGAACAGAAAGTTGGCGCAACTTTTCGCTCAGATCGGCCAAGTTACGCATCAATGCTTCAGTTTTCTAAAGAGCAACGCGATATGTTTGACCCTAATGAGGAAGCAATTTCTTGCTTCTGCGGAGATTGAAATTGTCATTGCAAGACCTTAGAACTTTGAGAGAACACGCCGTGTACCTGGCTATGCAACTCGAGAACGAGCGCAACGCATCACGCGCAAAGACTGAGTTCTTGAAGCGCCTGGTGCATCCCGAGGACTTAGGCCATGCCGTATCAACCGAGGTACGCAACCTCGCCTATCAATTACTCATCAACGAAAGCCCCGAATGAAACAACTCTTACTCCGCCCCTCTAGTGCAGCCCGCTGGATAGCTTGCCCCGCATCAGCACGTCTGTCCCTGCAAGTACCGAAAGAGGAGTCAGGCGAGGCGGCCCAGATAGGCACTGCCATCCACGCACTGGCAGAGACTTGCTGGCAGCTAGATCAGGACCCGATGGACTTTATAGGTAAGACGATAGAGGGCATCGTCATCACTAAAGAGAACGCTGAATTCGCGTTAGCGCATATCCGCATGGTGGCTGGGTTGGAGGCCGAGTTAGGCACAGTCAAGGTGGAGCAGTTTGGAGTCGCATTCTCTAACGACTTGGTTAGGGTTGCCGGTACTGCTGACGTAGTGGCCTTTAACGAGGACAAGTCGATACTCGAAATTGCAGACCTTAAAACCGGCAGGCAGTGGGTGGACAGTGACAGCGATCAGATGCGGATATATGCGTTGGGTGTGCTTAAAAAATACCTCAGTCATTCTTTTGAAATTATCAGACTTACGATTGTGCAGCCCCAGACGGGCGAAAACCGCACTCACACAATGACAGCAACAGAGCTGCACGAGTGGGCCGATAACGTGCTCATGCCTGCGGTGAACGCCGCCGTGAAGGATACAACTGAACCAACGCCATCCAAGGAAGCCTGTCAGTGGTGTCCAGCTAAGATGATCTGTCCCGCGCAGACAAAGGCATTAGCTGAAGTACCCGTCACCGCTGACATCACAACCCTGACCCCTGACCAGGTGAGCGATCTGCTGGACAAGGCTGAACTGGTGGAGGACTTCATCACCGCCTTGCGTAAGCAGGCCACTAAGACGCTGACAGAGGGCGGCGTACTGCGGGGCTGGCAGATGGCTCCGAAGCGTCCTACTAGGGCATGGTCCAAGGAAGCGGATGCCGTTAAGGTGCTGCTGGAGGCCGGCATCCCCGAAAAACAGATTTACGAGACATCAATCATTTCCCCTGCCGCTGCCGACAAACTGTTGGGCAAGGACAGGAAACAAGTTTTAGATAGCGTGACCACTAAAGTAAGCAGTGGTTTAACTCTATCTAAATCCCGTGGGTTAGGCGAGAGCACAGCCCTACTTCAACTCTGAAAACTGAAAGCTAAACGCAAATGCTAAATCTATCTTCTGGTAGCGGCTCTGGTAACTACATCCGCTTTTCGCCCCAAGCAAACGCTTGGACTAACAACAACAACGAGGAGATCACCTTAAAGAAAGTGGTATTCGACATCGACAACATCAAGACAGGCTGGCTGCTTTTGGGTGTTGGTGTACGCGATTGGGTGCAGGATGAAAGTGTCGGCAAGAAAGGACCGCAGCCCAGCCCAGAGCACAAGCGCGGCTT
>Ga0222712_10007239_pt1 | contig 10783 bp, 1 predicted proteins | sample C33_657DmetaG_FD_165043 | JGI IMG/M metagenome (GOLD analysis project Ga0222712, IMG submission 165043) | Estuarine water microbial communities from San Francisco Bay, California, United States - C33_657D | ecosystem: Environmental > Aquatic > Marine > Unclassified | place: USA: California... | reverse complement strand
GATAAGAATTGTGTTTGTACTTTAGTAGGCTCTCCTGTGATAGGGTCCGTAGTGTCTACAAAGTTATCTTCTAATGCTTCTTTGTTTAAACTAAAGCTTAGTGCTGGTGCATCTTTAACTTTTTCTCTAAGATTAGCAAGTGCAACTGTTTTAACTAACTCAGGATTATTTTGGAAATATTGACGAGCAAATGCAGAAGGTTGGTTATATACTATTCCTGATTCGGTTAATGTTCCGCGGAAAGTTTCTGTAAAGTCTAATGGCGATCCTGATAAGTATTCACCAAATCCTAAAGTTTTCAGATAAACAATAGGAACATACTTCATATATTGTTTAGAACCCTGTGTACCGCCTTCAAGGAAAGCAGCTGCTACAAGATCTTGAGCAAGAGTTCTAGATGTATAGTCTACATCATTAAAGGTCCCTACAGGGAAGTTTTTATCAAGTAAGCTTAAGAATCCTTCATAGATATTGCGCTCATCAAAGTTCTCAGCAGTAGCTGCCTCAAACTCGATTCTAGATGGAGTACCGTTAGTGTTGATTCTAAAGTCTAATTTATTTAAGAATGCATTCTTTTGGAACCAAGGTTCGTTGCTTACACTACTTAGTATGCTAGCAAGACTTTGATTGCCGTCTGCTACATCCATAAATAATCTAAATCGTTCTTGATCAGGGTTACCAGTAAACAAGTTTGTATCACTGCTACCATATAAGAAAGACTTAACGTTTTTAAACATAGCTCTTTGTGCCTCTGTTAATCTAGCAAGACTTTGTCCCTTGCTGTAAGATGGCGTATGTGTTAAAATCTCTTGATATAAAGTTTGGAATCCTGTACTTTGGTAAGGGAAGAACGGGCGGTAAATAGTATTTGCAAACTCTGTGCCGTAAACTGCAGCAAAACCGTTAATAGTATCAGGAATATATCTATCTTGTTTAGCGTCGTACTCTCCTAATAACTTAGTAGCATTAAATATATTAGATTGCCCTAAGTTTTTAATCTGCGTTACTTTGTTAGAAGTTTCTAATAAAGATTTAGGCACACCTCTAGACTCACTATTGATAGTAGATTGTACTTGTTGTAAGTCTGTTCCTACATCACTAAGTCTTAAGAATTTATCTAGCAACATTAATTGAGTAAGGTTATATGTAGTTGATACAGTCGGATTGTATTCTCCTTCTTTCAACATTGTCAATAGCTCATCACCTGACTTATTAGCCATCTGGCTCATAGTAGCATACTCCTCTGGAGATAATCCTTCTAATCTTTTTTGAGGATCATACTTAAGAGCTAGTTCTTCTTTGATTTTATCAGATGCATTTTCTTGGAAACCTGTTAATGATGATCTTGTTTTATTTAATGCATCAAAGTATTCGAAGATGATATCTTGAGTAATTAGGCCTACGATATCTTTTTCTTCAAAGCCTAATAACGCCATTGCTTTAACAGCTTTTAAGCTATTTTCATTAACGTTGATTTTATCTAGAATCTGTGCTTTTTCATTATCTGCAGATGTAGATTGTAATGCGCGAATAATACTAGACTTAAATTTTAAAGAAGCTTTTTCTTCTTTTGTAAGTTCTCGCTTCTCAGCTTTAGCTTGATTAATTAGATTCTGAGAACGTAGTGTATATTTATTGGATAAATCTCCTTTAGATATACTAGTTCCAAAAGTAGCTACTGGCTCATTGAATTCTAGAATCATAGCCGACGTAGGCATTTTAGCATTCTGAGGATCCCCAAATAAACTATTGGAATTATCTTGAGATAAGTTTAAATAAACTAAATCTTTTCCTTGGGCACTCGCATTAAACGTAGAGTCTAATGAAAATGCTCCTAATGCACTTTTACCTGCTACGGCGTTAAGATATTTAGTACGCTGATATACATCAGATAAAATAGTAATAGGTAACGCAGTCCCTTTTTTAGCTTTTTGAATTTCTGCTAAATCGGCTGCCAATCCTTCAAATTCTCCATAAGAGTCAAGTGCTACAATACTTGCTACGATTTCAGGATTAGTACTAGTCATCATTTCTAAGTGAAGATCTAGAATTTTATTTTGTCTAGCTGCTTGGTAGGATCTATTTAATACAGATAATTGATTAATAGCATTCTTTAATGTAGCTTGATTATCTATAGTTAATGCTTTGCTTATTAAGGCATTAGCTCCTACAGTAATATCAGTAGGAATTTCTTCTCCTGCTGCAGTATAATCTAGTACTTGATTAATATAAGCATCAATTAATTTGCGCTCTTCTTTAGAGATACGCATGCTATCTTTAATTTCTGCAATCTGATCTTTTACTAACTTAGTAAGCCTATCAATATCTTTTTGATTGCCCTTAAAATTAGTATATAGCTTGCCGTTTAAATAATAATGATTGTACATGTATGTGTACAATTTATCAACGTCAAAGTCGGATCCCATTTGCTTAGTAAAGTCTCTAGGCGCTAACATTAAATCTCCAGATGCTTCTGGCAAGAATCCTACAATCTCTACAGCGGCCATTGAGTTACGTTCCTGAGTAGGAATACGGAAACCAAATAGTTGTAATAATTTTTCTGGAATCTTAGTAGTATCTAATACTTGACGACCTGAATCATCAATAGTTACAAATTCTTTCATATTTAAAATCTCGCCTTGCTCGTTGCGAAATTTAAAAGGAATCATAATTTGAGCAGGCAACATTTTACCTGTTGCTTTATCATAGCGCATTGGCTGTAATCCCTTGGTAGGATCAAACTTAGAACTAAATACGATGTTGGAGTTTTTTAACTCGCCTGCAGCCGCATCACCTTCTTTGATTCTAAATCCTTCTTCTGATCCTAGTACGTAAGAACCTCCTGCAAATTTTTGTTTAATGACTTTATTACTTACGAGCGACGTAAGTAGACTTTCAAATTTATCTGCATAAGGAGAAGCCCATAAAGGAATCTTAAAGTCTGTACCTGCAGCATTTAACTCTAATGCAGATAGCATGTTAGCAGGATATCCCTGACTAGACTTTACTTCATTAATTAAAATCTGTGCTAGCTTTGGAGCAGGCACAGTAAGTCTTTTTATAACTTTTGGTTCTTGTGATTGCGCTTTAGTAGGATCGACCTTAAAGCCTTTCATACTAATATTCTTATTAGCTACTAATGTATCTAATAGGCCTTCATTTAAAAGCGCTTTAAATTCGTTTTCAGAGATATACTTACCTCCTACAAAATACTCACAAGCCATAGTACTAAATTTTAACCTTCGTTTTCACTTCTTTCTAACAAATCTGCATCAAATACAAGCATGTTGTCTGTAAGCTTAAGTCTGTTGATTAGGTCCCCGTATTCACCTACTGCTGATACTTGGATATTAATGAAGTCTTGAAGTAAGATTTTTACTTTAGAACTGATACCTGAATCGTAAGCTTTTTCGTATGCGGCTAATAAATCTGCTTCCATTTCGTAAGCCATTTGCAATGCATCTCCAATGCTAGTTACACTAGATGTAACAGGATCTAAAGATTCGACTGCTAGCTCACAATTCATATCATTCATAAATTGCTCTAACTTAGCATAATGAGTACGCTCGTCAAGAGATTCAGAATGAAAGAATGCCTCTGCTCCGAAGTAAGCAAGGCTTTTCATACGATTTGTTAGATGCTGATATACATGAGAAGCAGTAAGTTCGAACTTACCAAAAACATTTAATGCTTTTTCTTCTTCAGGTGTAAGTAATTTGTCCATTATTCACATTTTTTAAATTGGTTGTTCTCGTCAAAGAAAACATTAATTTTAGAAGCAGCAAGGGCTTCTACTATCTTGTCGAAGTTTTTGTTGATAAAGTTAACTCTTTCTAGGATATCTTCGCCTATTTCATCAGCAAATTCTTGTTGAGCAGTTTGTTTCTTAATCGGTGAAGCTATTTTAGCAATCTCTTCTGACTTAGCGGCTATCTCTTCAATAACAGAAGCATCAGGATTCATCTGTGCAAAAGTAGTAAATACATCGTCTGGTGTTACTTCCTCAATAAGACCTAGTTTTTTAGATAGTTTTTGCTGTGCGTTAACAAATAACTCATCATAAGCTTGATTATATTCATTCATTAAATCTTGGCCTGTACGACCTTTAGACACTTCTACGTCTAATGCATTAACAAATAATAGTTTACGCTCTTGAGTACCTACGTTTACACTGCTTTTATCTCTATCATACGGAACATCTTGCTGAATTCTAAAGTTAGATCTATCTAACTCTATAGCAAATTGGTCAGTGATTTCTAAATTATCATTGATGTTTCCTTTGTCATCAAAGATTTCTAAAGTACCTTTTTTACTATTAGCCCCTACTTTGTTTGCTGTTCCAAAAGAAGCTCTTACAAATTTAGGAGACCCGTCTGCACTAGTTTCATTTTTCTTACTTGCCTCAAATTTCTCCATCGCTTGGCGGAGTTTGTCTAACTGCATACCAGCAGTAAGTTCGGGAAGCAATGGGAAACTAGATGATTTTACATATACACGGCGGTCTACATTGTCATCTACAGATGCAGTGTTACCTACATATACAGGCTTCATCGGCTGCATTACTATTAGGGATTCGTTGTAGCTAAGTTTGTTAGCTTCACCAAATACTCCGTTACTTTGATTAGTAAGCTTACGGCTAATAGTATTAAATTGGTTCTGTGTAAGACGACCCAATTGTTTCATTACGTGAAGGTGTTCTTGCCAAGTAGTATACTCCTGTGCATCCGAACCTTCCATTGCGCCGTAGTCTTCAGAATAAGTACTTACAATTTTATTAAAGTAAGCCTTTTGCTCTTTATCTAAAACGTTATTACTAGCTAATTCTTTATCTGCAAGACAGATTTGATAGTAACTACTTCCTTGACTATTTGCTAATTCGATTCCTGGTGCAATATCTGCAGCAAGACGTTTACCTAAGTTAACAAAGGTTTCTTCTAAGTTAGCAGACAAAGATTTTTTAGAATTAAACTTAGCATATAATGCAGGGTCTCCAGCAAATAGCTTATACATCTCTGAGTTAGCTAGCAAAGTATTAAATAAATAATCAGCTGCTGCATATCTTACTTTCCCTTCTGAGTTACCTTGAGCAATTTTGCTCATGTACTCACGGTCTAATAAACTATGTTTCTCAATTTGTCTACCTTGTGCATCTTTTTCAGTAAGACCTATGCCTAGATTTTTCCAATCGGCAAGTTTTTCTGCTAGCAAAGTATTAAACGATTCGTTTAAATAATTTAATACTTGTTGTTTAACTTCAGGTTGGAAATAAGCATCGTTACCTGCCATTACTATATCACGGAAAGATTGCTCTGTACCGTTAAAGTCTATCATTAATTCATTTAATCCTTGGAATAAATAGAAGTAATTAGGTTCGTAACCTTTAATATCTTTAGTCTGATGACCACGCATTCTGTTAACCTCTGGTTGTACAACTGCGTCGTATAATGACTCTAGATTTTTTTGAGAGATACCCTCTTCTTTAAGTTCTACTTGCTTAGTGACAAATGACATTGTCAACATAGTAGACTTATCAGACATTGTTTGGTAGAACAAAGATGCTACTCTTCGAATTTCTCCGTCGATAATATGTTTAGAAGCATTAAAGAACATTCCTAAACGAACTGCTTCATGCTCATCTACATTAAGATCTTTTAGTTTACTGTTATCTTGTGAAGCACGGTATTCTTGTTTTAGCGCTTCAAGAGAAACATAATCTAATCTTAGATTATTACGCATTAATCTACCCGCTGTGCTATCTTCTGATAATTCTCTTAACCAAAGACTATCTCTAGTAAAAGATATTTGCTTTAAATCATTAATTAACTGCTCATTGATAAACTTCTTGTTATCTTCATCGTAAGCAGTAAGATCTCGCATTCTATTTACCAAGTAATTGTTATTACCATATGAGTAAATAGTTTTACTTCCTGAACGGAAAGAGTTGCTGAATACGTTTAAGTTATTAGCAGCATCTAATTTAGCTAATGCTTTAACAGCACTGTCATTCAGAATACTTGCTTCTTCTACAGTTACTTGTTGATCAGACAAAGCTTTAATACGTTTAGCTAATACTTTAACTATTCCTGCACTATCAGTAAATAATTTATTCCAAGACTTAGCGCCGTCGTTTTTGTATTTACCGTCACGTAAATCTTTATAAGTGTCATCAGAAAGTACAATTCCAAAGTTACCTAACCAATTAGCTAGTTCCTCATTAGTTACTTCTGCAGGGTTTGTTTCCCATTCTTTGGCAGTTTCGTACAAGTAATCAGCTACTTCAGCATCAAATGAGTAATCATTATTCTCATTAACTACTACAAGATTAGAACCACCTAATGGATTATGCATATTACTGCTCCATGTACGACGTAAACGTTCTTGGATAGCCGAAGCATTACTTGACCAACGAGTTAACGAGTATTCTCCATTGGGTTGTTTGCGCCACATTACAAACTGCATGCTAATATGATGCTTAGACATATCAGACACAAATTCATTTTGAATACGCTCAGGAGCTTTTTCAATATTATCTATAACTGATTGTAGCCAAGGAACTTTCTCTTTGTATACTTCTAGTACATTAATCATTGTCTCGTAGTCAGCAGGTTGATTTGCTAACATCTCGTGCAATGTATCATATACCATGTCGAAAGGAATGATTTCTGGGAAACCTAGAGAGCTAGTAATTAAAGTACCGTCCTCAGTTTTAGCTTGTACAAAACTAAAGAACTTGCGTAAGTCAGCACTAGCTGTAGCCTTAGAGTTAATTGTAAATGCCCACTCATCTGTGTAGATTAATTTCTCTAATCCTGCTGCTTGTTCACTATCGTTTAAATCTAAATCCTCGTTAACTGTACCTGTAGTTAATAAGCTCATATATTGATTAGTAAGAGATTTAACTTTCTCAAACTGATCAATTACCATTTTAGTTTTCTTTGCTTTATTAGGAAGTCCTGCTTTTTTGTATGCCTCATACAATTGCTTAAGACTTTCTAAATTTTTCTCAAAAACAGGAGCTGTTTCTATTGTACGAATACCATCTACTTCTTTAGAATTCAACGCTTTCTGCATGATATCTGCAGCAAGATAACTAATTAACGAGTATTGCTCGGTAGTTCCTAATCCTTGTAGCATTAGAGATCCTGCTTCTTCCTTGATATCAGCAATATTAGAATCTTCTAATACAGGTAAACTATCATCAATAGTAGTATCATCTTCTGGATCAGCATCATCAACAGTAGTCCCATCGATGATAATATTTACCCCATTAGGTAATGTGATATTAATTGACTCTTTTTCTTTTGCTATCTCGACAGCTCTTTTGTAAGAAGCTAATCCAGTAGCTCTATCTGGAAATCCTTGTGCTATTAACTTTTCAGTAGACATTACTCCATCTTCAATATTTTGAGTAACTCCTTCTAGGATTTTCATAGTAGTACCGCCTAGTAAAAGTTCTTTGGCACTAGCTTCTATGAAAGCTTGTTGAGCATCTTCTTCTACTTCTTCTGCAGCTGTAGGATTAGTTTCTAAAGCAGCTAGTTCTTTATATGCTTTTCTATTTAAACCATCTGCACTTGAAATAGCACTCATAGCCATTTCTTTAGATATTTCTCCTTTTTTAACAGCTTCTAAATACTCTGCATCATATTGATCATCAATTTCAGTAGTTTGTCTATTTAGCTCTTCCCTAGCTTCAGCAAATTCCTCATCTGATGAAAGTTTTACTCTAGGTCTATTCTTAATGAATGAAATTATAGATTCTTTTCTTCTTTTTTCTATATCAGCTATTTTAGCTTTTATATCAGAAAGTGTTCCCGTAGTGGGAACAGAGACAGGAGCACTAGCAGGTAACACAACAGGTGGAGGGACTACTTTTACAGTAGGTTTAGCTGCACGTTGTTTCTGAGTAGAATCAATACCTGCAAACTTAGTGTCGAACAATACAGTAGGTTGAATAGTGTAAACCCATTCTGGTTTTTCGTCTGTGCCGATGTTAGCAGAAATAACGTTAGAAGTATGAGAACCTTTTACATATTCCATGTAAGTCATCGGTTTCATTTCTCCTGTGTTGCTAATAATGACAGCAGCATTTTTATTAAGTGCTAAGTTTTCTACAAGGACATTACTTAAAGATGATTTAAGTATTCCACGTAACTTAGCCATGTTGACTTTATTAGATTCTACACCTGTAGGAGTTTTAAAATTTCTAGAAATACTTGCTGTATATTTAGTAATCTTTCTTCCTGTAGTAGGATCCGTGTATGTTCCCATAGCTACACCTGGTCTACCAAATTGAATCTCGGCTGCATCTCCAGCAGGAATAATACTTAATAGCGGCGTAGTAGAAGTTAACTTACCTTTTTGTCCACCTTGTAATAAAATATTCTCAAGTCCTTCTGCTTTTTCTGTAGGAAAAACATAAGTAAACTGATTTACATATTGACGTAAACCTTCTGTATCTAAGATATCTAATCCTGTTTCGCTAGCAATAGCTTTAGCTACTGGGTTATTAGGATCATTAGTTAGGTGTGCTTCTACTGCAAATAAAATAGAATCTACAATTTCTTCTGCTAGCTTTTGACGTTGTAGAGGAATTGCTAAATATTCTTTAGGGCCTACTTGTACAATTGCATAAGGACGACCTTCTTGAGTAGTAGATTTATTTATAATAGATCCACCTTTGAGTAATTTCTTTTCGTCACCTGGTAGTTTAAAACCACCATCTTTACCTGTAGCAACAATTAGTTTGCTATCAGGCATAGCTTCAGAAAGTACAATAGGCTTACCGTCAGCAGTCTTGAATAACTTACCAAAGCTTTTGTACTGTACTTTTGATTTTGCTGTTCCTTTTTTAATAACAGCTTTACGAACCTCAAAGTTTCTTAATCTATCTTCTTCAATTTCTTCAGGTGTTGCATTTAAGTTTTCTTCTTTATACCAAGAGTTATCATGTACATAGAATACTTTTTCACCGTTCTCTAAACTTACTTTGATAGGAACTTCAGCAATGTACTCAGGTAAATCTGTTACTGGCACTCCGTTTTGAGCAGCAAATTGTTGCAATTGTGCGTAACGTTTTGGCCAAGATATAGTAGCTCTAGTTGTAGAACTAGGATCATACTTTTGTCCGTTGTATTCTGTATCAACTGCAAGTACTAATTTTGTACCTGCTAGTAAATTATTAGGACCTAATACTTGAGGGTTATCAATGTTATTAGTAAATTCCTCACGGTCTATAATTCCTAAAGTATCTGTTTGATTAAACTCTCTAGATAAGTAAGCAGCTCTGTTGTAACCTTCGGAAGATCTATCGTAATTGAAGATAAGGTTACCTTGCGGATCCATACCTACTAAGAAAGTTTGATCTTTCTGAATAAGAGATTCTGCAGCGTTAATTACTTCGTTTTCTACTGTCTCTGCTTCAGCAGACGGTATTGGTAAACTTGTTGGCAAAGTAGTCTCAAAGTCTTTTTCTTCTTGATCAATCTGTGCCTCTAATTCATCACCTTGAGTAAATACACTTAAAGGATCGGATAATTCAGAACTACCTTCTACGTCTTCTCCATTAAGTAATTTAATACGATTAGCTAATTTATTACGTAATTCTACTTTACGATCTTGACTAATTTCTGCATCTTGAATTTCTTTATCAAGTGCGTCTAATTGATCTTCAGTTGCTTGTGCAATTTTATTAGTAAGTTCTCCTGTAATTAAGTCAATCTTTTTTTGTTTAGCTGCAGCCGCATTTTGATTCTTAATAGTCTCAAGTTTTTCTGCTGCTAATTTTTGAACAGATTCATTTTCTGTTTGTGCAGCAAGCTTTTCTATTTCTGGAATAGTAGTAGCTGCTAAAATACCATCTTTAATTGCGCTTACTTTTGCAGCTTCTTCCTTCTGAGCGCTCACTTTTTGTTGATATTCAGGACTTGTAATCTCTGCAAACTGTTCTCGTAATGAATTTTGTAATTTCTTTACTTGCTCATGTTGTGCTTGGTATCCTTCATATAATTTGTAAGCTTGAGTTTTCTTAACCTCGTTTAAGAATTTCTTGTAAGTAGCTTTATTCTCATCTGTATCTCCTTGATTTTCTTCAATGTTAGATAAATCATAAGGGATATTAGTTTCTCTAGTAAAGGTAGTTCTGTCTACTTCTTTACCTTCTTCTTTAATAATTGCTTCGTGAGACTTCTTAAATTTATATTTATCAGCAATCTCTCTTACCTGCATTCCGTAATCTACTTGAGAATTCTTAACAGTAGCATCTAAGTTTTTCTCTTGGATAGCGACTCTATCAGCAGTAGCACGATTGAAGAAGATTTCATTTACATTACTGTAGTCTTCGTAATTATTGTAGATATCTTCTAAAGCAGTTAATCTTTTTAAAGCTTCGTTAGCTTTAGCAATGTATTCAGGACCCACTTCTGCAGGATCTCTTTGTGCTTCAGCTTTGTAAAGTTCTTCTAATACTTCAGTAGAACCAGAACTAAATGCTTTAAGTGCTTGATTCTCAAACATTTGTTCCTGAAGTTTAGAAACTTCTTCTGCATCTCCTCTTTGGCTAGCATCAAATAATTTTTGCTCAAACTCTTGTTGTTCTTTAATATTCATCAAAGCATCCGTGACTTTAACGCCACTAGCTTTCATATCTTGAATAACTTCTTGTTGTTGTTTGTATCTTTCTTTTTCTTGAGCGGAAGCACTTATTCTATTTCCACTTTCGTCTTTAATATTTCCTGGGCCGTATTTGCTAGCACGTAATGCACTAGTTCCTCCTGTTTGAGCC
>Ga0222712_10007236_pt1 | contig 10784 bp, 19 predicted proteins | sample C33_657DmetaG_FD_165043 | JGI IMG/M metagenome (GOLD analysis project Ga0222712, IMG submission 165043) | Estuarine water microbial communities from San Francisco Bay, California, United States - C33_657D | ecosystem: Environmental > Aquatic > Marine > Unclassified | place: USA: California... | reverse complement strand
GTCTTGCATCGTTTTCTGATTTAATATTTCTTTTCTCAGTATTTTTGTTGATCAATCCTCCTTTAACTTCATTTCTTTTAGCAAGATATTCATTAAGATCATCTTCATTTTTGATAACCTTTGCGTATGTTTCTACTGAAGGTTCTTCTTCAATAGTTAAACCTAAAATAGATTCAGCTGATTCTTCAGAACTAATTTCATCTAAACCAGAATCATCTGGTCCAACATTTCCTTTAGGTCCTTCTAAAATCTCTGAAGAAGGTGATACGAATACTGGCTCATTAACTTCTATGTCTTTTAATTCCTTTGTTTTCTCAGGTTTAATATAATCAACTAAAGATTTAATAAAACCTAATGCAACTAAAGGTAAAATAGCTCCCGAAACAAAAGATAAAATTCTCTTTTGATATAAAGGATCTTCTTCAACTAAGTTGAATAATTGAACCCATGAATCATAACCATTTAAATTTTTGAATGCGTAATACATGTTACCTTGCATTTGCATTAAAGTAATGGTAATGAATAAGGCCCATACTAAACTTTTATTCATTTTATCCAATGCAATCAAAGATGCAAGAGATGCTGCAGCTCCAACTTCAAACGCAATAGCTAAAGAAACTGCCAACCAATATGGGTTTGACATGCTAAAGAAATCTATAACGTGAATTGTTGAAATTATTGAAACTATTAAGTATAGCATCACAAAGGTAGAGATTACGAATCTATTAACCAAAGTTTGTTGTGTCATTGTCTTCTGTATTTTTTTTACTATAAGGCCACATTTCGTTCCAGTCTTTTTGTCTTTGACTACATCCGCAATCTTCTGCGCCTAATGCATTTGCAACCTTTTTGGCAACTTTGTCCAAACCTGTAGCTTTTGTGAACTTTGCTACAGTGTCACCAAACCCTTCAGATTTTTCTTCAATTGGCATTATTTTTCTAATTTTTTTATCTCTTGATCGATTTCAGTTTGACGTTGCACATCTAACATTTTTCTGTCAGTTGCTTGGATCATTCTTTTTTCTGCTTTCAAACCTTCGATTTGAAGTTGTTTTTGAGTAGGAAGAGAATCAATAACTGTTAAATGTTTTTTAACTTTAGTTAATTCTGAGTCAATACTACAAGATTTCACATACGTTAAAAACAATAAAACGATAATTACCTTAATGCCATGTTTGGCTAAAAAATTGTTTAATTTATCCATGATTAGATTTTTTATTTTTTTGTATATATTTGATTAAAGTTGTTTAAATGCCGCTAATCTTTCTTGAAACAGTTTAAAATAGATTTTAATATCTGCTTCACTTAATTTAAATATCTGTGGGCATGATTCTGGTTCACTTGCAATCCAAATTTCAACGCCTCTTGGTCTAATACCAGTTCTTTCCCAATAAGCTATAACATAAGCAGAAGCTTGTATAAAATAGTCTTGGATCCAACGTTCTTCTTTTGGCTTTCTAGAATTCTTATAGTCAATAACAACAACTGTATCATCTATCAACTCTGAAACATTATCTACAGTGCCTGCATAACCGCCAGCTTTAACTGACCACAAAAACTTTTCTGCTGCTAAAACCTTCTTAACTCTATCGAAAAAATAACTAGAATTGTTGTAGAACTTCATAAAGAATTCAAAACCTTGATCGATATAAGTTTGATCAAAGTCTGTAATTTCTTTATCATTTATCATCAAAGTTTTGAGCATTGATAATCTGTCTTCTTTAGAACCTTTAAGTGGTTTATAAAGCTCAATTAATCGGTGCATGACAGTTCCTCTGTTCATAGAATTGGTAGAAATGCGATTAGCTTCTTCTTCACCAACTTTAGCTTTCCATTTGTCTAAGCCTGATTTATCTGATGTTTGACCAAGAACTGCGGTCACTGACGGAAATGTGCCAAGAATTTTAGAGCCTTGACTTACTTGATAGTGTCTAATACCATCTATCTCAACTCTTTTAATCTTTTCTTTCATTAAGCCGCCAATTGTTGTACTGTTGCTGTAAGCCAAGCCCAAGGTACATATTTAAAAGCTAACCAAGCAATGCAAACTGCTATAACTGTTACAGCTGTGCTTGTAACAAATTCACCAAGTTCTACATAATCTCTTTCTGGCCAAAGAATAATTAAATACGAGTTTGAACCTTCAATTTTTTGAATTTCAGGAAATGAACTATCAGCCATGCCGTATTTCATTAAGATATTGGTTAAAGGACCTAATTGACCTAATACATAAGATTGTTGCATTAATTCAGGTTGTGTTAGCAATTCTTCTTTAAGATTAATAACCGTGTAAATTCTACCTAAATTATCAACTCTTAAACCTTCTGCTTCTATTTCAGTTTTTAAAGATATTGCTGCTTTGCGGTACTTATAAAGCAATCTTAGTTCTTTAAAGAAGTTGTACCAATATGAAAAGATGTTAAGCATATAAAATATATTTTAGTTGTTATATTTATTTAAATCATTTTGTTTCATAAAAAAAGAGGAACTAGTGCACAGCTCCTCTTTTCCAACAGTCGCATTACAGTTTAGCTTCTGTTTTTTCTTGTAAGTTATTTTCTTCATTAACCAATGAACCGGCGTAATGCTTCTCGCCAAAGAAGGGACAGTTCTTCAAAGATAATTACTGCCAAACTTAATCGCTCTAAATTTGTTTTATTTTAAGATGTAACAAATCGCGTTGATCAAACTACCGTAAAACATCTACTGGAGCGAAAGACCGGGTTCGAACCGGCGACCCCGACCTTGGCAAGGTCGTGCTCTACCAACTGAGCTACTTTCGCATTTGGGTAGGTCAGACGCGTTCTGCCTACCGAGACCTTGTCGTTGACTTTCGTCAGAGCGGACCAAGACACTTTTTAATAATAAGCAGGATGGGCTTTTATACGTGCTCTACCAACTGAGCTACTCTGAACGTGTCACTTAAGACTGTGTTCAAAGGCCGGATTCGAACCGACGACCACGAGGTTAACAGCCTAGTTTTTATGGATTGCTGGAACCATCCTTGTATAATTAATAAACGGAATACGCATTGGTTTGAGTAAAAGTCAAAGTTTGTAAATTTGCTGTAGGTATTCCAATAATTTTCAGGTTTCTATTGTTTTGACCAGCGCGTCTACCAATTTCGCCACACTCCAATTTGATTTAAATTTCGTTGGAGAGGTAGGACTCGAACCTACACGTCTTTCGACACCGGTTTCTTATAGAATTAATTGCTGTAAGAAACCTTTAATGTTTTTATTTTACAGTCGTCGTATCTACTGTAACTGTATCTACTTGTGCAGAATCAACTTGAACTGCTGTAGAATCAGCTGTTTCAATTTTTGAAGTTGCTCCATTACCACAAGAAGCGATTGAGATTGTTGCTACGATAGCTGCGATTGCGAAAAATACTTTTTTCATTTTGATTTTTGTTTTAGTTTTAAATTTAATTGTAAAGATTATACTCTTAATGTTGGCTTTGTTTCAAAAATTAAGCCTCTTTGTTTTTCTCAGAAACATCAACTCTTACTGCTTGAGCTAAAGCTTTAATGTCTTGCATTGCTTTACGAACTCTGGTTCCAGCTGCTTTGTTTCCTTTTTCGAAAAATTTAGTTGCGTCTTCTTTGATTGAGTTAAGAATCTCTTCGATCTGATTTAAATTTTGCATGTTTTTAATTTTTTAATTAATAATTATACTAGTAAAATAAAAAAAGTTTCATCGTTAAATGAAACCTTTAGTGGAGCTGCCCGGTTACGATCCGAGAACTACAGAATGCAAATCTGTGATGATAGCCAATTTCACCACAGCCCCGAGAGAGTTAGGACCTGAGACTTCTGCTATCTAGAATCTCTGCTGCTCCGTCCATACTCTTAATTTTTAAAAAAACAGGATGCTATGTTTTGCTTTTCCATAAAGTTGTTAATTGCTGGAAGCATCCTAATGTATGTGATTAACGTCCTGTATCTGATCCGTAACCTGAAGTTCCAAGATCTGGTCCAACATAAGAACCTCCGCCATAAGATGAACCACCACCATTTGGTTTGTTTCCACCTTTATTGTTTTTACCTTTGAAGATAAAATAAGCAACTGCGGCTACTGCGATAATAATAATTGCTGTTATCATGATTTATAAATATTTTTATTAATGATATAACTTATATATCTGCAATTATTTTTGTTTCAAACTTTTTTTAAGCCATTTGATTGGCATTATTTCTGGATAACTTTTTAATGGTCCTTCTTTTCTTTCAGGATGCCATTGCACACCTAAATAAATGTCTTCTTTGCCTATAAAAGCTTCTGTTAAACCATCTAACGAAACATAAATAACTTTTAATTCATCGCTTAGATATGAACAATATTGATGGTGTCTTGAATTAACCATGAAAATATCGCCTGTTTCCGTACTTTTGATCCAATGATAATGTGATTTTTTCTCATGATGATCATCGTCATCTTTAAAATCATCGGCTTGGTGATCTTCAACTATTAAATTATCTATGTCTTTGACTTCTCCACCTAAAAAATAATTCAAGAGCTGCATACCTCGACAAACACCTAAGATTGGCAATCTTTCTTTTATAGCTTGACTTATTAATTTAAGTTCAAATTCATCACGGTTTAAATTAGCACCAATATCTGGTCCTCCGCATAAAACTAAAGCTCCTTCGATAGAATCGTCTTTGTTTAAAATTTTAATTTCAAAATCTTCGCCCAACCAAGTTAAATAGTTTTGTAACTCTATTTTACTTTTTGGTGGTGCTAGGCTTATTTTGGGTTTTGACATCTTTGGTTTCTTTGATTACAACAGCTCTGATTCTATCAAATAATTTTTCTAAATCTTCAGCTGAATCTACTGACCATTTCTTTGTCTTTAAAATAAAGAAACATTCATTATCTCTATCTATTCCTAAACTTGAAACAGCTTCTATTTCTAGAAATTCATATTCATCTTCGCTTGATAAACAATTAGCGTCTTGTGAGAATTTAAATGCAGCCTCTTCTAATATTAATCCTTGTTCCATAATTATTTTACATTTGCTTTTTCAATAACTCTTAAATATGACTCTTTGTCTTCTAAACAATCTTCACAATAAGGTGAATAATATTCATCTGTATCATGATCTACACCTCTGTGCTTTTTTCTGGCCACTGTGTACATTTCATTTGTTGAAAATTCATCTAAGCAATTTGAACAAACTTTGGTTGATGTGCTTCTCTTCTTCATAATTTAAAAGTTTCTTTCAGTTTCGTAAATTGCTTTAATGGTTGGAAATCTTAAACTAATTCCACCGTTTTTATTATACATTATTAATTATTTCTATTTTATAATCAATACCTTCTCTAATAATTGTTTTATTAATATTTCTTCCAATTGTTGAAGCTGGTATATTTGTAATTTTAGAAGCTTCTCTTATTGATATAAATTCTATTCCATTTATTTTAATATGAGTACCTCTATCTAATAATTTTAACGTTTTAGATATTTTTTCTCGAGAATTTTGCTTATGTTTTTTACCTGTAAAATGAGCATTATTTTCTCTTTTAACGCCATACATTCCATTTTCTGATCCAAATTGACCTCCTCTTTTTCTTAATTCAATATTATTTTCTAACAATATTTGTTTAATTTTTTCAGGACCCATATTAATAGATTTAGATATTGAAACTAATCCTAAACCATTATTATACATTGAAATTATTTCTTGTTTGGTATCTTCATCAATGTGTTTAAAATTAAAATGTGGTCTATCATCCAAATATTCTTCTAAAGACATACCGCTTGGTATATTAATATTTTCTAATCCAACAGATCTATTAAATAATATTCCATTTTTATCGAACCCTATCCTTCCATATTTTTTAATTAAATTATATTCTTCTATGTAAGATTGTGAATTTGATAAATTCTCAACAAGTTTAATAATTTTTGGAGAATCGATACTGTATAAAAATTCTTTAAATAAGACATTCCAGTGAAATTCTCTTCTTTTCCAATGCGTATTTAATCTATCGTTTTTTCCTTTACCAATATATCGTATAGTGTCATCTTTAGGATCAAGATATGCATATATGTAATAATTTTCCATATAGTATATATCTATAGTCTCTTCAAAATATTATTAAATATCTCTTATTCCATCATAAATCGCTTTAAAAGTTGGAAATCGTAGCGATTCTGTGCCTTTTATATTGGTTGACATTTCGAAGTATTGTATGGTCACTTGCTTGCCAAGAATTAAATCTGGATTTTCTTTATATAACCTTCTTTGTTCAAGACTAAATCCAGATCCAACGTCAACTCTGTAACCTTTATGCTCAATTACAATGTTACGCATTACATCTTCTTCAACTTCTTTACCGTCTACAATAACTCTAAATGGTCCGTTTTGAATGTCAATAACTTTATACTCAGCATCGTAAAACTGTTTTACTTTAAGTACATCATTACTTCTTTTGCCTTGATATGGTGCATCTTTACGTAACATAAGTCCTTCCCAAGCATTTTCTTTAGCTAATCCAATATAATAGGTTAACATTCTCTCGTCAATTAGTAACTTTTGCTCTAGATAACCAATGTTTTTAAATTCTCTTTCAAAGAAAAGATTGTCTAATTGTACGTTTCTAATTGAGAAGCTTGTTGTACCTTCTTTGTTAACGAATTCTTCTAATGTTAAAATATCAAACATGTAAAAGAAAGGATTTTCAATCGTATGATCTTTGCGTTTAATCTCTTTAATGATACCTTGAAAATTCTCATTACCATTTTCGTCTAACATGCAAATTTCACCATCAATGACCATATTTTTAAGGCCTAATGAAATAATCTCAGCATCTAAATTTTTAAGAGTCATGAATTCATTACCAGCTCTTGAAAAATACTTAGGCTCGCCATTTTCATCAATGATACAGATACAACGACAGCCATCTAATTTACGACTTACGTACCAATTATCTTCATTAAAGTTAACCTTCTTAGCCATTTTCTCATCAAAAGAATTAGCTAAAGCAACGTCAAATGTTGGAATTAGCCCAGGAATCACTTTGTTGATCATGGACGCAGTCGACCTTGTCTTTAAGTTTCTATCTATGATGTTGAAGATAAGTTCCTCGTGTCTCTTATTTACAGCCACAAAGCCATTTACTGCGCTAATTGCATTATGGCCAGTTAGATGCCTAGAATTTAGATCATTTAATAGATCAAACAAAGAAGAGTAACCATAGCTTGAAAGATGACTAAGTTTCTTACAGTTTTCTGAAGTTACACCATATTGTTTGAATGTGTTGTATGTGTATTCTAAAGCTTTTCTAACAGATTCATTATCTGCATATTTCTCAAGCACTTTTAATTTGTCTGTGTTTGAATTAGTAGAATTTTGAGCATCTATAAACTCTTGTATTTCGTCTAAGTACATATATTTTAAAATTAGTTTATTACAATTACTTTTGATTCATGTCTTGGCATAAGAAGCGGTGAAGCTATAATTTGATTGACATTTTCATAAATAGCTTTAACTTCATCTTCTGTTGCATTTTTAACTTCAACTGTAATAGTTGAATATCCGTCTTTAATCATTCTAAATTTCACATTTGGGAATAATGATCTAAGTTCTTGTGCTTTTTTAAGTCTTGATTTCTTTGTAAAGTAATACATGGTTTGTTGTTTTTAATTATATGTAAATATACACAAAAAAGCCCAAACTAAAAAATCTGGGCTTACTTATTTTTAAAAGTTACGAACAATTTTACAAGAATGTAACTTCATTTGTTTCTGGATTCCAGTCAAATGTAACTGGCTTATTCACATAGTCATATCTCTCGTTTAAAATAGAAGCATTAAAGAAATGAGTTCCATTGTGAAACTTGTAGCCGTATCCGCCGTGGATATGACCAAATAAGTGTATTTTCGGAGGTTGCTCATCTACTTTTTCTCTTAATAAGGCACAGCCTAAGTGTGGTTCATTGTATGGAGGTCCACTCATATCTAAATGATCTTGCGGTGGTCCGTGTGTAATTAAAATATCTGTGTTTTTTGGAATTGCTTCCCATTTTGCCATTAAGCCAGGTCCACCTTTAGGTAAATTAAAGGCCCAACTGTAAAATTCAGGTTGCCAAGGACTACCGTAAATTTTTACCATCTTCTCGTCATCTCCAACTTCAACCCAATCATCTTGTAAATAATCAATGTTCTTATAAGAATTAACTATTTCCATTGCCTTCTCTGGTTTATCTTCAAACATTCTATCATGATTTCCAGCAATGAAGATTTTATAATCGTACTGTTCAAGTGAATCAAACCAATCACAAAAGTCTGTAATATCTTCTGCGTTTCTACCAGAATTCATTAAATCACCTGCGTGAATTAACAAATTACCACCTGGTAAATCATTGCTGATCTCTCGGTGCTTAGTGTGCGTATCTGATATTAATGTGATAATCATTAGTCGTGAATGGTTTTGAATGTTACAAATTCCATGGCCTTATGAGCTTCGTGTAATCTTTTTAAAGCTGATCTTTCAGAAACTGCTTTACCAGATGGAGTTTTGATGTGCGTAATACCTCTTTGATTTAAATCATCAGTATTACCCCAAAGTAAATAATATTCTGGCTTTAAAGTTCCAGATCTCCATGTTTTGTGTACATAACCTTCGAATCTATCACCCCATTTGCCTTCATCAGGTTTCATAAAGCATTTAACTAAAGCTACTCTTTTACCTGTACCTTTATAATCTTCAGCTCTTTCAATTTCGAGTAAAACTTTTACTTGGCCTAATGCGTCGTGCATAATTGTTTTCATACTATCTTATATTTAAAGTTTTGCGATAGTTTACAGTAGCTCTGTAAATAATATCTAATCTTTTATTTGGATCCATTTCTAAGATTCTTTCAGTACATTCAACAAATTTACCAGGCATCCATGTTAATTCTCGTTGAACCTTTTTAGTTTTGTTTAACTGATAGATTGTAAAAATAGTTTTACGAGTTCTCCAGTGTTTTGTCGTATATTTACGGCGAACATATCCGCTCTCATAACTCATGTAATCTGTGTTTGTCAATGGATCATGAAAACATTGAGTTCCATTGTTTGCTTGAATTTGAGAAGTAACTTCAATTAATCTAAGTGCTTGTGTCTTTGTCATAACTTGTTTGTTTTAATTACTCTGTAAATATACACAAAACATTTGACATAAAAAAATATTTAAGCTTTTATTTTACGTCTTTTAATTCTGTTCTTAGTCTTCCAATTGCAGCTTCTAAAGTATTGTAAACTGGAACATTATATCTGCTACAAACAATGTCCACATTACCTTTACGCCAAAAACTATCTGGGCAGCATACGATCATTTTACCAGATTCAGCGTATAAACCAAGTTCTAATAGACTAATTGGACTCTTGGTTTCTGGTGAAAAGTACATGAAAATAAGATTACACTCATCCAATTTATTCATTTCCCAATTTACTTGTTCACTGAATTGTGGATTAGATTCTTTTTGTTCCCATGAACTATCCCAATCATCTCTTCGGGGATTGAAAAAGGTTAAATCATTACGATCTTTAAATAGTTCAGGAATTACTGCTTGCCAATCTTCGGCCTTACCCATTTCAATAGAACCTGCTAAAAATACTTTAACGCTTTTATCAGAATATACTCTGTTTTTTGGTTCTGGTTTAATTACTTCCATTTTGTGCAGCTTTAAGTTCTTCTATTTCTTTTTGCCAAGCTCTAATGTCATACGCGTCCTTTGGATCTTGACATGGAGATTCTTTAATATATTTCTCCAGCTTTTCAATTCTAAGTTGTGTTTCTGACTTGGCTTTTTTCTCTCTTTCTAAATGTTCGATGATTGTTTTTTCTAATTCATTAAATGCTTTTAAAAGCGTAGGATTTGTCTGTGCATCATATCTAAATTTAGCATCTTGAAAATTCTCAATCGGCGTAGTTGGATATTGCCAATTCCAACGAAAGAAAGCTCCAGCTGCATCAAAAAATGCTTTAACTTTATTCATTATACCAATTTTAAACGTTCACGAATTTCAGTAAGAGTAGTTTGGTTTTCAAATTGACCATTCAAATAAATAGTTTTTAACATTCCTTTACTCTCATCATACCAATTAACTTGATCAAATAATGTAATCTCTCCATCTTCATTTTTTGCAACTCTTAATAAACCTTTTGCAGATTTTTTAACTCCATCATCGGTGATTGGATCTTTGAAGATTTCACGACCTTCGCCATTTACTTCAACATAAGTTGCTTTCATCGCGAAACCGAATGTATCTCTAGTGTTGAATTGGTATGTGAAACTTCCAACACCTAATACAATGTTTGTACTTGCAAAACCTTTTGCTTCTAATCTTGTGAAGATTTGTTCAGCGCGATCTAATGTAATTGAATCTCCGTAGATTGCACCTATGTGAGAATCTAACACTTTGTAACCTTGTTCGTTAACTGTTCCACCAAATACATCCCAAAGTAATTCAATTACGCCTTTTACTTCTGGTTTGTTTAAATATTCTTTGGTTGGATTAACTTCTGCTACTCCACCTAAGTAAGCGACTACATCGCTATCTGTATGAATATTTGTTTTAATAATATTAGCACCACAAATAATATCAACTGGATCACCTGAATCAGGTCTAATAACTACTTTACCATCTCTTGCTAAAATCTCTTCTTTCAATGTAACAATATGTTCAGTACAAACTTTAAAAAGATCCCAAGTATCTGATACTATTGAAAGAATTCCTGTTGGATATGTTTCCATCAAGTTTCTGAATGTTCCAACCTCATCTTCTTTA
>Ga0222712_10007235_pt1 | contig 10784 bp, 7 predicted proteins | sample C33_657DmetaG_FD_165043 | JGI IMG/M metagenome (GOLD analysis project Ga0222712, IMG submission 165043) | Estuarine water microbial communities from San Francisco Bay, California, United States - C33_657D | ecosystem: Environmental > Aquatic > Marine > Unclassified | place: USA: California... | reverse complement strand
TGTGATTCGTGATTCATGATGATGATGACGATGAATGACGACGACATGTGAACGTCGACAGGGAAACGAACGAGGAGTTTATTGGAAACATTCGTCGAGGACGCATTGGGAGTGATTCGCTCGCATACTTGCGTCGCATTCGATTTGAGCTCTATGCATTCATGATGGAATCATGCATCGTGATGCTTTTAATTCTTTTCATCCACGATGAAAAGAATTAATCGTCACACGCGCGCGCCCGCACGGGCGTCGCACGGGCGTCGCACTTCGGCATCATTTACCATCATGCCTCGCTCACGCTTCGCATTGATTGCGATTTGTCGCATTGCGTTCGAACGCACGCGCGTCGTTCGCCCGCGCTCGCGCTCGTTCGCGACCTTCGCGACGAGCGACGCGTACGACGTCCTCGGCGTCACCCCGTCGACGTCGATGGAGGACGTCAAGAAAGCCTACCGCGCGCAAGCGTTGCGTTGGCACCCCGACCGAGCGTCGAACGCGACCGAGCGCGAGGTGAACGAGGAAAAGTTTAAAAAAGTGAGCGCGGCGTACGCGGCCATCGTCGACGGCTCGGCGCGACGCGAGAGCAATTTTCGCAATCAACGTTCGTCGTCGAACGCGGAGACGAGTTCGAGCGAACGAACTCGAACGAGCGCGAATGGTTTCAGTGGACATCACGAACAATCGAACGCGAACGCGTCTTGGACGACGTCACGAACTCGAAGCGACTTTGAGCGAGAGTTTGCGTTTCGCCGCGAGTTCACGCGCGACGACGCGGAGAGGATATTCCGCGAAATGTTCGGCGCTGATGCGGAGACGATCGGGAGGGAGATCGCACGCGCGATGCGCGAAGGCGCGATGGGGCGAAGCAATGCGTTCGGTGGGTTCGGTCCAGGCGCGCGCGGGACGACGTTTCGGTCGTCGAGGACGTTCGCGTCGACGGACGTCGAGGATATGTTAAAAGCCGTGTTCGGCGCCGCGATGCGCGCAAGTGGGCCTCAGGTGGGGTATAACGAAATAACCGAGACGTCGTACGTGAACGCTCGAGGGGAGACGGTCGTTCGACGCGTCATTCGTACGCGCGGCGCCGACGGCGCGGTGAGCGAAAGCGTCACCGAACGCGTGGTCGGTCGAGGAAATGCCGGAGCGTCGTCGTTCGCGGACGCGCGCGCGCGCGCGAGTTCGCAGTGGGAGCGCACGACGAGCGAAAATTGGGAGCGACGCCCGCCCCCGCCACCGGGGGCGAGCGGCGCGGCGGCGAGCGTGAACCCGCTCGTGGAAATCGCCGTCGGCGCGGCGCGAGCGGCGCGCGTAGCGGCGGCGAGATTTCTCGCCGCATTCGGGGCTCGAATGTTGACCAAAGTACTTAGCTTCATCGTTCGGCGACTGTTCGGCGGGCGATGACGATAGACTAGCGGGAGTAGTAGAACGTAGTAGACGTCGGTCGTAGACTCGGTTCGTCGGCTCGAAGCGCGAAGCGGCGAGCGACAACACCTCATTTCCGCGCGCGCGCAAAGCGCGTTGCATTTTTCGCAAAGTGCATGTCATTTGCGCAAAGTTCATCGATTTCGTTCGGTCGTGTCCTCGTTCGCGCCATCCCGCGATCGCAAAGCTCGCTCGAGCGTCGCTCGAGTTCGCGTTCGACGGCTTCGAGCGCCATGCGCCAGGCCCCATCGCCCGTAGTGAAAGATTTGGTGCTCATCGGCGGTGGACACGCGCACGTGTACGTGTTGAAGATGTTTGGGATGAATCCCGAACCCGGGGTGAGGGTGACGCTGATCTCAAACGCGTCGCGAGCGCCGTACAGCGGAATGCTTCCGGGACTCATCGCCGGACACTACAGCAGCGATGACACGCACGTGGATTTGCAAAAACTATGTAAATTTGGAAACATTCGAGTGATTCACGACGAATGCGTGGGGATAGATTGTCAGACAAACCGCATAGCTCTCGCGAGCGGGCGACCGCCGGTGAAATTTGACGTCGCGAGCGTGGACGTCGGGATCACCCCGAACGCGGGCGAAGTCTCGGGCGCCGACGGCAACTGCGTGAAAGTCAAACCGATTGGAGGATTCAGCGCGCGATGGGAGACGCTGGTGCGAAGGGTGATCGCGCAAAAGGTGAAGGCGCGAGTGTGCGTCGTAGGCGGCGGCGCCGGCGGCGCCGAGCTCGCTTTGTCCATGCGAAGTCGCATGCGCCGCGAGTGCGTCGATAATGGATTGGATGAAGATTTAGTGAAATTTACGCTCATCACGCGCGGGAAAATCATGCCGACGCACGCGAAAGGGGTGAGGAAGATATTTTTGCGCGTATTCGCCGACCAGGGAGTCGACGTAGTTGAGGACGATGGCGTGGCGCGCGCCGAACAAGGGCGATTGATATTAAACAGCGGACGAGCGATCGAGATGGACGAAACGATTTGGTGCACTCAAGCGGGCGCCGCATCATGGTTGCGAGAGAACACGCCGCTCGCGCTCGATGATGATGGATTTATCGCAGTCCATCCGACGCTGGAATCGACATCGCATAAAAATATCTTCGCCGCGGGCGATGTGGCGAGTGTTTTGCAGCACCCGCGACCGAAGGCTGGGGTTTTTGCCGTACGACAAGGGCCGCCGTTAGAGAAGAATTTGCGCCGCGCTTTGCTCGGGGAGCCGCTCGTGGATTTCAAGCCGCAACGCGTGTTTTTGGGACTGATTACAACTGGGGACAAATCCGCGGTGCTCTCCTACGGGAAGATTTCTCTAGGCGGAACCGGCGCTATGGGCGAAAAACTTTGGCGATGGAAAGACAAAATCGATCGGAGATGGATGAAGATGTACACAGAACTGCCGGACAAGATGGGAGGCAAAGCTGCCACCGACGACGGCGACGGGTCTAAAATTGCGCTCGCCGCGGGACCAGAGACCATGGCTGCTTTGCGCGCGGTCCCCATGCGCTGCGGCGGATGCGGCGCTAAGGTCGGCGCCACCGTGCTCTCTCGAGTGATGAAGCGCCTCGAACCGATCCCAACGAATCCGAGCATTGAAATCGGCATCGATCAACCCGACGACGCCGCGGTGGTGTCCACGCCGCCCGGCATGGTGAGTGTGCAAACTGTAGATTACTTTCGCGCGTTCGTTGATGATCCCTACATTTTTGGTCAAATCGCCGCCGTACACGCGCTCGGAGACTGCTGGGCCATGGGTGCGGACCCGCACGCTGCGTTGGCTATCGCTTCAGTGCCGTACGGACTCGAGGCGCAAGTCGAAGAGACACTGTACCAAATGATGGCTGGCGCGTGTTCGGTCCTCCGCGACGCCGGGTGCGGCTTAGCCGGTGGGCACAGCAGCGAAAGCGCGGAGTTGTCTCTCGGGTTTTCCGTGCACGGCGCCGCACCGCGCGAGAAGCTCATGAAGAAGGGTGGTATGAAAGCTGGACACAAAATCATCCTCACCAAACCCGTCGGCACCGGGACCTTGTTCGCCGCCGATATGCGCGCTAAGGCGCGAGGAGAATGGATCTTAAACGCTCTGGATTCCATGCGCCAACCGAGCGGTGTGGCGGCGCGCGTGTTGTTCGATCACGGCGCCACGGCATGCACCGACGTCACCGGATTTGGCTTGCTCGGACATTTGGTTGAAATGTGCAAAGGGAGCGCCGTCGCAGTGACGCTCGACATGGACGCCGTCCCAGTGCTCCCTGGTGCGCTCGAATGCGTCGAGCTCGGGATCACGAGCTCGCTGCAACCCGCGAACGTGCGGTTGTCCCGCGCCGTGGCTAATCCCGAATCGGTGTCGAGCGCGCCCAAGTACCCGCTGCTCTTCGATCCGCAAACCGCCGGAGGCATGCTCGCTTCGGTGCCGGCGAACCGCGCCGACGACGTCGTTCGTGCACTCAAAGCCGCGGGCTACGTCCACACTGCGATCATCGGAGACGTTCTGGGATTCTTACCAAAAGCCTCGATCTCTCCCGAACGCGTGGTGTTCGTGACGTCCGCGAACGTCCCGTTCGACGGCGTCTCCAACGTCAAGCCGACGAAAATCGCACCGTGCGGCGCCGACGCGTGTAATTTATAACCCATACGCGCGACGGGTTACGCGCGACCCCGAGCGTCGCTTCGAAGTGCGATGTATAATCATCACTGACTCATTTCTTTTCTCATTCCGTCGCCACTCATGGACATCGGCGATCGTTCCGCTCGTTCCGCTCGTTTCCCACCGCTGACCCGGGGTCGTCGTCCACGCGATGCTGCCACCACTTCGCCGCGCGCGCCGCGCGCGATGTCCCAAACCACGCTCGATCGTTCGAGCGAACGCTCGTCGTTACTCCTCGACGTCGAACGGGCGTCGACGAGCGCTCCAGACGATGTCTCGGAGCCGCGACGCCCAGCGTTCGCGCGCTTAACACCCTTGATCATCAGCGTCGGGGCAACTTGCTTTGCCGCGTGCGCGATCGGCGCGAGCTCGCTCGGGAAATCACATTTTAGCATTAGCAATCACGCTTTGGGCGCTCATCGGGGATGGTTAAACGTCGAACGTTCCGCCGCGGTGAGCGGCGGCGATCGACGCGCTTCAGCCTTGGGTGTTGACAACGCCGCGGCGAGCGCCGATGACGGCCCGGCGACGTTTGCGCGCGTCCCGAGCGCGTTCGACGTCGAAAAGTGGCTGAATCATCCAACGCCAGTCGTTGAAGCCGCGATGGATGGAGCGAGGATGGTGCTCGTCGACGACGCGAACGACGCGAACGACGTGAATGAGCGGTGGACGTTGGAGATCACGGATGAGAGAGATTTATGGAAGATCCCGGTCGTGAAGCACGGTGGAGGATATAGATTAGGAAATATCGTTAAGCGGCGAGGCGAGGGTTGGATCGACGCGCGCATCGCGGCGATGAATTCGCCGCAGACGTACGACGGGTCGCTGGTGGGGACATTCTTAACAACGAGAGCGGAGGGCGCGAGGGAATTCGCCGCCATCGTCGCCGCTCGCGCGAGAGATCGAGAGATTCTGAAGAATTCAGCGATTGGACCCAAGCTGGCGAGGTCGATCGTGATGCCGCTGCGATTGAGTGACAAGGTGGGGTACATTGAGCGCAACGAACGGCTCATTGTCGACGCGGCGTTGGATCATCGACGTTCGCGTTGTCCGACAACGTGCGAGAGCTTCATCGTCTCCGTTTCGCTCATTTGGGGCGATGACAAACAAGGAAGATTTGCGTTTGACAACGGTGAGTACGAAGAGTCGATTCGCGTGTTGCGTTCGATGCTCGCGTACGCGAAGCAAGTGTTTCCGAGTGATTTCAAGCTCGTCGTCGCCGTCGTCGACGACGCCGACGAAGCCATCACCGCGCTCGCGTACGCGCCGCACTTGATGTCCAACCCAATCGACAGTGCAAGCACGCTCGTCGAGGTCGTGCGATCGACACATGCGTTGATCGCCGATGACGAAGAATCGTTGCTTCGATTGTACGACGACCGCGTGGCGCCTCGCGCCGCCGACGCGCGCGCTTCGGCGGATGAACTCGCCGCGCTTCACCATTTAGCCACCTCCCTCGTCGCTCTTCGCGAAGTCGACCTCGTGCCGGATTGGTTCAACGTCATTCGCGCGATCGAGGGATGGCGCGATGATGTTTCCATTCTCGCTCTCGCGTCGGCGCCGCCGACGACGCTCGCCTCCGTCGCCCAGCGCATCGACGCCAAGCGACGACGCGACGCCTCCTCCTCCACGTCCTCCGTCGATGCCAAACATCGTCCTCACGTCGTCGTCTTAGCGCACGACGACGACGATGGGTGACGCTGCGTGGACGACGAACGACGGCGAGAGCCATCCGCGGCGTACATCCTAGCTCTGTATATATACTATAGCACACGCGAACGTCCTCGCGCACACCCCCGACGCTCGCCCGCGCACCGGCGAACGTCGGTCACGCCCTCGCTCGCTCGCTCGCCCGTGAACTCGCGCTTGCGCGCGCGCCATCGTTCCAAGCTCGATATATATATGTGACATCACATGTTTCAAAACCACGCGCGCGCCGCGGACGACGAACGGGTGCTCGTGAAGAATCCCCAGAAGAAACGTCATCGCGACGAATGATGACGAATGATGACGAATGATGACGAATGATCACGCGCCCTCGGGACGGTTCGTCGACGTCGAGCGATCGAGGGAGGGCGAGGAGAGCGTTGGTCGGTCGGTCGGTCGGTCGGTCACGTACTCGGTCGGTCGACCACACCACACCGTCGCGCGCGCGCGCACGACGCCCTCGTCGTCGGTCCATTCGTCGGTCGAGTTCACCGACGGTGAACATTTCAACGATGAGCCCATCGAGATACACTTTTGAAATGTACACGTATACCACGTCTGCCTCTATAAACACCACGGGCGTCGGCGTGGGTGATGACGGGACGACGCGACGCGTTGCGTTTGAATTTCAAAAACTCAAAGCATAAAATTTTAAAATGTACAATAAGTCCATATATAGTATATATAAGTCCATACATCACCTCACGGACGTCCGAAGAACGCATCGACCCGACCGTGCGCCGCGGGTGTTCGATTCGATCGATCGCGTTCGAGCTTTTGGACGTTTGTCGCACTTCGCGACGACGAACTCGGCGCAAACGCGCAGGTTCCCACACGAATGCTCGCACACGACGCGCACGACGCGGTGTTGAGCGATGGCGACGGGTGGCGAAGGAAACAAAGGAACGCGCGAGAGCGACGCGCGAGAGCGACGCGCGCGGCGTTGAACTTGGGGCGATCGCGCGCGAGAGTTCGAGCTCGAGCGTTGCTCGGGGACGAACAAGATAAGAAATTATGGGAAGATACGAAAGAGAATGAAAGCGACGGGGAGAGGAGCTTGTGGAGCGTGGTGGGAGGGGAGGAGAACGATGGGGAGGTCGCGGGGGGGGCGCGCGCGAAGGCGAACGGCGCGTTCGCGGGGAGACGATCGAGAGTGGTGGAACTCGCGAACGCGAAAGAGAACGCGACGTTTGCGGATTTAGAGGCGACGCTGTTTAAAGTCGATCGCGATGCGTTGCAGATACAAAAGGCGGATTTTACGGTGAATAGCGTGATTGATAAGATTAATCGCGGCAAGGTGAACTTGAGACCGAGTTATCAGCGCGAGTACGTGTGGACGGTGCGCACGGCGAGTAAATTGGTGGAGTCTTTGATTTTAAATATTCCAATCCCAACCATGTTCTTCCATGAGACGCAGAGCGGGAAATTGGAGGTTGTGGATGGGAAGCAACGGTTGACGTCGATTTGGAGCTTCATTCAAGGCGAGTTTCCAGACGGGTCGCCGTTCAAGCTCACTGGGTTGGAGGTGTACGAAGATTTGAATGGAAAAATGTTCACTGATTTACATGAACGATTTCAAGAGACTATTCTGGATTACCCGCTGAACGTGCACACGATTTCGCGATCGTCGCAACCCGACTTTGTGTTCGAGGTGTTTGAGCGATTAAACATGGGCGCGACGCAACTCAACGAGCAAGAGTTGCGAAACTGCATCTATCAAGGAATGTATACGGATTTATTGGAAGATTTGGTTGGCAACGAGTATTTGTTGAAGATTTATCGCTCGAAAACGCCGCACTTACGCATGCGAGACCGTGAACTAGTATTACGGTTCTTCGCCATGCTTCGCACCACGCCGGAAGGCTTTTTCATCCCAATCAAGTCGTGGCTCAACGAGGAAATGCGCGAGAACAAGGATATGACTCCGAAAGATGCAGGTGAAATGCACGCACAGTTTTCGCGCGCGATAAAGCTCGCGTACGATATTTTTGGTGACTGCGCTTTCCGGCCGACGTCGTCAAACGGCGCCGGGAAAAAGGTTACGGAGGACGACGTCAAGGGATTATTTTACCGTGAATTTTTCACCACTGGCGAGGTTAATGTCGCGCTTTGGGATACGTGCATGTACTCTTTGGCTCGCGTGAACCCGGACAAGGCGCTTGAACGTAAAAATGCTGTTTTAGCGGCTTGGATCAACTTGAACAATTCGACGCAATTCTCCAAGCTCACTGTGAGCACGCCGCGCGCGGTGGCGGCTCGTCAAGAGCTTTGGCAAGCTGAGCTCGATAGAATTTTCAAAAATTAGTACCGGTAGAGTGAATATAAATGTTGGTAGCACACATTTTAAAACAAGAGCTAAGTTAAACGTACAGAAAAAGAGTTGCATCGTTTTGAAATCAAGCGAAGGCGATGGATTCCTAGGCACGTCTCGGCGCCTTCGTAAACGGAATTTCCTGTTAAACACAAGCAACGATTCGATATTATCATCACGCGACGGCGATGGATTCTGCGGCTCGTCTCGGAACCTGTGTCGTCGTCGTCTTCGTCGTCACCTCGACGCCGCGATCGGACGCTTCAACGCTGTCTGCTCCGCGCGCGATGGGCACGCCTTTGATAAAACGTTGAATCATAACCAAAGCGTTGCGCGGTTGGTCCATCGGCACCATGTGCCCCGCTTGGGAGACTTTGACGAAGGACAGGTTTTCGAATTCGCGCACCTCGCCGCCGACGACGTCGGACGAAGCTCCAGGCTCGATGACAAACGGATAGGCATGCGCGGCGTTGAACCCTTCTTTGCCGCTCCATTCCATCGCGCGCAACCAACGTAAATTGCCGAGCCAGTTGCAAATGAAATCGCTCTCGCCTGCGTAAATCATCACGCGAATCCCTGCTTCGAGCATGGGCGGAATCATCGGTTCGTAATCGTTCATCCAGTCCCCCATCATGTCCGCATGCACTTGATTATCGCACATCGACCATGGTTTATTCACCCCGAGCGCTTTTTGCACCTCGGGTTTGTTCAAGTACTCCTCGGCGAGCGAAAAGTCATAGCACAAATCACCTTGACATGACTTGCGAATGTCGTACACGTTGAGCGACTGGCCGCTGTTGCGCTGGGCGGCATCCTCCAGTAAAATCTCCGGAATATCCTCGCACACGTCCACCGCGTTTTCGCACGTTGCTCGATTTTCTTTTTTCGACGTCGACGACGGAGCGTTCACGCACGCCTCAATCGCTTCTCGGCAAGCCGGAAACTTTGCTTGCGCCAACCGCGCTGCCTTGGCGCTCACAATATCGTTTCCGAGCGCGTAATCCGCGTACGCCGCATATTGAATCGCTGGATCGGTCAAACCATTTCCAATCGCGATCCCTACCAAATTGATCAGCACCGGTCCTTCCTTATTCTTGATCGATTCGTAAATTCGGTGCGCGAACGCCGGGACGTAATGCCCCGCGTATGATTCCCCCGTCACGAACACCTCGTTATCCGCCAACTCCGGTCTCGCGAGCAAAAACTCTTGTAAAAATTCCAACAAATCATTCGCCACGACCACTTCATCCCGTGCCGCGTCTTTCCTCGACGTACTGTACGAAAACCCCGTCCCTACGGGAGAATCTACAAAGATCACATTCGCCGCGACGTCCCACCCGTATTCGCGTCGCATCAACTTCAACTCCTTCGTCAGCGCATACGGTCCATTCTCGTACAACAACGCGAGTTCGCTCGAACACCCCGGGCCTCCGGTGAGCCATATCAACAACGGTGCGTCTCTCGCGTTCGTCCGCGCCGGCCAAAACGTGTAAAACAAATGCGCATCTCGCGTGGAATTCAGCGCAAAGTACCCCGCCGCCGCCGCGAACGCGTCGTCCTCGCGATTTTCAATGTCATTCATCCGAGCGTTCGCTTGAATCTCGACGCGCGTTGGCGTTTCTACGTCGCGTTCTCCCATGAACGCGTCCACGTCGATCGCGCGGTCGCGTAACCGCCCGGATGGCGACACGAACGCGCTCGTGACGCTCGCGCGAGAGACGAACGCCAACGCGCACGCGCAAACGAAGAATTTCATATTCATCGCGTTCTTTTCGCGCATGATGATGACGAACGACCGATCGCGAAGGCTTCGCGGCGTCGAATGATGATGGTTCATCGGATTCCCCGACGACCACCCATTCGACCTTAGCGTCGATTCGATTCCATGGACGATCGATCGATGGATGGATGGCGATCGCCACGCCTCGCGCGACGGCGATCGCGATCGAGGAAACAAATGAAATAAAATATGTTTCATCACGCCCTCGATGCGCGTCGTCGTTCGATCGATCGCGCGCCATGGAATCGAATCACATCACATCACGTGACATCACACCAAATCCCATCGCGATCGACGAATCGTCGCCGAACGCGCGCGCGTGCGTTCGGCTTCGACGACGTCTCTCGATGACCACGGACGGACGATATCGATGAAAAAACATGTAAAACATTTACCCACAGTACGTTCGTGAATCATTCACGTACGCATTCACGCACGCACGCGCGCATTCGTTCCGTCGTCGTCGTCGTCGTCGTCGTTCGACGCGTCCGTCGTCCGTCCCCCATCGCTCGCGCCCCTTGAGTCATACCTCGTCAACGAGTCCCTCCATCGCCCGCTTCCCACCCCCAGGCGACTGATGTCGTCTCCCTCGGAGACCCCCCAGGCGACCGTCGCGGTCGGGTGCCTCGAACGCGTCCATGGGGTGCCGAGTACGACGACGCGCTCGTTCGGGGGCCTGGGGGTCGACGACGACCACGGGAGACGTTCGCGCGCGCGCGACGCACGGTCACACATCGACGCTGCGCGCGTTCTTTTCGTTCGTTCGTTCGATCGCGTTCGACAGCGATGTCGGTGAAATCAGATTTCGAAGCGTGGTTCACCGTCGTCGTCATCTTAGTCGCGTTCGTGTGCTTGCTGAAGGATTGGGTGCAACCGGACCACTGTTTTGTGCTCGCGGTGGCGGTGTTGAATC
>Ga0222712_10007234_pt1 | contig 10786 bp, 14 predicted proteins | sample C33_657DmetaG_FD_165043 | JGI IMG/M metagenome (GOLD analysis project Ga0222712, IMG submission 165043) | Estuarine water microbial communities from San Francisco Bay, California, United States - C33_657D | ecosystem: Environmental > Aquatic > Marine > Unclassified | place: USA: California... | reverse complement strand
TTTTAAAGTAATCAAAGTCAATAAAAAGCAAATTAGCAAAGACCGTATATCAGATGTTATCAAATCTGCTGTAGATGAAGCTTCTGCTGAAACTATTTTAGAAGAACTAACAGAGGTTAAAGAAAGTTCTTATTTAAAGAGAATTACCAAAAAGTAAAGCAAACTATTATTTAACATTATTTTCTAACTTAATATTAAATAAGATGGCATATTATCCTTGGTTCTTTGACAAAAATTTTTACAAAGGTGTATTAAGTAAAAAGGAGATAAACGACCACAAACTCGAGGAGGACAAAGTAAAGACTAAATGTCTTGAAGATTATCAGTATATAGTAAGTAATTATATAAATCCTGCAAGTCCTTATGGGTCTTTGCTTTTGTATATGATGACAGGCGTAGGGAAGAGTTTTTCTGCGATATCAATAGCTGAAAATTTCATAAGAAATGATAAAACTAAGCAAGTATTAGTTATCACAAAAAGCAAAACTCTTATAAACAATTTTATATCAGATTTGATTCATATTTGCTCTAATTATGCTACACAGACAGAATCAAATGCTATAAAAGACGGTGATGAAAAAATAAGAAAGTTGGTAAAATCCAGGATTAAAAGAAACTACACTTTTATTACTTACAATCACCTTAAAGATAACAAAACAGACTTTACGAACAAGATTGTAATCATAGATGAAATTCATAATTTGTTAGGTAACACTGGTTATAATGCTGTTATGAAATCTATTACTAACTCCAAAAGATACAGATTAGTTTTGTTAAGTGCTACTCCTGTTTATGACAACATAGCTGATGTATTTCAACTTTCAAATATTTTAAACGGTAAAACCAGTCAATTCAACACAACAAATTTAAGTAACTATATCATCCAAGAAGAACATACTCAAGTTGGTAATATTTTCAAAAACAAAGTTAATAGACTAACAAAACTTGGAAGTGATGAACTGGTAAAAAGACTTACGGGTAAAATATTCTACTTAAAAGTTGATAAAAAAGATTTTCCATCTGTTAGTTATCCAAAGTCTGTAAAAACAGTTGGAGATAAAAAACTACCTATAGGTGTTATACCTTGTATGATGAGTGGTATTCAAGAAAGGTATTATACAGAAGCAACTGGTTATAAAGTCAATTCACTTGGAGGTCAATTAGAATCAATGAGTAGTATCATATATCCAGATTTTAATGGAAAAAGATATTTTGGTAAAGCTGGTATGGACCTTTATATAAAAGGTAATGAAAATTCAGACTTTTTGTTAGAAAGTAATGTGGCACAGTATTCTTGTAAATTATATAATCTTTTACAGAATATAAAGCTATCAAAAGGAAAGATTTACATCCATTCTAATAGTATTACAGACGATGGTGCTCCTTTAATTGCCAAATGTTTAAGAAAAAACGGATATTCAAAAATTGCTGTCTTGACAAGTAATGCTACTTCAGAATTTATAAGTAAAACTATTGACATCTTTAACCATCCAAGCAATGACAATGGAGAAAAAGTAAATATAATAATAGGAAGTGGTATTATTTCAGAAGGTATTACTCTTAAAAGCGTGAGACAGGCGCATATTTATGAACCAGAATGGAACTATTCAAGAATAGACCAAATCACAGGTAGAGTAATAAGAAAAGGCTCTCATGCTTCTTTGCCAATATCAGATAGAAATGTTCAAGTGTATCTATATTGTGCTATTTCATCTAATTTGTTAAAGTCTGTTGATTTTGCAAAGTATTACCTCAGTAGTATAAAAGATTTAGAAATCAAAAAACTTGAAAGAACACTTGCTAAATCTGCGTTTAGTTGTGGATTAACAAAAAGTAGAAACATTGTAAAAAACAAAGAAAATGGTTCAAGAGAATGTGAATATCAAGACTGTGACTACGCATGTGACAATGACCCTGAGATTGACATTGTAGATACATCTACATATAATGTTTTTTTACACGATAAAGAATTATATAATGAATTATCTCCTAAAATACTAAAAGTATTTGGTAAAACTAACAGTATCAGTCTAAAAGATTTAAGTAAATTAACAGGTATTTCACAAGAGATACTAATTAACATAATGAAAAACAAACCACCTGTCAGTGTCACATATAAAAATGGGATATTTAGTGTAAAAAATAGTAAGACAAAAGCTCCTGAAATTTCAAAAGTTGTAAAGAAAAAATCAACTACAACAGGTAGTAGTTCAAATGTAAGAGGTTTTATAAATGAAGCTGGGTTCTTTTCATTAGAAACCAACAAATCTGGAAAATTGTCAAAGAAAATCTGTACCACAGGGTTTGATAAACAAGAACTTACTTCAATGGTTTTGTTACTTGGATTAGATTTGCCTCAAAAACCGACTAAAAAGAGTTTATGCGAAATTTTACATAATCATTATTTGATTTCTTAATATCTATTCAAGTTAAAATAAAATCACTTTTATCGCATTTAAGAATTATTTGTTTTTTTCATGATTTCGTCTGCTTCTTCCTGTTGTTTTCTAATGAATTCATCTGTTTCAATTCTTTGTTCTTCTGTCAAATTGCTCTTAATCATCGGAAAGATGAACCTGTTATCAAAAATGTTTTTCACGATTAAAGTCGCATCAGAATATGTCATCGCTCCTTCTTTTACCATTTTAGCTTTAGCACACATGGCTTCCAATTCATCCATATAGTTACCCTTGTTCTCAAGAACCATTTCAAAAAGATGAGGGCATTTAGCTTTAAAATCTCCAAATATTTCTAAAACTTCTGCTAAAGTATGTGGTCCAGATACGAATGTTCTCATTCTTTTAGCCATATCCAATATTTCCTGTGGTGTATTCATCTTATATATTATACTATTTTTTTATTCAAGTTAATTTTTTTCTCTGGTAATACTATATAATGAATTTCAGTGTTGTGAATTATGGAGCTAACTCAGGCTTGAAAGGTGATACCGACGATTTTGAAAAACAAAACCAGAAGCCTCTAAAATATTACACAGATAGCCTTATTGAACCTTTAAAAGGAGACAGTGGAATAAATTTCCACGAAGGTTTTGGTATTTCAAGTAAATTTATTGATACTGAATCGCAGTTGATTAGAAGCACTGTGACCAATCCAAAAATCCGCCAAAATTTTGGTATGTTACCTTTTGCTACTACAGGAGGATTGGCTAACTCCGGGCCTATCATAAGTGAAGACATTTCTAGAGTTAAACGCGCATGTCAACCAACAGACCAGCAATTTTATAAACGTAGTTTTTATGATTTAAAAAATCATATCAACGCAGCTGAAGATTACTCTAGACAAGGATTTGATAGCCGTCAAGTCGGACGCTCAAATGCTAACTCTAAAAAATAAATTATTTTCTTTATAAACAATAACAATGAGAACTTCTATTGTTTATGAAATGATTGCTATAGGAATTTTGACCATTTTATTTTTATGGCCTAGTTACTTACTAGTATCTGGAAAATTTCCAGAAAAACAGTTAATGAAAATGGCTCTAGGTGCTTTTGTTATTGGATCGAGTATGCACCTGTTCCTTGAAATCATTGGAGCAAATGAAAAATGGTGTAAAATCACGTATAAATAATGAAATTATTTTCTTTGTATATTTAAATGGAAACTAATTATCCTTTTAATGAACAAAACACAAAACAAAGTGATATAGTTTATACCGAGGTAGTCAACTATTTACACATCAATTCCAGTGATAGGAACATTATTGCTTACCCAAGTGTTAATTCTTATCGCTTGGAATCCGGGGAAAGATTTAGAAATATCAAATCCATTGAGCTAGTTGCAGCATCTGTTGCAAATCAAAATACAGTATTAAACAACCCTTATCTGATTTTGAAAATTGACGGGTTAAATCACTTGGATTTTTCAAACAAGAATGTAAATTCCGCCTTTGCTATTTTGTACTTAAAATACACCACAGGTGCCCATGTTCAACCGGAGCTTGGAGTTTTACAGAGAAACGTCCTTAATTTTAGAACCCCTTTGGCTAGTTTGTCAAGCATTAACTTACAGATTGTTAAACCGGATGGTACTTTATTTAGTTTCGGTGAAACATCTGGTGATACTAGTGTTAATTATTCTAATAGTTTTACTTTAAGAATTATAACTCTTGAAAAAAGCAGAGTACCTTTAAACAACCGAGCTGTATATTTTTAAATTTTTTTCTAAGTTAATATTAATATGAAAATAACAGTCGACGAAGGAACATTTAACAAAGCTATATTTGACGGTAAATTAGAACTAGCAAATTGGTTGCTTCAAAATACTTGCCCATATGACCAAAGCGTCTATGTTCAAAATTTTAACATCCAAGTGTTGAATTGGTTAAAGAGTAAAGATATACTTGTACCTAAAAATTGTTTATCCAGTGTCATTGATAAAACATCAGACCAGAATGTAATCAACTGGTTTTTATCAAATGGTGTAACTATTGATAAAGCCTCATTGAACGCTTGTATAAGAAATAGCAGAAACGAATTATTAACATACCTCATTACACAGAGTGGATTGAGTTTAGATATTGACTCGTATAAAACAGCAATATTATCAGAGAATATAGTCGTTTTAGACAGGATAAAGGTATTAGGTATAGAAATCGATGATACAATAGTTGAAATTGCTTTAAAAAACAAGAAGAAAAACAGCATAAAATGGCTAGTTTTAAATAACCTCTTCTAGTCCTAACAGCTCTCGCCAACCAGATTCAGTTTTGATTTGACAATTTGTGATATTAGTCAACTCTTTTACAGTAACCATTCTTTCTCCTAACTTATCTTTTATAGTAACGTGCTTATTCTCATCGAGTATGTTACTATCTTCATTTTCAGGAAATATTGGCAAGTGATGGTTCTCTTCAATGAAATTTTTAGTGTCTCTAATCATAAACCTACCAAATGCTGTTACACTGGCTGCAACTTCACGGAGACCAAGTGTTCTGCTTCCGAGTATTCCATAAACGCTATTGGCAGAGACCTTATAAGCAAGCTGAGTGCGGTCATAAATTGTTTTTAATTCTTCTGATTCAGCAGTCTTCATTAATTTCTTGTATCTTTTTCTTTCGTTATATAATTCAACTAACAAACTTGGTAAAACTGTTTCTGTGTTTTGTGCAAATACAGCAGGTGGTTCATCTTCTGAAAATTTAACAGACGTATATTCAATACCAGGGATATCCATATACTCTTTTTTAGTTACTATACTCGTAAAACACAAGTTATGAGCCCGGATTATAGAAGGATAAAGTCCCTCAAAATCAACTACGGTTACAATGTCATATAAACCAACATCTGGTGCTAATACTGTTGCACCTTCAAAGCCCGTGGTATCCTGACTGTAATCACAATGAGGTATTAGAAAACCTTTGCTTTTAGAAACAAGATTAATCTGACTCAATGCCTTGACTTCTTGTCCCCTTTCTATCAACATCTTTATCGTAACATATGTAACATTGCTCATAGAAATTTGAGACTGTAGTATGTGTAATTTATCAACAAGTAGTTGAGGTAACCTAGTATCTTGGGCACAATATAGTAAAATTTCCCTGATTTTATCTGGATCACCGCTTTCATATGCTTTAAAGATGTCAACAACTGAAACTGGATTTTTTTTCTCTTTTAAATATTTTTCAGATATAGAGTCAAGTTTATAACTATTTTCTTTAAAATCCCTCATTATAGTTATCAAAATATCATAATTTATAATACCTGGAATATTTAACCTTTTGTAGTTACTTGTACCGTAAGCAGAGGAACTAAAGCTCGCCTCTTTTATGTCTGCTGGATAATCGTTAAGTCTGCTTAGTTTTCCTATTTCTCTTGTGATATTTAGTAACTTACATCTTATGTGTATATAGTTGTCATCAAACATATTTCCGTTATAGCTGTAGATTATATCAGGGTCCATATTTACAATCATATTAATCCATTTCAATAACAAATCCTTTTCATCTTTACATTCTACCACAATAACACCCGGGTCGTCAATAACAGAACAGGTCTTTAAAGTCAATAAAAACTTTACTAAAAAATCATCATCACCTACTCTTTTAAAAGTTGTAGCTATTTGATACACAGGGTTGTTGATATTTTCTGGAACAGGAAAAGGATAAAACTCTCTTCCCTCTTTAATTTCTGGTGTAGAGTAAGTCTCTATATCATAACTTGCTTGTAAAAATGGATTATTTGACTGTTTTATGTCAGGTTTTACTTGTGTATAATCGCATTCTACGTCAATTTGACATCTTGAACTAGAGTCTTTGTAATATTTTTGTATTTTTATATGATTTGAGGGTTGAATGCTGTTAAAATGAAAGAACTTTAACAAAGTATCCATATTTGTATCAAATAGCTCCATATAAAGCCCATTATTTGATTCTTTTAAAGACTTCATAGCATACATATAACCTTTCATACCTTTTTGAGAACTAAACACTAACTTAACGAACCTACTTTTCTCCATATTGCAAAAACCAAAGTATGGAACCCAATGTTCTATTTTACATTCATTGATTAGCAATGTGTTTTTAACGTAGTAGTTTATTAAGTTTTTACCGTTGATTTTAGTATTTTGTAGTTTTTGTAAATGTATTTTAAAATGTGCCATAGACCAAAAAGGTGGCACTTTGATAAAGAAATAAGGTTTAAAATTTCTTATAGAACAACAGACACTATTCCCATCTTTTGTTGAGCCAAAAGCTCTTATAACATATTCATCAGGGTCGTTTTCATCAAATGATTCATCTGATGTAAACCATTCAAGAGCCTGAAAGCTCAACTCTTTTTCTTCAAAATTTACAGATTTTCTGTGAAACACCTCCATTACATATATAAAATAAAATCTATTCAAGTCTCGAATAAACCACTATTTATCAAATTTTGAATATCTTCTTTGAATAATATACCATCTGGGCATTTCCACCATATACTGTTTAGTTCGTAATGTATTTCTTTTTTTAACTTTGAAACTTCAGGTAAATAAGGAACAAAAGCATCGGTTTTTTTGTATTCTAAATACTTTTTAGTAAAAGGATATATAGAATCAATTAAATCATTTCTACAACCATTCCAATTCATTTCAGTAATTTTGTTATCACGCAAGTAAATCGTAGTCAAACCAGGGGGACAGCCTTCCCAATTCATTTCTGTTATTTGGTTATTGCTAAAGTAAATCCTAGTCAAACCAACAGGGCAGAATTCCCAATCAATATTAGTAATTCTATTAATATTCAAATAAATTGTAGTCAAACTATCAGGACAACCGCCCCAATTTATTTCTGTAATTTGGTTATTATCTAAGTAAATGCGAGTAAAACCAGGAGGACAACCCTCCCAATTCATTTTAGTTATTTGGTTTCCACGCAAGTAAATCGTAGTCAAACCAGGAGGACAACCCTCCCAATTCATTTTAGTTATTTGGTTTCCACGCAAGTAAATCGTAGTCAAACCAGGAGGACAACCCTCCCAATTCATTTTAGTTATTTGGTTACTACCCAAAAAAATCTTAGTCAGACTAGGAGGACAACCCTCCCAATTCATTTTAGTTATTTGGTTACTACCCAAAAAAATCTTAGTCAAACCAGGAGGACAACCCTCCCAATTCATTTCTGTTATATCTTTATAACTCAAGTCAAGCTCAGTTTCAGTCAAACCATATTTTTTCCAGTCAATCTTCATTAGATTTATAAAATAAAATGTATTCAAGCCATACTAGATTCTCATTCTTGGTTTTTCATCTCTTTCTCGTTCTGCCAACATCCTTTCATAGTCTTGATCCATTTTAGATTTTCGATCTGGGCGGTCGTCTTTGATAACGTTATTAGTGCCAGTTATGTTGTCTCCTGGTAAAACAAAAGAGGTCTTTTGATAATCGCTGTCTGCGTCTGGAGTTTCAATTTGTTGTGTGTAGTTCAAACCACTGAAAAAGCTATTTCCAGATACAGGGCCTTCGTCCCCTGCCAAGTTAGAAGAAGAATTATCAGGAATATATCCTGAAATCGTAGGTGTTTTATTCATTCGCGTGTCTTGAGAACTAACACTGTGATTCAAATTCTTGATTTTCATTTCCAGCCACTTGAATGCTACTGGACCTATCATCATTTCTCCATCTATCACGCAAGTAGGAACTTCTTTTATACCATATTGCTTAACTAAAGGAGGATATTTACCGTTAATTTTAGCTACATCAATCATTTTAAAGAACTTTTCTTCGCCTATTTCGTGAATTAGTTCAATGAATTTGCGTGAATATTTACATTTCTTTGAGTAAAACAATAGATACATTTTTATACCTTTTATTCAAAAAATCATTTCAAGCCCAAGTTTCTAGGCCAAGCTATAACAGCAAGTAATATGATAAGAAGCAACAAAGTCACTATAAAATAAACAGCTGTTGCTATAACCAAAGGTTGTATTTTCTCCAAGATGTGCATAATCAAAGGGTCTAATATGCTATTTTTTATGATAGTTTTATTACTTTCCTTTTTACATTCATCTATACACATACTTACAATCTGTTTTGACACTTTATCAAACATCTTATTATTTACAATAAACTGCTAAATTATTTTCTACAAACAAGCGACTCTGAACAAATAGCAGATATCAATTCTTCTTCGCTTCTACCTCCATCGTATTTCTTTTTAATGTTACCACTTCTATCTATAAAAAACAAAGTAGGAAAGCCTTCTACTCCTAATTTTGATATCATATCTGGATTTTCATCACCGTCCAATGTCATAATAGGATAAGCAGACCCTAGTTTTTTTGAAACCGATGACAAAGTAGGAGTTAACCTCCTACAAAAACCGCACCAATTTTGCTTTACTACAAGTAAAGCTCCACTTTTTGATGCTTTTTTTATGTTTAAATTTGATGAAAAATCAGATGAAGTTACTTTGATTAGCATATACTGTTGAATTAGAAAAAAATCTTGACTTAATGTATATGACAAGCGTTGTTGATAAAGAGTTGTATGAGTATGTCAAAACTTTAGCAAATGAAAATTAAGTAAGAGCCTGTCTCTTTTGTATAAACTTTTGTTTTTCCAAGTTAAATGCCTTTATATCAAACTTTAATTTTTCTTTTTCTTTTATGATTTCCTTGACAGCAGAATGATGAGGAGAATCTTGTTTAGCAAAGAAGTAATGCTCGTAAATACCTACTTCAAATATTTCCTTTCTTATATTTCTTATTATAGCTATGTCTTCATCTGTTACATCTACAAGATAACCACCGGAGAATAGCTCTTCGCTTTCTTTATTTTGGTATTTCACCCAAGTTCCTTGGTAAATCTTCAAGTATTTACATATGATTTCAATATAATCATCTGAAAGCGTAGCTGATTTTTTAGTTGAATGAGTTTTTATCACATCTTTAAGGCTTATTTTAAGTGTTTCCATTACAAACTTTTTAATTTTTACATTCAAGTTAAATCAATACAGAAGATACTAAAGATGTTCCCAAATATACACGGATTACTTTATAATCTTCTTTAGAGTTAAATTCCAAGTAATGAACTCCGGACATTTGTCTTTCTAAGTTACCTACAAATTTCATGCTGTTTCCAGCCAATACTCTGTATTTTTCAACCGGTTTGGTTACATTGAACGGAACATCTAAATTGTCTGTTTGGAAAGCACTACCAACACTAGGTAGATTAAAATTTAAAATATACAGGTATTCATCGTCATTTTTGTACTTTTGGATAGCACCATTTGAAATCTGTGTTGGGTTTGTATTTAAACCTTCGACAGATTTGATGTAAATGTCTTTAGTATCTGGATAAAGTGGGTCAAAACCTTCTGTCTTTTTATGTATAAAAAGACTTAGTCTGAGTAAAATAATTGCTGAAAAAATACCTAAAAGTAGATTGTTATTCATTATACAATCTACTTAGAAAAAAATTATGAACAGATGTCAAAACCATTCTTTTTTGTGTGTCATAATCTCTAAGTTTTTTATAAGCTTGTTTGTAACTAAAGAACCGTATATCTTTAACTTCTTGGTCAAATATATCAGTTTTTTGAATATTTGACAAAATTACATCATCGTTTATAATAGCAATGTAATATATATGTATATAAGTAACACCGTCCGATGCTGTAAAAGTTTCTGTTATAGTTGCAGTTTCGCTGATAATCTTGTAATCTGTATTTTTTAAACCAGTTTCTTCTTGAAATTCTCTTTTAGCACAGGAGATGTCACTTTCCATTAAATTTTTTCTACCTTTTGGAAATCCCCATTCTGTCTCATTATATCTAGTTACTCCAGAACTAGCAACTATATTTTTAATATACTTGTCTTCAAATAAGGCTTGTGCCTTTAACTTTTCATTTCTAAAAATAGAACTATCACGATCCATCCAAAGTTCATACCAAAGCTGTTCAAATCTCTGCATTTTTACACGCTCTAGTTCATCGTTTGTCATTTCCTCCAAAAGACATTTTAACTTCCACTTGTTTAACACTTCTTTTGTGACATATTTACCTCTCATAAAATCAGAAAAACCAATACTATCTTTTCTTTGAATTAATAGAAATTCACCGTTTCTTACTCCTATAATACCATAACTCATAGTAGGCAAAGGGCATCTTTTAAAGATATGACCCTCTTTAGAGCAATTCATACAAATTGTTTTTTTTCTATACATTTCTTCAAGTATTATTGTGATTTTTTATTCAAGTTAATAAGATTCTGGTAAACCCCCATGTTCACTACATGGGTCATCCCAGTGATGATAAAGTCTTAAAAAACTTTATCATCGGAGCCTACTT
>Ga0222712_10007233_pt1 | contig 10786 bp, 11 predicted proteins | sample C33_657DmetaG_FD_165043 | JGI IMG/M metagenome (GOLD analysis project Ga0222712, IMG submission 165043) | Estuarine water microbial communities from San Francisco Bay, California, United States - C33_657D | ecosystem: Environmental > Aquatic > Marine > Unclassified | place: USA: California... | reverse complement strand
ATGTGGAAATTATACAAGCATAATTGTCGTTGATGATTGTCAAAAAGTGCTTGACATGGCTAGAGAGCAAGGGTACAATACAGTATGTGCTAGGGAATTGTATCACTACACTAGTGGTGATTTTGCAAAACTCTTTACCATGTTATCAAAACGCTAGATAAACAGTTTATTTTTTTCACCCTATGCAATATGCTAGGATTTCTTTAGGTGGTATAATATGATTAGATTAAGTATGATAGATATATACAAGTTATTTGGCGCGTTGGTAGAACACGGCTATAGAATAGAACTAGAGGACTGTACCATGATTTATGATATTATTGATAATGCGGACGCTACGGAGTTTACGATTGACGGAGTAACTTACAAAGCTAATGACAAGCTATATGTGAAAATATATAAGCCTTTAACTGAAAAAGCTATAACTAGCCTGATTATTAGCTTATTATAATTCACTAACATATTTACACTAGGGCGGTTAGGATACCACCCTAGTTTTATTTTTAGCATACACACTCCCCCACGCACAAAGGTTATAAAATTTCTTGCCACAATAGGCGCATAATAAGCAATGCGTAACCTGTCTGGAATCACGCACTTTACTTTTGAATCAACCTGTTATACTATAAATTAACTACTGGAGGAAAAATCATGTTACAGGTAATAAAAAATAATGAGGTTAGCGAGGAGGACATCCTCGACGCGTATCTCGACAATGCTCGCAATATCAATAGGACAGCCCAAGCTCTCGGCATACCCAAGCTCGACGTGGCTAAAGCCATAAACAAACCTGAAGCGATTACTGTGCTTACCGCGACAGAAGACCTCTTGTACGAAAAGATGGAGGAGCTACTCAATGACCGCATCCAATTCCTGGAAGAGGCAGGTATAACCACCTCTAAAGACCCTGTTGAGATAATCGCTGCCATGCACAAGATGCGCATGGAGGAACTGAAACTAAAGATTAAATTGTCAGAAAGCAAGACTCCGGCCAAGGTCTCGAATACTCAGGTTAATATCGGGCTGCCCGCGGTGTTACAGGCGATACAAGAATGAAAATCTCCAGAAGTGATGTCTCTAGCACACACATAGAGAAATACGCTGAGCGTTTGTACCCTACGACCAGCATAGAGAAGCTGTCCGCTATTCTAGGCTATACAGAGCTAATCCCACCGCAGATTGCCCTGATTAACGCTTTCCTAAATCCAAAATACCGCTTTATCACCGCCTGTCTCTCGCGTAGAACAGGCAAGACAATAGCGGCAAATATCCTCGCTACGATGGTTAGTCTAAAACCTAACGCCAATATCCTAATCATCTGTCCTGACTATTCGCTTGCGAATATCTCTTGGGACTTGCAGATTAAGAACTTCGGCATTGTGGGTATGAACCTGACCAAGAGCAATACACGCGATAGAGAGATTGTCACGCAGACTGGCGCGATGATTAAGCTAGCCTCTGCGGAAAGAGCCGACTCGGCCGTTGGCCGGTCGTACGACTTAATCATCTTTGACGAGGCCGCGCTACACGAGAAAGGTAAAGACGCTTTTGATGTCGCACTACGGCCAACCCTAGACCGTTTGACCTCTAAGTGTATCTTTATCTCTACCCCACGTGGTGATAATTACTTTAAAGAGTTCTACGACAGGGGCTTCTCAGACCAGTTCGCTAACTGGATTTCTATCCACTCTACCTGGCAGGATAACCCCCGGGCGGACCCCCGCGATATCGCTGAAGCGAAAGCGGGGATGCCCGCCAATACCTTTTCGCAAGAGTATGAAGCCAACTTTACCGTGTTTGAGGGCCAGGCTTTTGGTAGCTTTAGCGATGAGTGTATCATTGAGTCTTACGACCTACCATTTGAAACCTACGTTATAGGCTTAGATATAGGCTATAGAGACCCTACGGCTTGTGTAGTTGTCGGGCTTTGGCAGGATGGTCATGTTACAAAGGCTTGTATAGTCGAGAGCTGGGAAGTAAAGCAAGTTAGTACTGCTGATATAGCTGGAAAGCTACGTTACACATTAGACCATTACAAGGCTGAATCAATCTACATTGATAGTGCGGCAGCACAGACCCGTTACGACTTAGCAGAATTGTACGACATTAGTTGCATGAACGCCAATAAGTCAGTGGTAGACGGTATTAGTTTACTTAACACGCTCTTTCAACAGGGACGTTTGTTTGTCGACCGTTCCTGCGCTGAAGTTATTACCGTACTAAGAAACGTATTATGGGATAAGAAATCTTCGCTCGAAAAGCTAGTTCACAACAAATATATCCACACCGCTGATGCTATTCGCTATGCTATCTATAGCCACCGTCACGAATTCGACCTTAGTTGAAATGACACAATTGACATATTTGCAGAACTATAGTAAAGTATAGTTATAGTAAAGGAGAAAGAATAAGTGAACGACCTAAAAAGATTGGAAGTCAAGTACGTTAGAGACGGTATAAAAACCTTGTACAGAAAAGCAGACTCATGTGATATCTGCGGCACATCTGAAAACCTACAGTACCATCATTATAACAGTATGGACTTACTCTGGACGCGGTGGAAGCTAGCCAATAAGGTGTCTCCACCCACTTCAGCAGAAGAAATCATGTCTTTACGCCAACTCTTCTATAAAGACCACTGGAACGAGGTAGTCGAGGACTGCGCCACCCTATGTAGCATGCATCACAAAATGCTGCACAACATATATGGCGCGACTCCACCGCTCGCTACAGCAAACAAACAAAAAGCCTGGGTGGTACTAAGAAATGCTAGAGAAACTAAAAACTCTGCTTAATTTGCATGAAAAGGCTATGCCACCACAGGAAGGCTCAGACTACAAGTCGGAACATACGACCAACGTTAGAGACTCTTTCAACTTGTATAACGCTTATAGCTTATTCGAGTGTGTTAATAGGGGCGTGAACATGGTCGCAGACTGTGCCTCCGCCATACCTATTGACGTAGGTGACAAACTGGAAGGCTACGTTCCTGTATTCAAGAAGCTGTATCCGACTTACCGAGCCAATAACCTGCACAACCTATTAAACGTCGCACCAAACCCCGACCAGGACCGTTCAGAACTACTGAACGGCTTGGTCATTGACTTGTTGTTGACAGGAAACGCTTACCTGTATTTTGACGGTGCTAGCCTCTGGCGTTTGCCCGTAATTTACATGAAAGTCAAGGCCGGGCCAATAAGACTGGTTGAGGAGTATATCTATACCCCAAACTCTGAGGAGATACGCTTTAAGCCAGATGAGGTTATTCGTATCAAGTACGGCTCAGCTACTAACCCATACATCGGAACATCACGATTAGCAGCGGCCTTGCAGTCATTGTCTATTATCGACAAGATGAATACTTATCAGCGTAATTACTTCAAAAACAGCACTGTATTAGGTATTGTACTCCATTCCAAGAACTTACTTGGGGATAGGACTAAAAAACGCTATGCCAAAGAGTTAGAAGCCTTTCGGCCAGACACTGGGGCTAATAAGCCAATTATCCTAGACGGTGACGTTACGCTGGACAACCTTAGCAAGCAAACGAATAAAGACCTGGATTATGACACCTCACTGATAGCAAGGGAGTACCGTATACTTCAGGCTATTGGTGTACCCCCAGTTTTATTAGACCCTGGTACAGCTAGTGCTATTAACGACAATCTGAAGATGTTCTATCAGCTTACTGTTATTCCTCTCATGGATAAGATAGTTTTCGCCTTAGAACGCTACTTCGGTATAGACCTGAAGTTGGTCTTGTCAGAAATACCTGCTATGTTACCTGATGATAAGAGTAGAGCTCAGAGCTTACAAACTCTTGTTAATTCGGGCATCTTAACTAGAAACGAGGCTAGAGAGGAATTACGGTATGCAGCAAGTAATGAAGACTTTGCTGATAGCCTAATTTTACCTGTTAATATAGCTGGTTCCGCTAACGACTCTTCACAGGGAGGAAGACCAACAAATGAAACATAAGAATATAGACGAGGTTAAGGCCTCCCTGTTGGAATTTGGTAACACATTCGCCGTGGTTGCCAAAGCCGAAAACGAAAGTTCATCTGACGAATTGACTATTGAGGGATTTGCGTCCACAGATGATAAAGACCGTACTTGGGATATTATCCCAGGAACTACATGGGCAGACCCAGAAGCCCAAGCTAACTACTTAAAAAACCCTATAGTCCTGGCCTACCATGACCACAAACAACCAATCGGCGTTTGTGAGTCGTTAGAGGTTAAGCAGGGTGGCTTGTATGTTAGAATCAAACTACAGCGCAGTCTAAATGAGAAAGTCTTTGATGCCGTTAAATCAGGTGTCATTAAGAGCTTCTCGGTAGGCTTCAGAATGTTGGACATTGAGTATGATAAGGGTGAAGACGCTTACATCATAACAAAGTTAGAACTGGTAGAAATCTCGGTGGTTTCAGTCCCATGTAACCCCAACGCCGTTTTCCAAGTAATTAAATCATTATCAAGTGAAGTAAAGGAGCATAAAATGCCTCAAGCAAATGAACAAGCTACTACTCCTGAGTTAGTAGCAAAAGCAGTACAAGAAGAATTAACCCGTATCAAATCGCAAGAGGCTCAAGCTGACGCTGCAAAAGCTGCTGAAGCTGCTAAACAAGCTGCCTTAGCCGCTCAGGTTGCTGATATGGTTAAATCTGCTAGTGCAGAACAAGCCACTAAGTTGGTAGACGACATTAAAGCCTCTCTTGAAGAAGGCGGTTTAATGGCTACTATCAAGCAATACAAAGAAGAAATCGAAGCTCAGAAAGCAGCCTTAGCTGCTCAGACAAGCAAGATGCAACATTCTACTGGCGTAACCGCAAAAGGCCCAGTAAGTGAAGTAGACCAAAGCAATGCAGTATTGCTTGCAGCTATTTTGCGTAAAGACGTGTTTGACACCAAGTTTGGTGCTGAATTAAAGCAAAAAGCAGCAGGCTTTGACGGTACTAACACAGCCGTTCACATCCCAGGCACTCACACTGTAAACAGCGCAGACTGGGAAACCACTTTCGAGACCAACTTCTGGATGGACGTTCGTCGTGAATTAGTTGTTGAGCCTTTGTTCCGCGCTATGAATATGAGCACAGCCGTTGTTCGTATCCCCGTAGTTCCAGAGCAAGATTATGCCAGCTACATCGGTGTTGATGACCTCAAGACTGACAACAGCACAGCAGCCGTAAACAGCGGTAATCGCCCATTAGAAATCATGTTGACAGCTCACAAGCTCTCTGCCGCTGATTTGATTGGTGAAGAAGAAGATGAAGACACAATCTTAGCTATTGTACCTATCATCCGCGACAACTTAGTACGCCGTATGGCACGTAGTTCTGACCGTAGCTTATTGCGTGGTGTTGGTGCTACTAAAGCCGACCCAATCAAAGGCTTGGCACAGTACGCTATCGACGCAAGTAACGTAACTACATTGTCTATTGGTGGTGGCGACAAGTTGACAGCATTGAAATTACAGCAAACTCGTCGTGAGATTGGTGTATTCGGTATTCGTCCACAAGACGTTGTTTACATCGTGTCTACTGAAGGTTACTATGACCTATTGGAAGACCCTGATATGCGTAAATACTTCGATGTCGGCCCAGACAAAGCAACCATCTTGCAAGGTCAAGTTGCTGTAATCAACGGCTCGCGCATTATCGTCTCCGACGAGTTCGCGCCGAAGGCATTGAACGCTGTTGCTGCTATCGTAGTTAATATGCGTAACTACATGGTAGGTAACCTACGTGGCTTAACTGTAAAAACAGAGATGGACATCAAGAAAGACGCTACGTTAATCGTCGCAACCCGCCGTTTCGGCATGGTTGAGATGGAAGACGGTGGTGTAGCTGCTGTTCGTTACGCTGCTTAAGTAACAATTGCGAGGTGCTTGCGCACCTCGCAGTGCTATTTATCAGTTTATTTTATTACTGAGATACACTGATAAATAGTAGGAGGTGCTAATGTCACATTTATTGACTCTTGAGGAGTATAAGACCTTTAAAGGGAAAAACATCGCTAATCAAAATGAAGATGGCAGGCTGACTATAAACCTACACGCTGTCTCAGACTTTGTACGGCAGTACCTTAGCCGTAACCTGACTGAAAATTACGCTACAGACGCTGTAGAGTACTTTGCAGGAAATACGCACTTTGTAAACGTCAGGGAATGGCCAATTCGTCAAGTGGTATCTGTGAAATATAAGGATGCAGAGGGCGTGTATCAGGAGTTAGGGGCTTTCTATGTGGATGAACCTATTGGCTGTATTGAATCTACTGATGGTAATAACTTTACTGATTCTAGGGATAGCAAATTCTTAAGGGTAACCTACAAAGGTGGTTACGCTGAGTGTCCTAATGACATTAAGATGGCTATTGCCGACTTGGTGGAAAAGCAAATCAAGCAGGAACACTCCCTAACCAAGACCGTAGGTGGTCAGGACACTATGACTTACCCTGCTCAGCCTATCCACAGACTCCCTAACCACATTGCAGTAGTGCTAGATTCTTACAGGATGGCTCTATGAACGCACAGGACTTGCTGAATTTAGTAGAACAAGAGATTCAACGTGCTACAAACGGCAAACCTGCTTACATTCTTGACATTTCGGACCTTAAACGCATTCTACCCAAGACTGGTATGAAGTACGCTACTGTAGCTACGGAGCTTGGTGGTACTAAGATTTCAGAAACAGAGTTTATGTTCGAGGAGCGGTACGGCCCAGAACGCATGGCCAGACAGTTGCTTCGCAACGCCAAGGCCGCTAACAAACAGGGCGACTTGTTCGATAGGGACTTTACCAAAGCAAGCCTTGATGTAGCCCGCCGTGGTATGTCTCGTAAGGTGTATTACTCTCCTGAAGCTCTAGCCATTAGTGCTGCTATGCCTCAAACAGGTAATCCCAACATAGATAACACCCTTGCCATGATAGACCGTGGCATTAAGGAAATTAAGCACAGCATTGAGTTTAATAACCACACTAAGGTCACTAAGAGAAACCATACAGCAGGTTACGTCATAAACGCTACTGGTGGTAATTTACCACAGCTACAGCGTGAGTTGCAAACCTTAGTTAGAGACTTTGCTGTAAACGATACCATTCAGAGTGTACAGGAAATAGTGTCAGACGCCATTAAGGAAGCTCTAGGCGACCCGAAGAGGTCTCCCCCCAAGCCTAAATCCAACAAGCCTACTAAGGCTAGGAAAGAGGGCAAGACGCAAGCTAAAGTAGCATTAGGCGTATCATCCGCAGGTAGGTTCACTAACAACGGCAGGTTCATCAGCAGCGCTAGCTTAATGATGGTTCTGAACAAGCTGATTTACAGTTATGTACGTGCTACGATGGGTAGACCGCAGGAACTAAACTACAGGACTGGCCGATTCGCTAAGTCTGTATCTATTGTTGGTCTAACCGCCACAAGAGAACAGGCCGCTAACGTGGCTTATACCTATATGTTAGGACCGTATGAGACTTTCGAGCCTGGTGGTAAGTTAGGGCATATGGGTTTAGACCCTAGACGCTTAATTACTAAAGCAATAAGACGCTTACTTCTTGAGGTCATGAAAATAACTTCAGTGGTAACTACAAGGGTATAGAATGGAAGCAATTATTGCAATAGCAAATAACGGTATTATTGGGGAAGGTTCTGTACTGCCATGGCACTGTACGGAAGACCTCCAACACTTTAAACAATACACTTACGGTAAGACTATTATAGCAGGTACTAATACTATTGTAGGTCTACCTAAGCTGCCTAAAAGAACCATTATCCAGTTAGGTTCAGGTAGTAAACTACCTAACGCGGACGACATTTGCCACACACCAGAATCTACCTTTTGTAGATATCCAACAGGTATAGTGATAGGTGGTGCAAAAACAATTCAGGCTATGTTACTGTATGTTAATAAGTTGGTTGTTACCCACTTAGACATATTTGTAGAACCAAAAGCCAATTCTGTGTATTTTGACATACCAGCAGGCTGGGTCGAGAATAAAGCATACAAACTAAGTGACATAGCTGTTGTACGGGAGTATGTAAAATGCTAACACAAGGTACAGCTAGAAAGGCTATACAAAAGAACCTAGCTAAAGAGATAGGAGACTCTCTACTGTACCTGCACGGTAACGTAGAGCCTAAGCTCAAATTCTGGGATGAAGTAAACGATTTCCCGTTTGTATCTATAGTTTGTACGAACGAGGTCAGGGAATATCTGCCAGGTAGTTTCGAGTGGGGCTTTGTAACAACTAATATACGTGTTTACGTTAAAAGTGAAGACGAGCCTATTGATGACTTAGAAGTCATATTAGTAGACATAGAAAAGATACTGAGAGACAAAGCAGGCTCATTACCTATCTTTACAGGTGGGTGTACTACAACAGATATAAGAATTATAAGTATAGATACAGATGGTGGCTTGCTCGCTCCACATGGTGTAGGTGAGATAGTGGCTGTAGTTCAATATCAGGTTAATTAAAAGAAACGGAGATATAATATGTCCTTTAATCTACAACGTGACGCGCGAGTATATGTCTCTAGCGTTAAAACTGGTTTCACACCTAGCAATACCCACGAAGTTCGTGTTATGGCAGGATTCCAGTTCAATCAAACAACAGAAACAGCAGACGTGTCTGTTGATGAGGCAGGTGCTGCACCCGCCCGTGGTTCTAAACGCTTCAACGTGAAATTGAACCCATCGGAGATTCGTTTCTCCACGTACATCCGACCATACATTGAAGGTGGCAACCATGACTGTCCAGAACGCATTTTATGGGAAGGCTTAGTTGGTAAAGATACTTTAGGCACTAACGCTGTTTCTGGCCCAACTGGTGTAGCTATCGACTTTGACGGCTCTAACGTACATGAACTGAACAAGCTATACTTATTCGTAGACTACGGCAATATCAAGTATATGATTGAAGAAACCGTTATTGGGCAGGCACGTATCGCTTTCGACATCAACTCTATCGCTATGATTGAGTGGCAGGGTCAGGGTAAAATCATTACCGAAGTGGATACTGTAACAAGTGCAACTTTCCCATCTGTTGGCAACTTCAAACCAGTTCCAGATTGCGCTCAGTTCATTAAGAACAAGCTAACTACAATCTACTTGTCTGGTCAGTACGACAAGACACGCGGTAAACAGGTTATCAACTTTGCTGGTACTACTACTTTTGCCGCAGGTACGCTATTGGGTTTAGCTAATGGTAATTACACATTTACTGTGGCTTGCGATGGCATCTTACCACCTACTACTTACACCTTTGCTGCGGTAGCAGCTTCAACAACAGTAGAAGACTTAGCAGAATTCATCGCTGAACGTGTATGCTGTGCAACTGTTGAAGTAGACTATACCAATAAGCGAATTACCCTACGTAGCAAGACTTATGGTACAACTTCTGCCGTTAGCATCGTAGACGGTACGCTGTTTGCAGCTATTGACGCAACTGTAAACTTTGCTGTCGAAATTAACACAGCAGTCCCAGGTACAGCATCTCAACGTATCTATAACATTCCAATCACTGGTGGTGAGATTATCATCAACAACAATGTTACATTCTTAACTCCTGATGAGTTAGGTGTTGTAAACTTACCGATTGGTCACTTTACTGGTGTTCGCTCCGTTACTGGTAGCTTAAACGCATACCTACGCTCTGGTAGCCAAACAGATGCAGCTCAGTTAATACAAGACATGATTAACTCAGTTTTAGACACAACTGCAGAGTTTACCTTAAATATCGCAGTTGGTGGTGCGACAAACACTCCACGTGTTACTTTAAGTATGCCAAAAGCCCACATCAGTACCCCTACTGTAGATACCCAAGACGTTATAAGCACAACTATTACATTCATGGCTGTACCTACAGACCTAGAAGGTACTGATGAATTGACCATCAGCTACACTGCTGGTATCCCATCCAATACGCTATTGGTGTCCCCCTAGCGGGGCTCCTTTAGTGAACGGCCCTGGTGGTTACTTATTTGTACAATAATAGAAAGAGGCTCTTGCGAGCCTCTTTATTAGGAGAACAATATGGCCGCATCAGGTCAATACCCAAATGAGCTACCAGAGGTACTGGAATTTTTAGCTGGGGATGAAATTATAGGTATACGAGGTGGTGTTTTATTCCGCGCACCAACTTCCACATTACCAGAGGGCGCAGCCCAAGTAACCGTAGTGGATAATTTAACATCTACCAGCACTACTGACGCTTTATCGGCTAAACAGGGTAAGGCGTTACATGATGCTTTAGCAAGCAAATTAGATGCCTCGGCTTATGTGCAACATTATCGCGGCAAATACGCCTCGTTAGTCGCATTAGAAACAGCAATCCCTACAGGTTTAGACGGTGATTATGCCATTGTTGATACAGGCGGCGATAATGATGCAGTTTATTATATTTGGGATGCTCAAGATGGTTGGGTAAGTGGTGGTACAACCACGGCAAGCACCACAGATACCGTTACTGAAGGTTCTGCTAATTTATACTTTACGGATGAGCGTGTGCGTAATACGGTTTTGACAGATTTAAGCCTTGTTACAAATGCGGCGATTAGTGCAGCAGATAGCGTATTAGGCGCACTTGGCAAACTGCAAAAACAAATTACTGATATTTTGACTAATCATCGGTATGTGTTTGTTACAGACCCTAATCCAACCTACACAGTTCCTGCTAGTGCGGTCACAGCTAACGGTAATACAATTATCGAACTCTCTAACAACTCACTTACTAACATCACGGTTAATGCTGCAACTGGTACAGGCAAAGTAGCTGGGGATAGTGTAAAC
>Ga0222712_10007232_pt1 | contig 10789 bp, 18 predicted proteins | sample C33_657DmetaG_FD_165043 | JGI IMG/M metagenome (GOLD analysis project Ga0222712, IMG submission 165043) | Estuarine water microbial communities from San Francisco Bay, California, United States - C33_657D | ecosystem: Environmental > Aquatic > Marine > Unclassified | place: USA: California... | reverse complement strand
CAAACAGACGACATGGGTACTCCCATGAAAGCTCCCTGCATCTAGGCTAGCGCAGATGACTTAGTTTATTGCCGCGATAAGTTTAGCCTTGCAAGTCGGGGCGTTGCCCCTCCAAGAATTTCCTGTTAGTCAATACAAACAAAAAATATGAACCACATCAAAAGCAAAATGATTAGCGATTCAAACCTAGTCGTGGCATACGGCGCGGCCTCACGGGCCTCGGCCTTTCGGGCCGCAGCCCAACTGGCAGATAGGTTGAATCAACCTCTCATGTCCACCTCACTGAGGGGAATGATGCGCATCTGGTCGAAGCTTGCGGCTGAGGAGATTAAGGCTAACGTCCGATAAACCAAACACAAATGAATGAAACGTCAGACATATACGACACCTACTGGTTTGAGTTCTATCACGAACGATGCGCCAGACTCGACTTCTTATTCGATGAAAACTGACACGATAACGATAGACAAAATACTAGCCACGATAGTTGTATTGGCGTCCCTCTTCGTTGGTTACCTGCTGGGAGGTTGCGTAGGCAGGGAAATAGAGAGGGAGAAGATGGTTAAGCAGGAGGCGCAGCCGTGAGCGATACACCGAGAACGGACGCCAAGGCACAGTTCTTCGGATGGAATCCCGACGAAGGAGAAGAATTTGTGACTGCTAGTTTCTGCCGCGAGCTTGAACGCGAGAACGCCGCGCTGCGGAAAGACAAGGAGCGGATGGATTGGCTAGAAACAACTAATGGAAGCGATTGGGCAGCTATGAGCCTAAACGAAGGAAATTGGATCAGACGCGCCGCCATCGACGCAGCACGGAAGGAGGCCCAGCCGTGAGCGACAGAGAAATATCACCCTACGAACGTATTGCCGAACTGAAGCGAGACATCAAGGTACTCAAGTATGTCTTTGAAGGTGCGCTTCAGATGTTGTCCGAGAACAAAATCAAATACAACGCGAAGCTCATAAAAGAGGCGGCGCAACGCGCTGTTTCAGAACATAAGAAGGAACAGCCATGACCTACATGGACATGACATTCTGCCGCGCATCCGAATGCCAGCAGTTCAGCAAATGCTTCCGCGCCTTGACTCCCAAAGTTGAGGAAGCTGCCAAGAAGATTGGCCTTCCAATCTGCCAGTTCAGTGACCCTCGCGGACTCGACTGCTACCTACCACCCGATGAACATAAACGTGGGAATTGACGCCTATCTGCGGCTCAGGGAGGAAATGGACGAACTCCAGTCGGAACTAGCCAAGACCAAACAACACTACTACGACATGAGAAACGACAGAGACTACCTGAAGGCAGTTCTCTTGGAGATAGCCAACTCAAACAACCTAGAACAGATCAAGAAACGGGCCATACGAACATATGAAAGCTACAATTGAATTCAATCTGCCAGAGGAGAAGCATGAGCATGAGATTGCCATCGCCGCACCTGAGCTTTACGCGGCGCTCTGCGACATCGACTCCTACCTCCGCAACGAGATCAAGCACGGCAACAGTGGTGACGAGGTGAAGAAGTTCGCGGAGACCATCAGGACAGATTATCTGAACGACCTCATTTGGAAGTTGCAATGACATGAAGACGGGTTCTCTGTCCGCGCCCCGCCTAATCAGAATCAACTGGTTGGACGGATCAACCACTACCCATGAAGGTGAATTTGTTTGGATTAACGTTAGAATTTACGGCTCGGAAACAGAACACTGTATCGGATGTTCCGAAGTCCTCGTCCATACAGACTCCGGTCCAATCTGGCTTGACTATCGATACGCACGCTACGCCGATGACGGACGCAGCGGTAAGGCAGATTCTCCAAACCGGCCATCACGAAAAGGTGACAGCCGAATTCGCAAGACAACTAGAACGGAAACTAAATGAACATCAGCGAAACAATGGCCAGCATCCGCTGGCTGTTTGAAAAGCATATGAAGGACGACACGTCGGTGCCTTTGGCTCCCGCGTCCTCGTTCCAACGAAAGGAACAGGCTCCGTCAGCTATCGTCACAACGGACATGATTCTTGATGCGATACGGCTGCACAAGGATGGATGGAGGATAACGGACATCTCCAAGAAGTGGGAGACCAGTCCCGCCACCATCTCCAACATCGTCCACCGGAAGCGTGGATACACCACCATGCCTTCAGGGGAACGGGCAATCAAACAATGGTTTGGACAAAGAAAGAAGAAACATGAACCTGCCACACTCAATTGAAGCAGAGCGGACGGTCCTATCGTGCATCGTCCTTGACGGCGCGGCCTATCTGAGCAAGGCGCTCGACTACCGAATCAGCGAAAGCTGGTTCTATCACCGTCCTCACGTTGCCATCTGGAAGACCCTGATGGGCTGTCATGCCCACGGGAAGCCTCTGGACGCGCACATTGTCCTTGAGGAGCTGAAGAAGTCCGATCCTAAGCTGGACAGCGTGGGAGGGGTTGCGGGGTATTCGGAGGCTACGGCTTACGCCTCAACGGGCGTTGCGTTCTCCTACAGCCTCGACCAGCTACGGGAGCTATACCAGCTACGTCAGATCGCCTTAATCAGCGAGGAAACGCGGGAAGCGGCCCTTGTGCGCAAGGCAAGCATGGACGACTTCGTAGCCAAGATTGGAAGGGTATTGGCCCTGAAGAACGCCACGAACGTCTGCAAGAGCCTCAGCCAAGCAGCCACGGATTGCATAGGCAAGGTTGCCGACATCCTAGCTGGTAAGGAGACCGAGGAGAACTCTGGGCTGGAATGGCCTTGGCAGGATTGGAATAAGGAGATGGGTCAGGCTGCGGCAGGGGAACTCATCATTGTCGCGGCACGCCCCGGGCGCGGCAAAAGCTCATGCGCTCGGCAGGTCGCTTGGCATTGGGCGCAGAAGTATGGGAATGTCCTTCTCTTCAGCCGAGAGATGCCAATTGAGCAACTGGCCCCTCTATTCGCCCAGATTCGTTCTGGCGTCAGTTGGAGGAATGTAAGGCGCAATCAGGTGTTGGATGCGGATGCCAAGAAGTTCACCCAAGGGCTCAAGGAAGTTTCGGAGATGAAGACCCTGAGCGTCTTCGATCAGGACAGGACCCTGAGTCAGATTACGGCCCGCGTGGAAGCTTGTAAGACCTTCATGCCTGTGAAGGCCATCATCGTGGATTATCTGCAGCGGTACGATCCCCAGCAGGAACGGGGAGAGACGAGAGACATAGCCATTGGGCGAATGACGATGGCCCTGAAGGACCTCGCCGTGAGCCTCAAGATTCCAGTCATCCTCTTGGCGCAGTTGGGCCGTGAGGTTGAGAAGGAGAACCGACAGCCACGCCTGTCTGACCTTCGCGAATCGGGCAACATTGAGCAGGATGCGGATCGCGTTATATTCATCCACGCTCCAGACGAGAAGCTGGACGGCTCAACGCAGGACCTGAATGATCAGAGCCTGTCGCGCATCGAAGTGAACATCTGTCAGGCCAAGGGGCGTTCAGATGGTGTGGCTACCCTCACCATGAGCTTCCATCGCCCCACGACTACATTCCATCAAATCGCATATGAACGGTAAGGGTGATGCCCCGCGCAACTGCTTCTCCGAGACTTATCGTGAGAACTACGACAACATTTTCCGCAAGAAACTTCTTGACGGAGAGAAGAAAACCAATAAACCGTTACACAGAGATGATAAAGATGAAGACTACAAATCAAGACCTGCGGGTCGAACTCGCCAAAGCAGCGATGCTGCTTGATGGCTGGATGAGCCGTTTCCCTGCTCCCGAATGCATGGAGCAGGAGATTGTCCTGCAAGCCACCCGTGAATGGATGGCAAACATTGAAGTACTCCTAGAAGAATGAACACATCAGAAACACTCGACCTCATCGCGCCAGCGTTGCTGGCTGCTCAGAAAGAAATCAACAATGCCAGCAAAGACGCGAAGAACCCGCACTTCCGGTCGTCATACGCCAGCCTTGGCTCGGTTATTGAGGCGGTCAAAGAGCCGCTCAACAAACAGAACATCTCGGTTATCCAGAGCTTGTCTGAAGGGAACGACGGACTTTACCTCAGCACTCGGCTCCTTCATGTGTCCGGCCAGTGGATCGAAGATACAGCGTACTCGCCCCTCCCTAAAGCCGATCCGCAAGGCGTCGGCTCGGCAACAACGTATCTTCGCAGGTATTCTCTCGCGGCTCTTCTCTGTATCACACAGGAAGACGACGATGGAAATGCGGCTCGGATGGCAACTCCGCAAGCAGCATCAGCGTCAGCAGCGAAGCCATTACACGCTCCGAGTAAGCCCCAAGCTAAGGGAGACCCTTTCTGATCTTGTTAGTCAACCCAAACCAAACCAATAAAAATGCAATACGACAATACGAATAAGGGCGTTCTGTTCCGCGATGCCGAGAAGGCTGAGGGGACCAAGAAGCCTGACTACACCGGCAAGCTCAATGTCAACGGCAAGGACTATCGCCTTGCTGGCTGGCTCAAGGAGTCCAAGACTGGCTCCAAGTTCCTGAGCCTCGCCATCAGCGAGCCAAAGGCCAAGGGAGGGTCTGATGAACTTTAAGGATGATGACAGGGAGATGCTGAAAACAGCAGCCTCCCTCGCGTTCTGCACGGTGTTTATCTGTGCTGTAATTTGGTGGTTGGCCTCCCGATAATGGAACACTGGTATACGCAGGACGGGATTGCGGCTCATACGCAGCCCACCACGTCCAAGACGGCCAAGAACCCAAACAGGCCGACTACCATCCGGGATGCCAAGAAGCTGGGGCTCTTGCCTTCAGTGACTGGCGTCCTACGCACCATCCACAACCCTGCGTTGGAACGCTGGAAGCAGGGACAGGTGGTCAAAGCGTGCGTTGATCGTCCCATCGTTGCTGATGAGTCTTTCGAGGACTACTGCTCCTACATCATTGAACAGTCTGGCAGAGATGCTAGGGATGCGGCGGACCTCGGAACCAAGATTCACGCTGGCCTTGAGGCTCGCCTGAAGGGCAAGGCTGTGGAGTTGGATGTTCTGGACTACGTCAACAGCGCGATGGACAAGCTCTTGGACCTCGGCCTTGAGGTACAGGAGTCTGAGTTCGTCACCGTATCCATCAAGCATGGCTATGCCGGGACCTGTGACGCAGCATTCGCCAAGGGCAAGAGCGTAGGGATCGTAGACTTCAAGTCCAAGCGCACCAAGCCAGACGAGCCTGTTGTTCCGTCCTTTGGTCACGCGGCCCAGATCGCGGCCTACCACGTTGCTTACTGGGCTAGGGATGGAGACATCCGAGACAACTCAGTAGGGCACAACATCTACATCTCGACTACGGAGCCGGGGCGTGTGGAGGTTGTTTCCTACGACGCCGAGACCATGCGCAAGGAGTTCGATATGTTCCTCCATGCGTGTGCCATCTGGCGGTACAAGAACGGATACGATCCGCGTAAGTGACTTAAACGGGGCAGGAAGCTTCATGCTCCTGAAAAGGCTCCACTGGTGGGAATCCTCGCTGGTCATGCCGTTCCCCGTCCCCCTTTTATGAGACGCACACCGCTCAGGAGAGTTAGTGCAAAGCGGCGCAAGCTCCTGAGCCTGTACTCAGACCTGAGGAAGACATACCTCCAATCCAATGAGGTGTGCGAAGTCTGCAAAGAGAACGAAGCAACAGACATCCACCACAAACTATCGCTCGGACGAGGCGGGAAGCTGAACGACACATCCATCTTCCTAGCCGTCTGCCGAACCTGTCACGACCACATTCATTCCAATCCCAAATGGGCAGAGGAGAAAGGCTACCTACTAAAATGCGCAACCTAGACACATACGAAGAGGCAGTTATGGAGGCTCTTGTAAAAGACATCCACGATTGCGAAGACCCAGTTGATCAGTTCAAACTCATCGAACGCTACAATGCATTCGTTAGCGCCCGAGCCAAACGTCTCGAAAGCGAAGCGGGACGAGCCAAGCCTAAGGGTTGAGCATCGTGGGCAGCTTCTCTTTCATGTCTCAAGTGAGTCCAAGGAAGAGGAGTTCTACGTTGTCGATCTTTCGTTCCATCGCGGCATGGGTGAATGCTCATGCCGTGACTGGACGGCTAGATGCCAGCCCCGCATAAAGCAGGGCTTTGTTCCCAATGATTACCCCCACGCGGAACGTATCAACTGCAAGCATATCCACGCCTGTCTGTTATGGTTGGGGCATGAGGTTGTACGCCGCACGATAGGATGAGTCCAGAAAAGCCCTACAATGGTGGAACTTGGACAAAAGCTAGATTCCGTAGCTTCATTACATCTGCATTGCGTCGGGCTTCTGGGCGATGGGGGCCTAAGCACGCTTGCCGAAAGGCTGCGCGGGTTGGACGAAATCAGTACAGGTGTGCTGCTTGCCAAAAGATCGTCGGCAATCAAGAAACCCACATTGATCACATCCAGCCCGTCGTCGATCCTGTTCGAGGATTTTGTGGGTGGGACGAGTACGTCCAAAGGCTCTTCGTCGAAGCTGATGGATTCAGACTACTTTGTACCGTCTGTCATTCGGAAGTCACGCAAGCGCAGCGCGAAGTAAGGAAGGCTAACAAACGATGAAAACGACCGGGGTCTTCTCCACGCACAAGATTGATCTGGAGCTTGAGATTGGGAAGCCCTTCAAGCTTATCCCAGTTGGGGATATCCACAGGGATTCGGATATGTTCGCGGACACCCATTGGGAGGAGTTCCTGTCCTACGCCAAGGCCCAGAAGAACGCCTTGTTCCTAGGCATGGGGGACTACACGGATGGTGTGAGTACGTCAGAGCGCATCGTCCTATCAGATTTTGGACTGCACGATACAACTAGAAACACACTCAAAGATGTCTACAAAGGTGTTAGCAAAACTCTGGTCAACGAGCTTGGATTTATGCGCGGTAGGGTTATTGGCCTTATTGGTGGCAACCACTACTTTGATTTTGGTGATGGTAATACTACCGATCACCTTCTTGCGGCGGCTCTTCAAACGAAGTTCCTCGGAGTCTGCTCGCTCATCCGTCTAAGCATCAGCTTCAAGGGGAAGAACAGTAGGGCTTCCTTGGACATCTTCGCCCATCATGGGAAGGGCGGGGGATCAACGCCGGGAGCCCAGTTCAACACCATTGAGAAGATGCTGAACTCGGCGGATGCCGACATCTACCTCATGGGGCACACACATGGGAAGGGCTGTATCCCCTCAAGCCCCCGCATTAAGCTCGTAGACGACAAGAAGGGTGGGGTTATTGTCCGCGAACGAACCCCTTGGCTTGGCAGAACTGGTTCATTCCTAAAGGCTTATGAATCTGGGAAAGCCTCCTACAACGTGGATGCGGGGCGTAGCCCCTGTGCGCTAGGCTGGATTGAGTTTGAGATTACCCCAGTCAGGGTCAGGACTGGGGATGAGGATAGGATAGAACTGCGCATCAGGGGCACGTCTTAAACTACCCTAGAGTCTCATTAGGCTTGATTTGTTTGGACTTGAGTACGGGGGTAGCCAAAAACGTCAAATCGCTTTAAAACGCAAGGAAAGGCCGTTTATGGGCAAAGAAACAAAGAAGATTAGGATTTGTTACGCCAGAAGGCAGATTTGTGAGCCCCAGAAGGACCCCAAAGGCAACGTCATAGACGGCTGGTACAAGTGGACCCTTATCCCAGCCATAGGCGTATGTACCTGCAAAAGGCCCATTACGCTATCTAATAGCAAGAAGAACCAATGCGAATGCGGGCTTGTCTGGATGGGTGATGGCCGCGCCTACGACGGCTCCAAGTCACTGGAGGACTACATCTGCATCTTTAAGGCAGCATGACCAACGACGCCGGTCCGCCCATCTATCAGTTCAAGCCCATAGTGGAATGCTTCCTGACAGAAAAGCAAGGAATGCCCTGCGTCATGGAGGCTAATGGGCAGAAGTTCACCCTCGTAGGCCCCGCCCTCCACCCAGACGGGGGCCAACCCACCTACCTAGCTGAGATTTGGTCGGGGGTAAACGACGGGCTCAAGTTCTGGCTGGAGCCCGGTTGGTACGAACGAATCAGCGAGTGGGCTGATTACTGTTAGCCTCGTCGTCCTGCTGTTGCGCCAGTCGGTATGCAAACATATTGCGCTGGCTTGAATTGATGAACCTATCCAAGTTGTACGCTGCTTGCCTGTAGGCCTTAGACCCCTCTGGATCAATAAAAAGAAGATAGGCCGTGTTTATGCGGTTATTTCTGATGACTCTTGAAATATCAGAGAACCACCCGCCCAGAATCTTGCCTCGCTGCGCCCCCGGCAATCCAGACCCACCGCCCTGACCTGCTCCAACTCCCATAGAAACACCAGAAGCAGCCACTGTCATCTCAGGCCTAAAGTCATAAACCTTGGCACCGCTTTTTTCGGCCTGATCCAAAACGACGGAAATGGGCTTTGCGAACTTATCTTTAAGGTCTTCAAAGGAATCCTTGCCAATAAGAGCCATCAAAGACTTTCTTTGACGGGTTGCGGCATCGCTGCTTCCGTAAAACAGATTGGTGACCTGTTGCAACGCAACTGTCTTGTCATCTGGACCAGATGACTTTTCAATTGCGTTGAAGAAGATATCCCTAGCCACCGACTTCTTCAAGTCATCAGCTAGCTTGGTACGCCTCAAAACCTCGGAAGCCGGCAATCCAGCCTTACGCATGGATTCGCCCTCAAGAGAATCCATGAGACGTTTGACGTTGTTCTCTCCAGCGTCAAGTAGCGCAAAGGAATAGCGGCTATTCTTTGACGTGTCTGGATTGAGGTTTAATGTGGTTGAGTTGAACAGTTCAACAAGTGGGTCGCGCCTAGCTTCGGCAAGAAGACGCTCGGACTCATTGTAATCGATCTTACCTTTTCTCGCCTCGGCCTTTAGTCGAGCTAGGTGCTTGCTCTGCTCAGCGGGAGTTCCGCTGGTCATGTAATCGCGATATGCCTTTTGATAGCGAACGCGGGCTTCAGCACCATTGGCACCAACGGACACCGCGTCGTTCAGGAAGTTATTAACCTGCTCAACGGACATACCTACTTCATTTGACAGACGAGCAAGGGTAGCGATCTCGTCTGAGGTCCCCAAGTTTAAGCGTTCAACGGGAAACTTGTTACGACGCAAAGCATCAAGTCGCTTGGACAGCTTTTCAACATCAACCAATCGCGACAAATTATCAACACCTGATAGGCTTAGAAGGCTGCTTTCAACAAGCTCATCCCTAATTGCGTTGAATGTTTGCGCCCTAAAGACGTTTGCGGCAGCCTTAGACGCACTATCGCCCATTCCGCGAAGCGCAGCGGCATATGCATTGATCTCATCAACCGCAGACTTTGCGCTAGGAGACTCCATAATCCTGACAACATCTCCAATCAATCCTTTCTGGAGAAGCGGAATTACAGACTCTCTCTGATCAGCCTCAAATCCGGTTGTGGCCTGATTAACAGCCCGAGCTGACCTGTTGGCCTTTTTCAAGGCATCCAGTTTTTCGGGGTTAGAGGACTTCATGTAGGCCTCAGATGCGTCAACAATGGCTCCATACGCCTGAGCAGCAACCCTGTTGGCATACCTAGGCTCCTTACCAGCAGCGACAAGTTCAGACGCAATATCGTTCCTTATGCGAAGGAAGCTGCTGCGAGTGATGTTTCCAGCGTCATCGATTAGAGTCGAGAGACGTTTGGCTGCTAATTCAATGCTGTCTTTGATTTCCTGACGAGCGTTCTTATCCTTGATGCGTCGATCAAGGTATGAAAACATAAGGTCCTTAGTCAGGACACGCTCGTTAATCTTAATCCCAGATGCGGAATAAAGAGCATCAAGACCCTCATCAACAGACGCCTTTGCAGCTTCTGCGTTGCGAATAACATCATCTTTACGTTTAGACGCACCAACAAAAATGCTTCCGCGAGAGATTCCGAACACATCATCAATTCCTTCCGTATAAAGGGCGTACTGACGTGCAGCTTCAACACCAGCAGCCCTAGCCTGAGCCTCAAACGCAGGAATGTCGGCCAAGTTCTTTCTTGAAGCCTCTTGAACAGCTAAGTCGGCAGCGTCCTTCGCTTCCTTTGCCACTCTGGCGTTTTTCTGAAGGCTTTCTAGCTTACCAATAGCTCCAGTGGAGATGAGACGTTTCGCAACATCTTCAATATTTTTAGAGCCCGAGAAGTGATTTACGATCTCTGCTCCAATATCTGCTCCAAGGTTATTCAGACGTTCAACAACAAACGGTATTCCGTCTGAAATAGATTTTTTCTCAAGTGGCTGATACCCCTCAAGGAGTTCACCAAGCATATATCGCGGACCAAAACGCTCTGCCGTAAGCTTCTGCGCCCTCTCAGCGGCTTGTTCAGCAGCGGCTGAGCTGTATGAAGCGCGAGACCCCAAGGCAGAAACAATTGCTGGAATACCGAATCTAACTCCAGCTTCCGTAAACGAAGAAGGGGCCTCAAACGCAGCTTCAAGAAAACCCTTGTCGCTTTCAATCACCCTAGCGGTTTCAGAAGCGGCGGTCTGCAATCCTGCGTTAGCCAAGAAATTCACAACGCCTTGACTCGCCTTCAGATTGTCTGCCGCAAGCCCAAAAATCTTATTTGTTTGAGCTATGCGTAACGGCATGGCCGGTCCAAAGGCCATAGCCGAACCAACTTCAGACGGCCTGTACTCCTGACCAGTAATCATGGACTCAAGGGCCTGAGCGCCAAGCTCGCTCAACCCAAGGGCGCCTGTCATAGCACCAGCAGCGGCAGGGAATGAAAGAGGGGCCGTAGCAATACCTGCGGCCACAGGAACTCCATAACGGGCAACAGCAGGTGGAACCATCTCGGCAAACTCCTTGGTCCCAGAC
>Ga0222712_10007231_pt1 | contig 10793 bp, 10 predicted proteins | sample C33_657DmetaG_FD_165043 | JGI IMG/M metagenome (GOLD analysis project Ga0222712, IMG submission 165043) | Estuarine water microbial communities from San Francisco Bay, California, United States - C33_657D | ecosystem: Environmental > Aquatic > Marine > Unclassified | place: USA: California... | reverse complement strand
TTGGCATTAATTTCATTTAAAATAAAACAATTCCGCTAAAATAAAACAATTCCGATTTTAATCAAAGCAGCAAACAAAAGAGCACAAGCAACTGATTTAAACCCACTCAAATCATATTGAATAAGTCAAAGAAATTGGGATATAATAATCCTATAATATATTAATCCGATTAAAATTTGATTATAGCCGTATCGACTCAGCCTTTGGATACACCAGAATCTACCTCAAAAGGATGGATTCTTTTATTTTACGGAAATTGTAACAAAGTGGGAGACACAAGAGGGGTCCTAGAGAGAGGTGAGAATTTGTTTATCATTCAAATTAGAAAAGCCAATCAGGATAACGTATACAGTAAATCATTAAAATTTGATTATTTTGCATCGTCTAAACTTTTGGCCATTTGTACAAATACCTATTTTTATTTATTTGTTTTACTACTTTTTCTCAAAGCGGCTACCGTGTTAAAGGAAAACTCATAGATTCTCTGAATGCGGAACCCCTGTCATTTGCATCCATTCAAATCGAATCAAAAAATCAATCCAGTTTAAAAGGTCAAATCGCTGACGAAAAGGGACTATTTGAATTTGCCAATTTAAAGGAAGATGATTATGTCTTAAAGATTCAATATGTGGGTTATCAATCTAAATTTGTAAAATTCTCAATCAACCAATCAAATAGCTCCTTAAACCTAGGTACAATATCCCTTTTACCCAATAATCAATTATTGGAATCAGTTCTGGTCCTTGGAGAAAAGTCAAAGGTCATTTCAACCTTGGAAAAACAAGTTTTCAAAGCTGATCAATTCGAAACATCTAAAGGTGGTACAGCCACAGATGTACTTAAAAATATTCCATCCATTATGATTAATGCAGAAGGAGAAATTTCAATGAGGGGTTCAAAAGGATTTCTCATTTTAATCAATGGAAAACCAACCCAAGTAGATGCAGCTACCATTCTTTCCCAAATTGCAGCTAACACCATTGAGAATATTGAAATGATAACTGCTCCCTCAGCAAAATACGATGCAGATGGAAAGGCTGGAATCATCAATATTGTCACCAAAAAAGGCACGAAAGATGGTTGGTCATTATCCTCTAATATTCAATATGGCCTTCCAAGGATTAGGCAATATGAAAACACAACAGAGCCTTTACGGCATGGCTTTGATGTAAGTTCTACTTTTCGAAAAGGAAAATGGGATATATCAACTTCATTCAATTATTTACAAAATGATATTGCTGGGAGAAGAATTGGGGAAGTAAATACCACCCTCAATAATGTATTTACGAGTTTCCCAAGTGAAGGAGAACGAAGTTTTAAACGTGATAATTACGGATTTAGAAATTCTATCCTTTTTATGCCATCTAAAAATGATGAAATCCTATTCGGTATTTATTTGGGTCAAAGAAATCAATATAGAACCGCTGACATTTTATATAATAATGTAAAATATAATGCATTAACCAATGCAGTCATTGGAAGAAATAATTACTTCAATTCTAATTTGGTTCTAAAGTCAGGTTCCTTTAAAGTGTATAATGTAGATTATACGCATCGGTTTAAGGATAAATCAAGTCTGAATGTTTCCGGACTTTATGAATACGCGATGATTGATGGCTATACAAAAAACAGAAATTTGAATGTAAAGAATTATTCTGATACGCTTCAATACACATTAAATACAGGGGAAAATCCACTAAATGCATATCGTTTAAAGATTGATTATGAAAAATCGATTGGAGTTGGAAAACTCACCATGGGTTATCAATATCGAAATCAAATTCAAAAAGGAATATTTAATTATTATGAAAATTCAGGCAAGCGATCTCCATTAATTTTAAATTCAAATTTTTCTGCCTTAGTCCAAGTTGTCAATAGAATACACGGCCTATATACCCAATACAGTGGCGTGTATAAAAAAATCGAATTTTCGGCTGGAATGCGTTATGAAAATGCTTTTAGAGAGTTTTCAGCCAATAAAGTTTCATCCAATTCCATTTTAGAACTTTCCAATTTTTTCCCATCCGTCAATCTTCTTTATAATTTTAAAGATGATTTTCGATTTAAATTAGCCTATAGCAAAAGAGTCCAACGGTCCACAAACAATGAACTTAATCCATATCCTGAAAGAGAGCATAGCGAAACCCTCGAACAAGGCGACCCTACTATTCGGCCAGAGTTCATTAGTGTTTTTGAAACAGGAATCATTAAAGACTTTAAAAAGGGCTCTCTTTATGTGAATTTCTATACGCAACAAATAGATAATATCGTCAACCGTGTCAATAGTGTTTATAATGATACCATCCTTAATCGAATTTATACCAACGTGGGAAAAGCGCAATTAATAGGCTCAGAAATGGGCATCACCTACAACCCTTTCAAAAAATTAAAGATGTTTATTGGGGGTAATCTTTACAGCCTAAAAATCAATGGTTCCCTTTTCAATAATGTAGTGGCCGTGAATTCCTCAGGTGTCGTTTATTCTATCAATTCAAACATTAGTTACCAAATAAATCCCACGACATCTGCACAATTCAATCTATCCTATTTATCCTCAAAAAATACGGCTCAAGGGATTGATTCAAGATTTTATCAACCAAATATTGCAATCAAAAAAAGCCTTTTGACAAATAAATTATCCTTAACAGTTCAATGGCAAAACCTTGCATTAGGAAACATGAAGGTAAATGAACAAAGTATTTCAACTAGGGGATCGAATTTTTATACCTCGACCAATTATATTCAAGAGACAAATATGATCCTGTTAAACCTATCCTATAATTTCCGATCCACTGAGAAAAAACCAAAATTACCTTCAAGTGAATTCGGAGAAAAAGAATTCTAATTATATAAACTCGATTTCAAAATTTTATCATCACCCAAATCCACCTCAAACGGGTGGATTCTTTTATTTTACGGATGTGGTAGCAAAACAGGTAGCACGAGAAGGGTTTTCGTGTGAAATTTAACTTTGTTTAAATTTAAACGAAGTCAGGAATTAAACTCTCTTCCAACGCCCTAACTTTATTAATCACCCCCGTCAACGCATTCTTATTATTATGTTTCAGGTAGATTTCCAATGTCTTAATGGACTTATGACCTGTAATCAAACAAACGGTACTTAAATCGGTTCCAAGCTCTGTTACCAACATAGTTGCTAATGTTCTCCTAGCACAATGTAGAACCAATAGCTGATACCGCTTCAAGGTCTCTTTAATCACAACTCCTCCTTTGGTGTACTTAATCTGAATCGAACGATTAAGACCAGGAACCAACTTACCAATCTCCTTGATTTCCTCATTTAAGGTTTGCTCGTTCAACATTTTTGGGAACCGACCATCGTACTTATCCAAAATACGTTTAGCCATAGGAAAGATTGGAATGTGAATTTCCGTGTCAGTCTTTTCGTTATGAAGTGTAATCACCTCATCATCTCCCCTATCGAATGAATTGAATTGAGAGAAATCGGAGATACGTAGTCCTGTCCAACAAAGTACCAAAAACTGATCCCGAATAAGGTCCCATTGAGGATTATCAGACAGGTCCAACTCATACATATCCTTCATCTCATCTTTATCTAATGCGATACTAGTTGATGGTTCCTTGGGTATCTTGATACTGTATTTGATGAATGGGTTATGGGGCAAAAAACCTCGTTTAGAATATAATGAGATAAATGTTTTGAGATTTTTCAATCTGTCACCAACCGTATTTAACTTCAAATTCTCCACGTTAGTAAGGTAGTTTTCGAAACCTAAAATAAACTCACGGGTCACGATTTCGACATTGGTTACACTCTTTCTTCTGTGCTTTTGGAAACGCTCAAATGCTCGAATCATCGATTCATAGTTATCTATAGATCCACGTTGGTACTTCTTACCATTATTAAGTTCTGCACCCGTCTCACGCTCCTTAATGGTCTTCCAAATCATTGGGATCATCAAAGTAATATTCTTGGGCTTAAAGTAATCCTCCAATTTCACGTCAGACTTCAGATAGGTCACAATATCCACCTTGGTTGGATTAGATTCATTCACGCGCCTGAATTCTCGGTAGAATCGGTCGACTTTGTTTTGGAATTCGTTTAGGTCATTCTGAATGTATGAATTCTCTTGCTTCCCTCTAGTCAACTTCATTCCTCCATTTTCCCACTCTTTTGTGTTTACCTGGAGATTTGGTAAGGTTAATACGATTCGGTCCATTCCGTCGAAGTTAATTGAAACTCCGACGGATGACCGTTCTTTAGCTTTTGATTTGATGAAAAATGTAACAGCCATTATGCTATTTGTCTATATGAAACATGTTTTTTATTCAAAATTCTATCTAACTCTTTTGAGGAAATCAGAACTTTACGTCCAACACCCTTATTAGTTAAGATTCCTCGCTCAATGTATGAGCTAACTGTATTGGGTCTTACACCTAATAAATCAGCGGCTTCATCTCTGGTATGAATGATTTCTGGAGTGTTGATTCGATCAATTAACTCCTCGAACTTTTTATCAAGCAATTGGGCTAATACCCATTCCAACTGTTTTGAATCTATTTGATAGATCGGTCTTTCATTAATATTCATTGTTTTAGTTTTTTATATAGGACCTAGCGCTAGGATAAGCCCTTTTTGGTTTAAAATCAAATTATGCGGCCAAATTTTCCGGAAACCATAATAATTCATTGTTTCCGTCCTTTAACCATTTAATCAACCTATTTGTAGACAAATTCTGTCCATAGATCTTGCACCCATTTTTGAAATTATAAGGACGACGATTTATACTGTCCTGCAATTCAATAAAATCCTTAAGTGTTGAGAAATAATATTTTTCTTTAATATTATGATGTTTAAATTTCATGATTGTGAGCCTTCTATTTTCACTTTTAAACTTTTTCACAATTTCATAGGTAACTAATTGAGATTCCTTGCTAATCACTTTATTAAATTCAAATTCCTCATTTGATATTAAAAATGATTCTAACTTGTTGTTTACTACTTCATTTAACTTAGATAACTTTTTCATTTTATTTGATTTAGATTGGTTATTCTTAAATAACCAAATGGTTATTAGTTTTTTGAGGGTTTAATATCCTATACACCCACAGGTTGGTACTATCATTATGCTGCAATCGAAAGATCAATTTTAGCTATTTCTCTTTCTGCAAGTCGTTTGTTAAGACGTTTGTTGCAAAAGTCTATTGACTCATGATCTACGTCCCATCCGTACCCATTTCTTCCGTTTAAAATTGCCGATTCCAAGCCGGAACCACTACCAAGAAATAATTCCCCCACATTTTCCCCAGGACTGCTATAACCTAAAATGAACTTATCATAGACATGCACCGATGTGGGCGCTTGGTGAAAAAAGTTTTCTTCCACATCTGAGTATTCAGACTTTTGAAAAACTGATTCGGTGATTACATTAGTAATGGACGATTCAGGTGATGCCATTGAATATCCCTTACTACCATTAGTTCTTGATGAACCAGGAATCACTTTGAACTCCCCGATTGAAGAGGGTCTTGTGACGTCATTAAATAATGTTTCAGTTGCCGGTTTCAAACCTGCTACGATGATGGTTTCTTTAGAATTCAGAAATCTTGCAATGTGAGGTGTCGCCTTTTGATTGGTCTTCACAAATGTGTTTACATCATGAATATACCAACCGTCCTCAGCAAGTGCAGTTTCTAATTTGGTGCAAACACCTTGATAACCATCTCTATAAGTCTCGCCAATAATAATTACAATGACACCATTGGGTAGCAACTTTCTTTTAGCTCCTTGATAAAACTTAACCTCGTTATTAATATACTCGGCTAAGGTTTTTTCTTGACCATGAACAAAACAATCAGGTTGATTCCTGTATTCAATTATTTGCCAATATGGTGGTGATTGGATGAACATCCTAATAATTCCATCCGGTATATTTGAAAGGTCAAATGACGATGTATTGAACAAATGGAAACTAACATCATTTACTTTTCCTTCATAATCTCTTCTCTTTCTTTCCGCAATTTTGGCTTCTTTCTTGGCCTTTTCTCCAAGTAATTGATGTGCTTTGTCAATCTTATATAACCCATTTTCCAAACCATCCATAATCCCTACTTTATTCCCTGGATTCTCATCTTCGAACCATTTGATTTCCATCAATTTTCGTAATGAAGATGCCTTGATTGGTAAGTCAAGCAAGTGGCAAACCAATTCAAATCTTTCTTTACCCAAAAGTCCATAATGTTCATCCTTGTCGATGAATTCAAACCCCATTAAATCTCTTTTCTTACCTTGCGATTTCCCAAGAAGACCTAACATATGCTCTCCATAATGCATCATCTCAATGTATGACATTTTAGTTCGCTGATTACTGGTTAATCTGATTTTAACCGCATCCTCATCAGGAATATTAATGTGCAAACATTGTAAGGTTTTCAATCCCAAGGATTTCGCAACTTCCAATCGTACAATTCCGTCTGTAACATAAAAGGTGTCTCCAACAAGATTACCAAGTATTGGGGTAAATTGACCAAGTCTATACATGGTATATTCAATGTGATCCTTCTTTTTGGGTTTCACAAATTGCTCAAGCAATGGGTGAATTTTGATGTTATCAATAGGAACATCCCATACTTGTGATAATTGATTAAATAAATTAGTCTGTTTCATTTTGTTTTTGTTTTTGTAAGTCTTATATTTTGACTTACAATGTGAATAAAAAAAATAGGGCGCTGCAAAAGACTTGAAGTGTTTCTCCAAATCATATTGGCCTGGCAGAGCACTGGCCATTATCAATCTACTCTCTCCCAAGTTGATTGATGACTAAATGTATCTTGTTTCTACATGTTTAACTTTTTAAAAGACTTACAAAATATATAAAAAAAACCTATTTATACTCTTCCTGATACTTTGCAAATGATAGTTGCTGAATTTGCTTTGCCGCTTCCTTCAACATTTCAATATCATTTTTCCCGTTAACAAAACTATCTTCTCGGCCTAAAGACTTGGTAAATAATTTCACCTTCTTGTCATTATCATCAAGCCAAAATCCTCGAACAGACAGATATGGTATTTTACTTACTGGATGAACATTCTTGATTACGTGAAACTCTGGTTGTATTACCAATCGTAATCTCTTCAATCTTACACTCATTTGAAAAAACCTACTATGAAACTCGTAAAATTGACCTCCTTTATTTGATTCACATACATTGTGAGTATAATATTCAACCATCTCTTTTTTAAGAGCTACCAACATATTCCAATGATTTATATTTGTTATATCATCATATGTCTCATCTTTAAATTTGTCCTCGCAAATAAACTCAATCACACTTTGGATGGGTGGAATGTTTTTTAACTTCGGATTTTCTTTAAAAAAGTTATCGGTCATTTCTTTGTTTAACTTGTTGTTGGTCACAGCAACCAATAATAAAAGAATTGATTGTTGATATGTACCTTCACACCCATTCACAGCATTCAGTGCGTGCTGAACAATTTCATTACTATAAGTAAGAACCTCCTGAATGAATGACATTATTCCTTTTTTTGTTTGGTGTTACAAATTTAGAAACAATGTTGCACTTTACAAAATACTTACAATATTTTTTTATAATTATTTTTAAAAACTTCTACCTCCTTTATTTTATAAGAAGTGTATTCCGCCTCTAGCCAATAGAATCGTTGATTTCATCTATAATTTTTTTTATGTCATGAAGGTCCGTACCCATGTGTTTTATTATAGTTCCCCGGTGTATTCCTGAATATTTTGATATACTTGACTTAGATATTGGTAGACTTTGGGCTTCCATCTCCTTAATTGCGGACTTAATTTTTAACTTAGTTTCGTTCTCCTTTAGTATACCACGTATCTTACTAGAGACCTTACGTTTATTAAATATTGTATCACAATCCTTTCTATAGTGGATACGCTTTATGATTGGCTTGACCTTTGAGTTTCCTAAAAATGTTGCACCATTATATACTATTTCAAACAAACCCATAAGTTCACGAAGCTCCATCTTTTTATAACCGGTATATTCCTCATTTACATGGTAGAGATAAGAAAGGAGCAAATGTTTATTGGCAACGGGGTTAAGGAATATTAGCTTATGAATCATATTAGTAAATGTCTTGTGTTTTAAAGTATCCTTAATAAGATATTGAAACCGTATCTCTACGTAATTGACCTCATTGTAATCAACTACCGGATTCTCCACATGTACAGGGGTTTCAAGTATTAGTTGGTCCAATACTTCTTTAATTGGAATAGGTATAAATGGTTCTTGGGGTGCACAATGGATACGTATCATATCATGATGAGGTATTTTATCTTCCAACCGGCAGTTATCAACCTTATTCTTCCTCTTTTTAAATAATTCAACAGGTATATCTAATTCATTCTCGTAGTTATAGAATAAATCGGGGTCAGAAGAAATAAACATCGCACGTGCAATTCCACCTGCATTATTATCGATTTTCTCTTTACCCAATATGTTATCAATAATGTATTGCCGAGCAATAAGGAAGTCATGATCATTATTGAGAAGATTGGATACTTTAAAGAAGACAGAAATACCTCCACCACTACATGAGATGCATATAAGTGAAGCTAGGTGACCATATTCTTTAATGAACCGGTCTTTGAGTTTTTGAGAATTTGGATAGTCATCAATATCAAAGTAGATGTACGATGATGGTGCAATTAGATTGTAATCTGCATCTTTAAGTTTGCGGACCTTAAGTAAACAATTAGGGGTTACGTTCGGCAAGGATTTTTTTAGTTTATCGTAATCCTTGCCACTTCTCCTGAGTTCTCGAACCTTTTCGATTTTAAGTTTCTCAGGATTATTCTTTATCAACTTTACAAGTGATGGTAAGTCGATATGTCTATTAAGGTATTTGTCGTGTATTCCACCTTTAAAATAAGAGAACATGTGATTAAAAATCCCCATTGCTCTGTTGGTAACGGACAACAATAACAATGGGGGGCAATCAATATCTTATGTACTTTAATTGAATCCGTTACGCCTCAACTATGTACCTTAAAAATATAAACAAAAGGATTGGTAAAGGGAAGTGGTCAATGCTATGGAATTGCTAAGAAATCTAACCCCACTTCCTGTAATTTAAAGGAGGTTTTTGTCGTACAGGCGTTATGTGTGACTATCAACAGAGAATTAAATTGTAATTGGGGATATTTATACCATTATCCAAAATTTGAGGTCATTTCAAATAAATAATTAGCCGTAAATTGGCTAGGTGGGAACTGACCCATGTTCGAAACTCAAACCATATTTTTAAAAATGACAGAAAATGACATCTCAACAGAAGAATTTAGACCGGCAAAAGGTATAATCACTTCTTTATCTCAACTAACCAAGGAACAGTTTCATGAATTGATGTCTAGCGTGCATCCGTCTTCTAAAAAGTATCGGGATTATTCAATGAAGGAGTTCGAATACAGAATTAAATCATATTCAGCTTTAAACGATTTTTTAAATCGGATCAACTAACACTGAATTTGGTTCGCATTAAGTGGTTCACTCTAAACCTCATTTTCCCGTTCTAACACATTTTCAATGATTTCAAACATTGATACTTATATTTTGTAGCAAGTTCTCTTGCTTCAATTTCGTAGTCATTTTCCCAATATCCTTTCGATTTAGTCAATTTATTATACCTGATATTGTCATTTATCCCACGTAGTTGAAGGTGATGAATATATTCATGTATGCAGGTATCAATTAATATCAATACATCTGGGTTGTTTTTTATGTAGACCACAATGGTCTTATTTGAAGGGTTGTATGTCCCGCAATACTTTGCATTTCTTGCATAAGATATAGTCACTATCGGTCTTATTTTGCGTTTTTTACCCATTTTTATATTAACCTCAGCCCATTGAATTATATATTTAACAAGGTTTTTAATTTTATTCTTCTCATCTGATATTTTATAATTTACAATTTTTGATTTACTGGGAATAATCCAAGAACAGAAAAGTAAAAACAAAGAGAAGATGAAGAGGTTTGTCATTTAGTGTAATCTGATGTGGGATATTGACCCATTCGTATAGTAAGAGCTATTATTTAAATTATCTGTAAACGACTAACCGTTGCTTTTACTTTCATGACTGTTGTAGTGGAGGTATTCTCAGTCAGTTTGGATACTTGTCTTACACTTAGCCCACGCTTTAACAGCTTCACCACCTCTGAATACTTCTTCAATAGATCTTCGTCAGAGATTGTATGACCGGGTTTTCTTCCAACTTTACCTCCGTTGTTAATGTAGTTACGGTAACCAGACTGAAAACGGGACTTGGTCGTTTCAGCTTCCATGGATGCCACGCTTGCAAGAATCTGTATCATGAACATGGTTAGAGGATTGATTGACTTATCTTCATATAAGGTTTCAAGGTTATAGTTCTTGATGAACAAAGAAACCTTCCTCGTGTTTAGCTCCTCAACAAAGGAAAGACCCTGAATGACATTCCTTCCAATACGGGACAGCTCCCATGTAAGGACCTTATCAATTTTGCGCCTGTCAATATCAATCAACATCTGTGAAAGAATTGGCCGATCCTCATTCTTTTTAAATCCACTAATTTTCTCCTCGTAGATACCAACCAAATTATAACCCATCCGAGTGGCGTATTCTGTTAGCTCCTTTGTTTGTCGTTCTGTGTCTTGTCTATTTCCAATACTCGACACCCTACTATAGATTACTGCATTTACCATATTTGTATCATTTTAATCCTTTGAATTGTTCTATGGCTAATGTAAGCGCATTATTTAATATACCGGAGCATTCT